>JAEEGL012245468.1_pt1 | contig 14361 bp, 11 predicted proteins | sample 9134231 | NCBI WGS metagenome assembly JAEEGL01 (sample SAMN16246548, study PRJNA631951) | gut metagenome | biome: gut microbiome; feature: rumen; material: fiber-attached | host: Bos | place: Iran: Karaj | collected 2018-10
TGTCGAACGGGTTGCAGAGCCAGATGTTCATGTAGGCTTGGAGAGGCCGAGCTGCGTCGCCGCCGCCTGCCAGGAGAATTTCGACTCGACCAGCTTCCTGCCGTTGGCGCCCATCTCGACGAGTTCGGGGACAGAGTGGTAGAGCATGTCGCGGATGGCGATGGCAAGTCCGTCTGCGGAGGTGTCGCAACACCAGCCGCAATGGAGTTCGGGCAGCATCTGCCAGGGGGTGTCCTTCGTGCAGATGGCGGGGACGCCGCAGGCGAGGGCCTCGGCGACGGACGAGCCGAAATTGTCGCCGCGCGAGGGGAGGACGAAGCAGTCTGCCTCGCGGAAGAGACGCCACTTGGCCATGCCGTAGGCCGGCTCCTGGAATTCGATTTTGCCAGCGAGATCCGGCTGTCCGGACCGTTCGCGGAGTTCGTCAAGGATGCCGTCGTCGTCGGGGCCGCAGATGATGATTCGCAAATGGCGCCGGGCGTCGCATTTCGCGGCGGCCTCAAGCAGGAGGTCGAGCCCGTTGCGCCGCGTGAGCGGTCCGTAGTAGAGCAAGGTGCGTGTGTCGTGGTCCTTTGGCTTCGGCATGAGGCGGGGAAGTTCCACGCCCGGGGGCACCACGACGATGCGGCCGGCGCAGGCGGCCATTCCCGGGGAGGCGAGAATCCACTCCTTTTCGAGTTCGGATGTGGCGTGGATGACTTCCGCGCGCTTCATGAGGTGACGGTCGATTTGACCGAGCGTCTTTAAGCGCGGGGAAAGTGTCTTCAACCGACCAGGCTCAAGTCCGCCGTGAGGCGAAAAGAAGAGGCGCTTGTGCTCCAGCCGTGCGCATATTCCGCCCCACCAGATTGGGAAAGAGCGCATTCCGTGGACATGGACGATGTCGGCGCCGCGCACGACTTTCCTGAGGTTGTGGAGCATTTCGCTGGAATAGCGCAGCGCGCCAGACCCGGAAGGGGCGAAGCGTCCGATGCGGACGCCAGCCTCTTCGGCCTCGAAGGCTGAAACGGCCAGATTCTCCCCTGCGGGCGCGGCAATCACCACGTCGACGCCGCACTCCTTCTGCGCTTTCGCCAGCTTTGAGGCGAATTCGGCGGCAGGGTCGCCTTCTGGCGGGAGTCCCGCGACAACATGGAGGATTTTAGGCATTGCACATTCAATTATAGCACGAGGGGTGCCATGTGCGCGCCTTGATTCGGTAGACTATCTACTCAAAGCTCCGGTCGAGCATCTTGAGGCGTGCCGACACTATTTCCTTCAGCTTGTCAATGGCGGCAGGAAAGTCGCCTGCCCAGCCTGCGGGTTGCTTGAGGCGGTACTCGTCCTCCATGTAGGGGGCGAGCAGTTCGGCATGGGCGTCGATACGCGATAGAACGGCCTCGTCCGAGAGCGCTCCTTTCCGTAACGACCTCCACTTGGCGCGGCATTCCCGTTGGAATTCCGGCACTTCGTTCCAGAGTCGTACTACCAGGTTATTTGCAAGAAATGTGCTTTCCGCGTTGAAAAATGTCTTGTCATAGTCCCAGGGAATGACAAACCACTTTCCTGAGGCCGAATCGTTGGCCAAATACTGGTTGACAACCTGTCCATCGTAGTTCTGCGTGAAATTCAACATCAGGTAGTAGCAAACAAGAGAATCGAGAAAGAAGTTTCGATGTGCCATGTCGGAAAACTCTTCGGGTTTTGTATCTATGACGGTTTTCAAGATGGCTGTAAGTGGCAGCGATGTATCTGCCCGTATGTCGGGAGGGGAGATTGCTTCGGCCATGTCGGGGAGGGGAAGGGTCCAGAGCTGGGGATGTTGCGACCTGATTTTGAAGAGGAGACCTTTGTCGGTGCCGAAGAAGTCACGGACACGATGTGCGAGTTCCCAAACCCCGAAGTATTCGCCGTTGATGAAGACTTCAGCCCAGTCGATGGTCGTGATGCCGTTCGGTGTATGTCCGTCAGTTGCGGCGCGGTAGGCATCGAAGGAAATGCGATTTCGAAGGCGTGACGGATCGGCGTAACCGCAAAAGAGAAGAAGATGGCGTACGGGAAGATTGTCTTCCATTATCGTTACAGGCTCATCGAACTTGAGCGACAACGATCTTTTCACTCCCTTGATGTAGCTGGTGTTGCCGCGGTGATGTAGGCCGCCGCCCGTCGCGGCCGTTCCGGTAAACCACTGGCCTTCCCCGCCACCTGCCGGAATGTGTAGGCAGGAGAAATCGCTTCTCGTGTATTTGTCGACGGGCGAGGCGATATGGAGGAAAAGAGTCTGAAGGCTGGGCTTTTGGGAAATGATACGGACGCGAAGCGGTTTGCGGCGCCGACCCTTACGGATGTCGACTGGCGTAAGAATTACGGAACGAGGGGGGCCGGAAAGCGGTTGCGTCACCTTTCCGGTCTCCGAGACGATTTCGGGTGCGGAACTTTCCCAGCGGTAGTGCGGGTCCCCTCGCAGATTCAGGTCTCCGGTCACATAAAGCGGCGAGAGATTGCCATTGAGGATTTCCCGCGGGAAGTTGTTTTTCAGAAGATTGAAATTTTGCGTTTCACTGAGAATTGTGCGTTCCCGGCATCTTGCCAGAATTTCCTGTCGGCTCCAGGGGAAGAAGACATCGGACGAGACAATTGAAGTCACGAGTGAGAATGCCGCCTCGCGCGCGGCGCCAGAAGGCGGATCGTCGCTCACCGAAGATCTTTCCCCATAGCCGATTGAATTTGTCGCCAGTCCGATGTGGCTTCCGTACGCCATCCAGCTGCCCCCCTCGCGGTCGAAGGTCTCGACTACGTAGACTCCTTGGAATACATTGCCGAAGAAGAGACGGACGAATTTGGCGGAAAGCGGCAGCGCGCAGGAGGCATCGGCATGGAGAACGGAGTGGAGTTCGGGTGGATAGAGTCGCACAAGTCCGCTGCCGCCGAAGACGGTGCGAGACGGATCCCTGACGATGTATGCCATTCTTTTCGGTTCACCGACGGAGTAGACGTCGTCAAGGGCCAGATCCAGCGAGACGACATTGCCCTCAAAGGCCATGTCAATCCGCCGGAATTCCGCAGCCTTTCGCACTCGGAATCCGTTGCGGGCGGAAATCGCGTGCGCCTGGTTGAAGTGGCGTTCGTCGGCCTTTGACGGCCAAACCATGAAGAGCGGGATGTCCTTGGCCATGCTTGCGGTGACACGTCTTCTCGGCAAAAGGCGGTCAAAGACCCTGTATGTCGGCGAAACTGTCCGGGAAAGCCACGAGACCGTTGCCAGCGCCCCTGCGTGCCATGGCTCATACAGGTATCTAATGCCCTTGTACGCCCGTGCGACGCTTGCGATTTCCCTTGGGGCAAGCGCCCGTTGCCATACGGCCAGCTCGTCGATGTCGCCCTCAAACGGCCAGAAGGTCTCAGCTCCGTACAGAAATGGCTTCTGGGGAAAGCAGACAATCTTCTTCAATGGGAGTTCGCATGACTTTCGGCCGTTTTGGAATACGGAGGCTTCCGACTGGGAAAAGGTTACGGCGACATGGGTGAATCGATTGGAGACGCCCGCGAACGGACAGGAAGTGCGCACTCGGCCATCCGCCGTGATGACCGCAAGCGAAAGCGCGTTGTTTTCGAGTGTGAGGGCAAAACCGTCCTCGTGGCTTCTGCTGGTGATAAGAAGCTGCTTCCGCGATATGTCGGCGGGGCGAAACCATGCGGCGAATGTGGCGGTATTTGTAAGCTTGCCCATCATGTCCGCGCGGATAAAGACATTGTGATCGAGATCGATGCGTCGCGCATCTCCTATTTTTCCTTGAGACCGTTCGGCTTTGCGGATGTGGAGCGGTAGCCGCGATACGGCATCGATTGGATGCGGACCATCCATTGTCGCCAGGAAAAAGAGTCCGTGCCGTTCATTGAGGAATCGAGCAAGCCGAGCTTCAAGATGCCCCTGCAATTTGTCCACGAGCGTAATCGCAATGCTGCCGCCTTTGAATAATAGAAAGGCCGCCAGCAGACAACCGCCTGCCACGGCAAATCTTCTACGACGGGAGCGCACTTTCACGAAAGCATCTCAGACAAGGCCGGGAAATTGCTAGCGGATGCCTCCGGGACGGTCAAGAAACAGGTTGACTGCCGAAAAGGCCGCCGTTGCGCGAAGACCTTTTTCAAAAGCCGCGGGGTCGCCTCCAAGGCCTGAAAAGACGAACTGGTAGGTCGTGGTTCCGGCATGCGTCGCAACGCTTTCGAGGTTTGCCTCACGGAGGTTTGCGTCAAGATACGCGCGTATGTCCGCGATTTTACTGGCGGCCTCCTCTTGTGGCAGGGAAAGGACAAGCAGGCCATCGCGTTTGAGCCATCGAAGCGAGGCTGCGCCGCGCATGGCGACAAGGCAGATGATGGCGGCGCCATAAAGGTAGACAATGAAAATGAAATTGAATGTCGCAGCCGAAATGGACGCCGCAATGACAAGCATGATGAACCCCACCTCCTCGGGTTCCTTGACGGGCGTTCTAAACCGGATGATGGAGAGAGAGCCAAGCAGACCGAGGGAGAGCGGAAGCGAAACCTGCACGCCGATGAAGAGCGTCGTTATCGAGACGGCGAGAAGCGGGAAGGCCCTGTGCACCTGGCTTCCCGTTCCCCTGCGTTCGTAGAAGAACCGGTAGAGAAGCGATGCCGCGAAAGCCGCGACAATGGCGGCCAGCAGCGCCGAGACAAAGAGACCGGGATCGATCTGCCCTGTGGCCCGAACGAGGTTGCCCTCCATCAGTTTTGCGAGTTTATCCGAGTTGTTCATGTTTATGTTCCTCCAGACAAAAGACGGGACATGCATTCCCCGTATTTGGAAAACCGTCCAATGCGTAGGCCGGCGTTCATCATGAGCGCCGACCAGCCGGGGGGCGTTCCGCCCTGGTTCTTAAATTCGCAGACGAGCGAGTCAAGGTGGACGGCCGTCGCCCATGGGAAAATCGATGTGTTGAAACGTTCGGCCCGGATGTTCCAGTCGAGGGCGACGCGGCTCATGGTCGGGGGGTCGAAGTAGCGGCGGCGGTTGTAGGATATGACGCAGACGGGCCTCAGTTCATGGGAAAGGGGTACAGAAAGCTTCGAGGCGCTCGTGAAAAGAAAGTCCGAAATGTCCCATCCGTCCAGAGGCGCCCTGAGAAGAATTTGTCGGGGAGCGTGGACCTCCTGATGCAACTTTCTACGCGCAGATCCAAATCGGCCCTTGATTTCTATGAACGCGGGGATTACATCCGGTTGTTCGTCCGGAAGACCATACCAGCGTAATCTGACTTTTGTTTTGACATTGTCGCCGTTAGCCGTCTCGCAGTAGGCCGCCAGACCGGGCGTATCGAAATAGATGCTGTTGACCACCCCCGCAGCGTACAAGTCGTCGGCCGAGCAGTGCGACTCCAAAATAGTCAACGCGCGCTCAAGTGCGAGCGCGCTGCCGGAGAATTTCCGTTCGTTGACCAAATTATCTTCAAGGGACGGGAGCATATTTCGTTTCCCGAACAGTTCGCAAAACAAAATGATTGTATCAAATCTCACGACAAGTCTGCAACACAATTCTTCACCGTTTCGCCTTTTTTCCAAAGCCGAATTATTTGCAGATTTACCTTGAAGCCAAAAACGCATTATAATATACTACACTATTCTTCAAACGCGCGTTATGAACACTTCTGCGAAAATCTTAATCAGGCAACCGGGTGCGACGCCTTTCCCCTGTACGCTTCCTCCGGGAGAGTATACCATAGGCCGCAGCGAGAAATGCCGCATCCGCCTTCGCCACCCAGAGGTGAGTGAAGTGCACGCGCTCATCCGCATCGCGCCAGGAGAGAGTTTTGTCGAAGACAAGGGGTCCAGCAATGGGACCTGGGTCTTTGGCGGACAGATTTCCGCTCCCACGCGCCTCACGCCCCGCATGGAGATTACAATAGGTCCCTATGTTCTGACCGTGGTTGAGGTGCCTGCGGCGGTAGAGGCTGGAGAGGCCGCGCCCCGGGAAGATCGACCTGAAGCCCCCACGCCGCAAGACAATGGGGCGGGAAGTACGGCACTTCACGATAAAGAGGCGGAAAGCTCCACACCTCAGGACAAGGCTCCTGAGCCTCCAAAGCCGGACTACGATCCTTTTGCGCGCGCCCGGCGCGAAATCAAGAACCAGATTCACCGCGAGCTTGTCCAAAGACTCGATCTCAAACGCCTTTCGGCTTCCCGCGCCTCAAGTGACGAACTCCACAAGCGTGCAAAGGAAACCCTCCAGTCAATCGTAAACGAGGTTCGGGCCAAGCTTCCGCCAGGTATCGATCCGGACGAGCTCGCGCGTGAAATCTACAATGAAGCGCTGCGGCTCGGGCCACTTGAGGCCTTCCTCGCGGACGACACCATAACGGAAATCATGGTCAACGGCCCTCACATGGTCTATGTCGAGCGCAGGGGCAAACTGGAGTTGACCGGCCAGACATTCATGGACGACGCCTCCGTCCTCGCGATCATCGAGCGCATCGTCTCCCCGATTGGCCGCCGCATCGACGAGAGCCAGCCCTATGTGGACGCGCGCCTCGCGGACGGTTCCCGCGTAAACGCCATCATCCCGCCCCTCTCGCTCACCGGCCCCTGCATCACGATCCGGAAATTCTCGAAGCGCGCCCTTACCACGGAAGACTTCATCCGCTTCGGGACTTGGACGGCCGAGATGGCCGAGTTTCTAAAAATCTGCGTGAAGATGCGTAAGAACATCATCGTCGCGGGCGGAACCGGTTCGGGCAAGACGACGCTTCTCAACGTCCTGAGTTCCTTCATCCCCGACAACGAGCGCGTCGTCACGATCGAGGACGCCGCCGAACTGCGTCTCACGCAGCCGCATCTTGTCCGCCTTGAGGCCCGTCCGCCCAACATCGAAGGGCGCGGCGCGATTACGATCCGCGACCTCGTGCGCAACGCCCTCCGCATGCGCCCAGACCGCATTATCGTCGGCGAATGTCGTTCTGGCGAGGCGCTCGACATGCTCCAGGCGATGAACACCGGCCACGATGGCTCCCTTACGACCGTCCACGCCAACTCGCCGCGTGACGTTATCTCCCGTCTTGAGACGATGGTCCTCATGTCCGGTCTCGACCTTCCCTCGCGCGCCATTCGAGAACAGATTTCCTCGGCCGTTGACCTCATCGTCCATGAATCGCGCATGAGCGACGGTTCGCGGCGCATCACGCACATCACCGAGGTCCTGGGGCTTGAAGGTACGCAGACGATCATGCAGGACATCTTCGAGTTCAAGCAGACAGGCGTTGACGCCGACGGCAAGATCATAGGCTACCTGGCCCCCACGGGCTCGGTGCCGACCTTCTTTGAGCAGATCAAGTCGCGCGGCCTTTCGCTCGACCCGGTCATTTTCCAGCCAGACCACTACAGGGAGGCCCCGCGCAGATGACCACCTTCTGCTTCTACGGTGCAATCGCCCTGTCGGGTCTTTGCTTCGGCATCCTCGCCGTCATCATGTTGCGGGCCTTCTCCGAGGGCGCCGCCACATATACGGGAACCTACAGCGACTCGACTTCGCGGCAGCTTGAGGATCTCTTCCTCTTTATCCCGCCCCGCCGCATCGCGGAGGCCAGCTGGGCCTGCGCGATCATCGCGTTTCTGCTCTTCGCCGGACTCCTCTTCAACATCGAAAAACCGCTCTTCCTCCTCGTTGGCCTAGCCCTCGGCATTGTCGCCGGTTTCGGCGCCTTCCAGATTCCGCGGCAAATCATCGCCATGATGCGCGACCGCCGCCGCAAGCGCTTCAACGAGCAGCTTGTCGAAGCCCTCGGACAGGTCAGCAACGCCCTCAAGGCCGGCTTCAGCATCACGCAGGCGTTCGACACCGTCGTGCAAAACGGGGAAAATCCAATCGCGCAGGAATTCGAGGTCTTCCTCCAGCAGCAGCGCGTCGGCATCAGCTTCTCCGAGGCGCTCGACAACCTCAACCGCCGCGTTGGAAGCGAGGACCTCGAACTCGTCTGCGGCGCGATGGAAATCTCCCGCAAGACCGGCGGCAACCTCACCGAGGTCTTCGACAAGATTTCCCAGACCATCCGCGAGCGCATGCGCATCGAGCGCCGCGTCCTCACACTTACGGCGCAGGGCCGCATGCAGGGCTGGATCGTCGGCTCCATGCCAGTCGTCGTCGGCGTGGCCATGTGCTTCTTCCGGCCCGAGGTCATGATTCCGTATCTCCGCACACCGGCGGGCCTCGCTTCAATCGCCGCCGTCATCGTGTTGCTCACGCTTGGCGGCCTGGTCATCCGCAGGATAATCCGCATCGACGTCTAGACATGACCGAACTTCTCCAACTTGGCATCCTCATCTGCTGGGCACTCTGCGCCTTCGGCATCGCATGGTATTGCCTGAACCTGTCGGGCGACATCACCTATGTCACGCTCGCGGATGGCCGCCGACAGGCCCGCTCGTTGCCTTTTGTCTTCAAGATTCTCCTGCCCTTTGCGCCGAACCTGCGAGAGTTCGTCTCGCAGCCTGTTTTCCGTAAAGCCGTGGACAGGGCCGACTCCCGCCTCGTCACGGCCGGATTCGAAGGTCTTCTCTCTGGTTGGGAGTTCATCGCCCTCCGCTTTCTCTGCCCCGTTGTGCTTGGACTTTTCTGGACGGCGCTCATGTACCTTGTCGGGCAGGTGGACGACACCGTCCGCGAGTATTTTGGCATCCTGTCGTTCCTCGGCTTCCTGCTCTTCGCCGCCCAGCCGGGCCTTTGGCTCAGTTCGACGATAAAGAAGCGTCAAAAATCAATTCAGAAGGCCATGCCGTTCATGATAGACCTCCTGACCCTCTCGGTCGAGGCCGGCATCGATTTCATGAACGCCCTTCAGCGCTCCCTCGAGAACCGCAAGACGGATCCGCTCACCGAGGAGCTCGTGCGCGTCAACCACGAAATCCAGCTGGGCACCTCGCGTCGCAACGCGCTCAAGAACCTTGCTCGCCGCGTCGACATGCCCGACATGCGTTCGTTCGCATACGCGCTCATTCAGGCCGACGAGCTCGGCGTGAGCATTGGCACGATTCTGCGCATCCAGTCCGACCAGATTCGGCAAAAGCGGTTCGCCCGCGCCGAGAAGATGGCCAACGAAGCGCCGGTCAAAATGTTGGGGCCGCTCATGCTCTTCATCTTCCCAGCGGTTTTCATCGTCCTGCTGGGCCCCATCCTGTCGCGCGTCGCGGGCGGGATGATGTAATGCACAATGCAGAATGCACAATGCACAATGAACTTGGAACCAAGAACGAAGAACTTTGAACTGATTTGGAGGAAGATAAATGCCCCTACACCTTGATCCGCACAGTATCTCATTCATTTCCCGACTCATTCTCGCGGGTGTCCTCGGCGCCCTCATCGGGCTGGAGCGCGAACTCCGCGCCAAGGAGGCCGGACTCCGCACGCACTTTCTCGTAGCTCTCGGCAGTGCGCTGATCATGATCGTCTCCCAGTGGGGCTTTGGGAGCGCTACGGGCGCGGAGGGAACCACCGCTGACCGTGCGCGCGTCGCAGCCCAGATTGTAAGCGGCATCGGCTTCATTGGCGCCGGCGCGATCATGGTGCAGAGGCACTATGTCCTCGGCCTCACGACCGCAGCCGGCCTCTGGGTCGTCGCCGGAATCGGCATGGCCACGGGTTGCGGACTCTACGCCATCGCAACCGCGGGCACGATTTTCGCGCTCATCGGTCTCGAACTCTTCCGATTCATCGTCAAGTTGGTCCGACTCACCAACGTCAACGTCACCTTTGCGGCCGAGAAGCCCTCCGACATCCCGCGCATTCTCTCGCGGCTTCGCGATTCGGGCTTCCATGTCTTCAACTACAAGGTCGAGAGCGTCTCCAGCAGCGGCTACCGCATCGTGGCCTCCATGCGCGAACAGAGAAAAGGCGACAGCAAACTGTCCCTCATCCGCATTTTCAACCGCGAAGAAGGCGTTTCTCTCAAATCAATTGAATAGTCTTTGCATTTCACCATGTCTGAAAAGAAGAACAACGAACCACCAAGCCTTTTCGATCTCTTCACACTTCCGGTTGAGCCGCCTTCAGGCGGCTCAACCGGAGATGAGGGAACAGGGAACAGGGAACAGGGAACAGGGAATGGGGAACGGGAAACGGATGACAACGATTTACCGGATCCGCCACCAAACGAATCGACGAACGAACGAACAAACGAACAAACGAGCCAGCCGCCGCCGACTGGCGGTGGCGGCGCGGCTGGCGGCGGAGGCGGCGCCACCGGAGGGTCCGGCCCGCTTCACGCGCTCATCGACGACAACTTCCTCCAGTTCGCCTCCTACACGATCTGCAACCGCGCCATCCCGACGGTCGAGGACGGCCTGAAGCCTGTTCAGCGCCGCATCATGCACGCGCTTTGGGAGGCCGACGACGGGCGCTTCACCAAGGTCGCCGGCATCGTGGGCGACACGATGCACTACCACCCCCATGGTGACGCCTCCATCTACGAGGCCGTGGTGAATCTGGTGAACATGCGGTACCTCGTCGAGGGCCAGGGCAACTACGGCAACCTCTTCACCGGCGACCCCGCCGCCGCTCCGCGTTACATCGAGTGCCGCCTGACCGAACTCGCCCGCAAGGAGGTCTTCAACCCGAAGATCACCTCCTACATTCCGAGTTACGACGGACGCGGCAAGGAGCCCGTGCTTCTTCCGTCGAAGCTCCCGCTCCTCCTCCTCATGGGGGCGAAGGGCATCGCCGTCGGACTCTCCACCGAAATCTTCCCGCACAACTTCAACGAGCTGATTGAAGCGCAGATCGCCATCATCCAAAAGAAACCCTACACCCTTTATCCCGACTTTCAGACCGGCGGTCTTGTCGACGCCTCGGAATACGCCGACGGTACGGGCAAGATCAAGGTGCGTTCCACAATCGAGCCGCGTGACAAGAACAAGCTCGTCATCACCTCCCTCCCGTGGGGGCAGACCACAGAATCGCTGATCACCAGCATCGAGGATGCGATTAAGAAAAAGAAGGTCATGGTCCGCGAGATCACCGACCTCACTGCCGAAAAGGTCGAAATCGAACTCGTCCTCTCGACTGGCGCCACCCAGGACAAGGCGATCCAGTCTCTCTACGCCTTCACCAACTGCGAGACCTCGCTTTCAAGCCGCCCGGTCGTCCTCTACAAGAACCGCCCGCGGGAGATGAAGCTCTCTGAGATTCTTGCCGCGAACACCGAGCAGCTGCTTGAAACGCTGCGGCGGGAACTCGAGGTTCGCGCCGCCGAACTGGACAAGGCCTTCCACGCCAAGACGCTCGAGCGAATCTTCATCGAGGAGCGCATCTACAAGCTCATTGAGGAGCAGGAGACCTATGAGGCCGTCCAGCAGGCCGTTCTCGATGGCTTCAAGCCCTTCCGCAAGAACCTGCGGCGTGACGTGACGCTCGACGACGTCGAACAGCTTCTCCAGATCAAGATCAGACGCATCTCGCGCTTCGACATCGAGCGCAACAAGCAGGAAATCGAAGGCATCCTCAATGAAGAGGCCGAGGTTGCGGACAACCTCGCCCACCTTCGCGCCTATGCCACACGCTACCTCAAGGGGCTCATCAAGACCTACGGCAAGAAGTACCCGCGCCTGAGCAAGATCGCCGACGCCCCCTTCGGCGCAATCGAGCTCCGCTCGCTGACCGCCACCGAGCTTTCGATCAAGATCGACCGCGAGAACGGCTACATCGGCACGGACCTCCGCGGTGGCGAAGAGCTCTTCAAGTGCTCCTCGCTCGACAAGATCATCGTCGTCTGGAACGACGGGCAGTACCGGCTGATCAACCCTCCCGACAAGTTCTTCACCGACAAGCACATGCTCTACTGCGCGATCCATGACCGCGACAAGGTCTTCACCGCCGTCTACACCGAGCCGAAGTACGGATTCACATATGTCAAGCGCTTCGCCTTCGGCGGGTGCATCCTTAACAAGGAATATTCTTTCGCACCTGAAAAGAGCAAGGTCATCTACTTCGGCGAGGGTACGCCAGAAGCGCTTTACGTCAAGTACAAACCGGCCAAGAGCCAGCGCATCAATCAGCAGGCCTTCACGCCGGGCGACGTTCTTGTAAAGGGCGTCTCGGCCCACGGCAAGCAGATGACATGCAAGCCCATCAAGTCCATTTCCGCCGAGAAGCCTCGCGGCTGGGAGGACGAGACAGACAAGGGCCTGCTGCTCTAGGCAGTACCGGGAGTCCGTCATGTCACTCGTTTCCTTCGTTGACAAGTTCTTTTCCCTGACCTACACGCACGGTCTCATCGTCCGCCAGGGCGGGCGAACCCTTGTCGAACAATACCGCGCGCCGTGCGGCCCGGCCGACCGCCACCAGCTTTTCTCGCTCTCGAAGAGCTTTACCTCAACGGCCTTCGGCATTGCCTGCGGCGAGGGCCTGATCGCGCTGGAAGACAAGCTCGTCGACTTCTTCCCCGAGTATGTCACGGACAAGGTCTCGGCGCGCATGCGCTCCGTTACGATGCGCGACCTTCTGACGATGGCGAGCGGCCACGAGGTCTGTTGCCTTTTCGGCCAGCGCTATGCGCGTCTTGGCGACGGCCGCCACTTCGACAATGACCGCCCCTGGGTTCAAAACATCCTCGAGGACGACCTCGCCTTCGAGCCGGGTTCGCACTTCGCATACAACTCCGGCGCGACGTACCTTGTGTCCGCCGCCCTCCGCAAGGCGACGGGGCAGGGGATCCTCGACTACCTCCGCCCGCGCTTCCTGCGGCCGATCGGCATTGCGGACGACGTGGTCTGGGACCGCGATCCAGAGGGCATTGAACTGGGCGGATGGGGCTTCAACCTCTCCGTCCGCGACATCGCCGCCGCAGCCGAAGTCTGGCTTCACGGCGGCCGTGGGCCGGATGGAAGGCAGCTCATCCCGGAAGATTACATGCGTCTCGCCTCGTCCCGTCTCATCTCCAACGGCGATCCGGCGGACCCTTCCGACTGGTCGCAGGGCTACGGACTCCAGTTCTGGCAGTGCCGGCACGGCTGCTTCCGAGGCGACGGTGCCTCGGGCCAAATAGCCGTGATGATTCCCTCCTTCGACGTTGTCGTCGCCGCGACGGCCGCCCTCTGCGACATGCAGTGCGAACTCGATGTCGTGTGGAATGAACTCCTGCCAGCCTTGGCCGCGGGCGATACGAACTGGGCGCCCCGCGCCGCCGCCGAAGCGCCATCCTTCGACATGGGACCGGTCGGGGAACCGAATCAAACCTTCCACGATCTCGCCTTCGACACCGCACCCAACGCCCTCGGCATTGTCCGCATCGAAGCACGGCAGATCGCGGACGGCATCGACCTTTCGCTTCGCTTCGATGACGGATTGGAGGATGTCATTCGCGCAGGATACGCCGCAGATCGTCGTTCGGCTCTTGCGCACATCGACGCCCGCCACTGCTTTGAGGGATACGGACGCGCTTGCTGGACATCGCCTTCCGTCTTGGAAATTAAACTTACGATTCCAACGAGCACAAGCTTCTTCACACTTGTGCTCGATTCTGCATCCCGTACATTGCGCTCCACCACGCCCATCTGGTTCAGCCAGGGGTGGAAGGCGGATGCGCTCGTTTCCGCCTGCATCTAGCTCTTCTTGAAGGCGCTGGCGAGACCGCCGAGAAGCGAGGCCGCCTGCTGTCCCTTGCCGAGGGCGGCGACGGCGTTCACGAGCTTCGACTGGTTGTCGGCCGAAAGCTTCTCCCAGCAGTCCTTTGCCGCGGGAACCATTTCCGCGACGTTGATGATTTTGGAGACGTCGATGTTGCCGACGCCCAGATTGGCGACCTTGCCCTTGATGTAGCTGATCAGCGCGTCATTCGCGAGAGAAAGAATGTCCATGTGCAGTTCCTGAGTTGGTTAGTTGGTGAGTTGGCGAGTCGGCGAGTCGGTTAGTTGGTGAGTTGAGAGTTGGGAATTCAACTGTCCAACTATTCAACTATCCAACTGATCAACGCCGCAACGGATGGGATGTGCGGCCTAGAGCCGCACATCCCATCCGTTGCGGTTGGCCGGGCGCTTGAGCCAGAGCGGGTCGCCGGTGCCGTTGGCGAAGTCGTTCTTCTTCGGATCCCAGTCGAAGCTGACGTCGTAGACGTAGCTGATGTTGCAGAGGAGGCAGAGGATCGAGGCGCGCGCGCCCGTTTCGGCCGGGGAGATCGTCGGCTTGCGGGTCTTGCAGCACTCGACGAAGTTGCCGGTCTGCTGGAGCGACTTGTAGAGCTGAACGGGGGCGGTGTCGAGCTTATAGTACTTCTCAATCACGTCAAGCGCCTCGCCAAGGCCGGCGCCGGCCTGGATGTTGGTGCTGGAGCCCCATTCCTTGCCGAAGAAGGCGCCGACGACCTTCATCTTGGTGAA
>JAEEGL013057395.1_pt1 | contig 14361 bp, 7 predicted proteins | sample 9134231 | NCBI WGS metagenome assembly JAEEGL01 (sample SAMN16246548, study PRJNA631951) | gut metagenome | biome: gut microbiome; feature: rumen; material: fiber-attached | host: Bos | place: Iran: Karaj | collected 2018-10
GTGCCGAAAGAAATCTGCCCGGCAGAAACATCGTTGATGGTCAAGTTCTGGATCTTGTTGCCCGATTCTGTCGGCAGCTGGTACGTGGCCCAGAGTGTGTAATATCCCGTGGCGGCTACAGTCACCTTGAATTCCAGATTGCCTTCCTTCATCTGGACGTACTTGCCGCCAGAGGCCTTTGCATCTTCAGTCACGACGACCTTGTGGTCATCGGCGAGGACGGCGTCTTCGGCTTCTAAACGGATGGGGGTGGCGGCAAAAGCGGAGCCTGCGAGTGCGGCGACGGTTGCCGTTGCGACAAAATTTGTGTAGTTAAAGTTTTTCATAAAACATCCATATCTCCACCCCTAAATTTATATTCTTGCGCGTAAAATTCAAAGGATTTTCATCACGTACTTGCATTGTCATGCCCGCCACCGAGCGGGCACCTCCATCTTGTGAACGCAACAAAAAAAGGCCCCGCGTTTTTCGCGGGTCCCTTTTTTGTCACCCCGGCCTCAGTGCCGGGGTCACCTTTACACGTTTTAAAGGTGATGCCGCAACAAGTGCGGCATGACAGTATAAATGGCTTTCCGTTCTCGATGTCACCCCGGATTTATTCCGGGGTCACCTTTCACGCTGTCATTCCCGCCATAGAGCGGGAATCTCCTTTTTAAGGTTACTTGATGATCACTGGCTGCGTTGTCGTGATGCCAGCCTTCATACGGACGATGTACTGACCCTTCGGTATGTCAGCGAGGCTGAACATATAGCTGCCGGCGGAGAGAGAGCCGCTGAAGAGCGTTGCAACGATTCTTCCGTTCATACCGAATACGTCGACACTCACGTTACCCTTAGCCCTTGTCGTGAGCATAATCTTGTCGCCGTTGATGATGAACTTTGAAGAGGATGCCGTTCTGGGCTTGACGCAACGAGTCGACTGCTGACCGTAAACGTAGTTTTCATCGAAGACAATCTTGATTTCCGGAATCATTTCTTCGGTGTTTTCGTAACCGCGCTTGAAGGCGTCGTACTTGTCCGTGTTAAAGTCAAAGAGCGTCAAATCGCCGGCCTTGATGTCGTCGTAGATGACCGTGCCGGTGTAACCTGCGGCGTAGTTTGCAAGCGTGATGCTAAGCGTCTTGTTGCGGTCGGCAAAGCTAGAGATGGCGATGGAGCAAGTGACCTTTTCGCCTGCCGGAACCTTGCAGCTGCCGCTTGTTTCGGTCCAGGTCCAAGAATCCGTGAGCTTCAAAATCAGGTAGATGTCAGCTTCAGTCTTGCCGTTGTTCTTAGCCGTCCAGGTGAACGTCGTTGCGCCGGAAAGATCCCAGCCACCCTTGTTCTGGTATTCCACCTGACCGTTGTCGGCACCGTAGGTCACTGCCATCATACCGTTTCCGCCCGTGGAACCGGATATGTCCACATCCTTGATCTTGATGCTTGCTTCTTCCGTTGCTGCAAGAACCTTCATAGCTTCGAGAGCCGGGTCGATTGTATAGCTGTAGCCGCCAAAGTTTGCTTCGGTCTTGTCGCCAATATACTGCCAGGCGAGAGCGCCTGCGTAACCGCCGTCAAAAGCCTTGCGGTAGCATTCTACAGTCGTGATTTCGGTCTTTGCCGCAAAATTGGATCTGTAGGTGTCGCCAGCCCAGCCGCTTGCCGGGAATTCACCGATGATCATCGGCTTGGAATCGTAACCGTAAGTGGTTGCCAGCTGTGCTGCCGTGTTCACGAACGGACTGACGGAATTGTCTTGCCAGTACGGATAATAGTGCGTCTGGAAAAAGTCGAGCGTACCGTTTGCTTCGCCACCCGCTTCGACAAGGGCTGCGTCGTTCCAGTACTTCTGATACTTGATGTTCACACTACCGGTCGAAACGAGAAGATCCGGGTTTGTCGTGTGGATTGCGGCGGCAACCTTGTTCGTGAACTTCTGGATCTTGGCAAGAGCCATCTTCTTTGCGGTCCAGCCGCTGCATTCGCTTGTCATGCCTTCCGGTTCGTTAAACACTTCCCAGCTCATGAGTGCGTTGTGGTTGCCAATCGCCTTTACGACCGGAATAAGGACGTTGTCAATAAAAGCCTTGGTGCCTGCGTCTTCAAAAAGCAATTCGTTAGCGGTGATATCGAGCTTTTCGTTGTAAATGCCCCACTGGTTCGGTTCCATCAAGTTGTGGCTGAAAAGGCACATCGAAACCATCACGCCGTATTCTTCGGCAATGTCCAAAGCCTTCTTCATGTTCGCGATGGTGTTTTCCTTAGGACCCGTGACCAAGTGCGTCGCCTCGTCAATCGTCGGGCTCTGACTCATGTTGTTGAAAAGCCACCAGCGAATCGCATTGCCACCCGCAGCACGCGTGCCTTCTACGGCCTTGCGCCATGCGTTTTCGTCAAGCGGACTTGCGCCCACGTCGGAGTTGTAGTCGCTCCACGCGAGGTTTGTGCCAGAAAAGAAAATCTTTTTGCCGTTGTACTGGAGATCGGTCCCTTTCACCGTGAGGCCGGGAGCCGCGAATGCAGCCGTTCCAAGCAGAGATGCTGCAATTAAAGTCTTGAAGCTATTCATAAATTGACCCTTGTATATCCATATAGAAATTAGATAATTAGAGGTGAAATAGGGCTTTTTAGCCCTTTGCCTGTTGACAAAAGTCACTAAAATGTCCACACCTAAAAAAGGGTTGTGATAAAGTGCAAATAATTCGCGGTGTTGTAAGAAATTTGAAGGATTTGAATTACTTGCGCAAAGCTGAAGTATTACGAAATCTCGGATTTTTTAGGCTCATTTGACGCCTTCAGCATCTGTGGCAGCATTCGATCTCGTAGAAATAGCTCGAAGGGGTAAAAAAAGAGGACGACACGTACGTGCCGCCCTAAATGTTTTCACAACGGAATAATCCTTATTGTGAATTGCTTTCAGATTATGCCATGAATATAGACAAAAAATTTTTCTTGGTCAAGAGATTTGTTGAAAAAAAACTCTTTTTATTTAGAATAGTGAAAAAAACGAAGAAGTGTCACTTTATGACATTGATTGTAATGTATATTTGTTAAGATATACTTTTTGTAAAAATTAAGAAAATTCGCAAATTTTGCAAAAAAACGCCGTTTTTATAAAAAAGAACGTATATTATTAAACAATCTTATTTGAAAGAAACTCTTTGGAGAAGCCTTTTTATGAAAAAAATTCTTGGTTTGGACTTGGGGACGAACAGCATCGGCTGGGCCGTGGTGAATGAAGCCGAAAATGAAGGTGAAAAATCTTCTATTGTTAAATTGGGTGTTAGAACCATCAGCTATGACAATTTTGTCAGTACCGCAACCGGAATAAAATCAAACGACCCCGTTAAAGATTTTACTGGAGGAAAAGGGATCTCCTGCAATGCAGGCAGAACGCAAAAGCGCAGTGCACGTAGAACTCTTCAGCGTTACAAACTGCGTAGAGAACATCTTATTCAAACTTTGAAGGATAACCACTTCATAGACGATTCAACTATTCTTTCCGAAAATGGCAACAAAACTACTTTTGAAACATATCGCTTAAGAGCAAAAGCTGCAAACGAAGAAATCTCGCTTGAAGAATTCGCACGAGTGTTATTGATGATCAATAAAAAACGCGGATACAAAAGTAGCCGCAAAGCCAAGAACACAGAAGAAGGTTCTTTAATTGATGGGATGGAAATTGCTAAGCAATTATACGAACAAGGCATGACCCCCGGGCAATATTCGTTGAAACTCTTAGAAGCCGGAAAGAAGCATCTGCCAGATTACTATCGTTCTGATTTGCAAAATGAATTTGAAAAAATTTGGAATTTTCAAAGACAATTTTATCCTTTTTTAACAGACGAAATTAAGGAAGAAATAGAAAACAAGGAACTTAATACAACATGGGCTATTTTTGCTAAAGCCTGCCAAAATGCAGGTTGTGCAATAGTTGGTGAAAACAGAAAGACAAAAGGATTCGAAAAAAAGAAAGAAAATTATCAATGGCGTGCCAAAGCTATATCGGCTCAAATTTCATTAGAACAATTAGTTGTCGTCCTTAAGGACATAAAAGGGCAAATTAATTCGTCCAGCGGCTACTTAGGAAACATCAGTGACCGCAGCAAAGAACTGTATTTTAAAGATTTAACTGTTGGTCAATACCAAATGGGGAAATTGGTTGAAAATCCAAATTACAGCCTAAAAAACCAAGTATTTTATCGCCAAGATTATCTTGATGAATTCGAAAAAATATGGGAAACTCAAGCAAAATTCCATAAGGAGCTCACACCCGAGCTCAAGAAACTAATTCGTGACGGAGGCGTTTCTCCTATCACCAAAACACACCGATGTGGAATTTTTTTCCAACGTCCGCTAAAATCACAAAAAGGACTTATTTCATTCTGTGAATTTGAAAGCAAACAAATAGAAGTAGAAGTTGACGGGAAAAAAAAGATAAAAACGGTCGGCTTACGAGTATGCCCAAAATCATCGCCATTGTTCCAAGAATTCAAGATATGGCAAATAATAAACAACATTCAAGTAATTACTGAAAATGGCCAAAAAGAATATTTAAACCAAGAAGCAAAAGAAGCCTTATTTGATGAATTAAATTATAAAGAAAAGATGTCCAAGCAGGACGTTCTTAAATTCCTATTCAAAAACTACAAAGAACTAGATTTAAACTACGAAAAAGTCGATGGAAACCATACTCAGGCTCAATTATTCAAGGCATATCAATCCATTATTGAACAAAGCGGTCATGGAGAACATGATTTTTCAAAAATGTGTTCACACGATACCAAAAAGATGGTTGAAGAAATCTTTGGTGGGCTTGGATTTAATACAGGGATTCTCTCATTTGATTCATCACTCGAAGGTGTCGCCTTTGAGCAGCAACCTCTTTACAGGCTATGGCATTTGCTATACTCCTTTGAAGGCGACAAATCCAACTTGGGCAACGAAAGTCTAATCAACAAGATTTCCTCAGAATTCGGATTTGATAAAGAATACGCTTCTATTATTGCAAGTATTTCATTTGAGCAAGATTACGGCAGTTTAAGTGCCAAAGCCATACGAAAAATCCTTCCTCATTTAAAAGATGGTAATGATTACAGCGTTGCTTGTGAATACGCTGGGTATAGGCATTCAAAGAGATCTCTTACGAAAGAAGAACTTGCCCATAAAGTTCTCAAGGACCATTTAGATCTTCTACCGCACAATAGCTTACGCAATCCTGTTGTTGAAAAAATATTGAATCAGATGGTCCATGTTGTAAACGGTATCATAGATGAATACGGCAAGCCTGATGAAATCCGCATTGAACTCGCTCGTGAGTTGAAGAAATCATCACAAGAGCGAGTTGAGATGTCTGAGAAAATAAGCGAAAACACCAAACTGCACGAAGAATACCGAGAAATCTTACAAAGAGAACCATTTAATCTGAGTTATGTTAGTAAAAATGACATTATTCGTTATAAGTTATACAAAGAACTTGAGTCAAATGGATGCAAAACTCTTTACTCAAACACTTACATTCCCCAAGAAGAACTATTCAGCAAAAAATTCGATATAGAGCACATTATTCCCCAAGCAACTTTATTTGATGATTCTTTTTCTAATAAAACAATAGAAGCTCGTCAAGTAAACCTTGAAAAAGGTAATATGACGGCTCGTGACTTTATCTCATCAAAATACGGCAAAACTGAACTTGAAAATTTCGAGAACCGTATTGAAAAATTGTATAAAGAAAAAGTAATTAGTAAAACAAAATACGACAAACTTTTAATGACGGAATCACAAATTCCGAGCGGATTCATCAACCGCGATTTAAGAGACACACAATATATCGCAAAGAAAGCTCGCGAAATGTTGGAAGACATTGTCAAATTTGTTACCCCCACCACGGGGACTGTAACGGAACGCTTGCGTGAAGACTGGCAATTGGTTGACACAATGCAAGAATTAAACTGGGACAAGTATGATAAGCTTGGTTTAACCGAAATCAAAGATGGTCGCGATGGACAGAAAATCCGACGCATAAAAGATTGGACCAAACGTAATGACCATAGACATCACGCAATGGATGCACTTACAATAGCTTTCACAAAACGTAATTACATTCAGTACCTCAACAATCTAAACGCTAGAATTCAAAAAGGCGTTGACGATTTCGTTGATATAAATAATGTTGAAGTTGCTGATTTAAACAAAGAGGATCGTTCCTCAGCAGTTTATGCTATTGAGCATAAAGAACTGTATCGTGACAAACGTGGAAAACTAAGATTCAAGCCTCCAATGCCGCTTAACGACTTTCGTGCAGAAGCCAAGAAACAGCTTGAAAACATTTTAATTTCTATTAAAGCAAAAAATAAGGTCGTCACAAGAAACATCAATCGTGCTAAAAATTCTGTAGAAACAGAAATTATCGACCACAATGGAAAGAAGAAAAAGATTAAAGGGCAACTTACATTAACTCCGCGAGGACAGTTGCATGAACAGACTGTTTATGGAAAACGAAATTTTTCAAAGATTTCATTGGATAACAATGTCACTCAAAAACAAATTGATTTGATTATTGACCAAAAGATAAAAACATATCTTTTGTCTGTGATAAAAGAAAAAGGATCGATAAAAAAAGCATTTTCCAAAGAAAATATTGACAATATCGTCTTTAACGGCGTGCCTTTGAAATACATATTTATATCGGCTCCTTGTTACACGCAAAGAATTGATGTTGAAAATTTCTTTACTGATCCACAAAAGACAACATCCGCAAAAGAACGTGCCATCGAAAAGATTCTTGATTTAGGCGTTCAGAGAGTTATTGAAAATCGGTACCAAGAATTTGGCAAAGATTTCAAAAAAGCTTTTTCAAATTTGGAAGATAATCCAATATGGCTTAATAAAGAAAAGGGCATCGCTATTAAGCGAGTTGTTATATCTGGCGCAAGCAACGCTATACCCTTGCATAAAGAAATTGATAAAAATGGAAAAATTGTATTAGAGGGTAATAATCAAGCCCAATTCAAAGATTATGTAAATACAGGCAATAACCACCATGTAGCAATATACCGCAAGCCTATATTAGACAAGACGGGTAAACAAGTTTTAGAAAATGGTATTCCGCAATACGAAATTGACGAACGTATTGTGTCTTTCCATGAAGCCGTACAGCGTGCAATACATGGATTGCCGATTATAGATAAACAATACAAAAAAGAGGAAGGTTGGAAATTTATGTTTTCAATGAAGGATAACGAATTTTTTGTATTTCCCCGTTATGATGAATTAGGAAATATAACTTTCGATCCTCTTGATTACAATGAAGATTGGTTTAAAAATCCAGATAATTATGCGAAAATAAGTCCCAACCTATTTCGAGTGCAATCAAAATCAAAAGTTATGTACGGCAATAAGGTTGTACGAGATTACATTTTCAGGCATCATCTGGAGTCTCAAGTATCGTCTAAAATTAGTGGAATCACATACCTGCAGTTTAAATCGTTATCATTTGCGGAAAAAATTCTTAAAGTACGTGTAAACCATATTGGACAAATAGTGTCTGTGGGCGAATACTGATAGGTAGCCTATGATTAAACGAACACTTTATTTTGGCAATGCGGCTTATTTAAGCCTAAAAGACAACCAATTGGTTGTCAAAAAGCCGAATGAAGAGGTTCGTACGGCTGCTATTGAAGATGTTGGTTTTGTTATTTTAGATTCGCCACAGATTACGATTACGAACGCTCTTCTAGGCGCCCTGTTAGAGAACAACTGCGCTCTTCTTAATTGTGGAAAAACTCATTTGCCAGAGGGATTGCTATTGCCTCTTGCGGGTAATACCTTGCAATCGGAACGCTTCAATGCTCAAATCGAGGCTTCGCTTCCGTTGAAAAAACAATTGTGGCAACAGACTATTCAACAGAAAATTATAAACCAGGCGGCAATTCTGCGTCATGTCCATGGCCTTGATGCGAAAAATATGCTTGCTTGGGCGAGCTCGGTACGAAGTGGCGACGCTGATAATCGAGAAGCTGTTGCTGCGGCCTATTATTGGAAAGAAATGTTTCCTGATATTCCGGATTTTGTTCGTGACAGGAATGGAATCCCTCCAAATAATTTGCTGAATTATGCTTATGCAATTTTGCGAGGAATAGTAGCGAGGGCTCTTGTTGTCAGTGGTCTTTTGCCTACTTTTGGAATACATCACCATAATCGATACAATGCGTATTGTTTAGCGGACGATATTATGGAACCATATAGACCGATGGCAGATAAATTAATTACTGAACTTTTGATGGAACTGAATGAGGTTCCAAATGATTTGACTACTGATATCAAGGCTTCTATTCTGCGGTTAGCAACAACGGAGGTCGTTATTGGAAATTCTCGTAGCCCGTTAATGAATGCTGTATCCACGACAACGGCTTCCCTTTATAAATGTTTTGCAGGGGAATGTCGGAAAATAGTCTATCCTGAGGTTGCAGATGGATCGGTTTAGCGAGTATCGGATTATGTGGGTTCTGTGTTTTTTTGACTTGCCTACGGAAACGAAAATTGAGCGGCAACGGCATACTCAATTTCGCAAGGATTTATTGAGAGACGGTTTTACTCGATTTCAGTTATCCATCTATGTTCGCCATTGTCCTTCGGTGGAAAACGCAAATGTCCACATAGCTAGAGTTAAAAGTATGATTCCTCCGGAGGGATCTGTTAGTATTCTGTGTATTACCGATAAGCAGTTTGGTAAAATCCAAATTTTTTATGGTAAAAAGGAAAAGCCTAAACCAAAACCATCGCCTCAGTTAGAACTTTTCTAGGAATGTTTTTATTGCCTGAAAACAAAAAAATCGACCTATTAAGGCCGATTTTTTTTTGATGTGAATCAATGCGTAAGTCATTGATTCATCTCTAATTATACTAAGTCAGTTGTTATTGCACTAGTAAAACTAGAAAATCTGAAAGCAATTCACAACTTGCTTCTAATTATCGTGATTTTATTGGTGGTTGTTATTGCACTAGTAAAACTAGAAAATCTGAAAGCAATTCACAACAAAGCCTTGTGCTTATGAGCTTCGATATTTGTTGTTATTGCACTAGTAAAACTAGAAAATCTGAAAGCAATTCACAACAAATGGCGCAAACAAAGAATCTTGAAGCACGTTGTTATTGCACTAGTAAAACTAGAAAATCTGAAAGCAATTCACAACCACAAGGTGCGAATGCTGCCGTTAAGGATTGTTGTTATTGCACTAGTAAAACTAGAAAATCTGAAAGCAATTCACAACGAGGATTTGTTTGAAGCTAACTTTAAGTCAGTTGTTATTGCACTAGTAAAACTAGAAAATCTGAAAGCAATTCACAACTGATTATGGATATTTAATTTGTCTTACTTCGTTGTTATTGCACTAGTAAAACTAGAAAATCTGAAAGCAATTCACAACACAACAATATAATATGGAGCTTATGGAATATGTTGTTATTGCACTAGTAAAACTAGAAAATCTGAAAGCAATTCACAACAGGGTCAGGAAGCGGAGCATTAGACGGAACGTTGTTATTGCACTAGTAATACTAGAAAACCTGAAAGCAATTCACAACTCTGTTTTGTGTGCTTGTGAATGTTCTCAGGTTGTTATTGCACTAGTAAAACTAGAAAATCTGAAAGCAATTCACAACAGTCTAGTTCTTCCGAAGAAAGCCAGTCTAGTTGTTATTGCACTAGTAAAACTAGAAAATCTGAAAGCAATTCACAACTCTCAAGCCGCGCATCTGTGCCTTTGCATCGTTGTTATTGCACTAGTAAAACTAGAAAATCTGAAAGCAATTCACAACAATCAAGAAGTTCAGATTCTCGCCGGCCATGTTGTTATTGCACTAGTAAAACTAGAAAATCTGAAAGCAATTCACAACGATTCGAAGAGTAGTATATTTATTCGTGGCGTTGTTATTGCACTAGTAAAACTAGAAAATCTGAAAGCAATTCACAACTTGTGACCTTCGTTATGGTGGTGTAGTGATGTTGTTATTGCACTAGTAAAACTAGAAAATCTGAAAGCAATTCACAACGTTTTTCTTTTTCAAAGATTCTTATTTTAAGTTGTTATTGCACTAGTAAAACTAGAAAATCTGAAAGCAATTCACAACGGTGTTGCGTCTCCTGTATATAGTTCTCACGTTGTTATTGCACTAGTAAAACTAGAAAATCTGAAAGCAATTCACAACAGGGCAACCGCTAAAACGGCCACAAGGAGCGTTGTTATTGCACTAGTAAAACTAGAAAATCTGAAAGCAATTCACAACTTTTTCCGTCCACGTATTCTCGGTAGCAGAGTTGTTATTGCACTAGTAAAACTAGAAAATCTGAAAGCAATTCACAACGATTCCATGCTTAGACGCTCCGGGCATACGGTTGTTATTGCACTAGTAAAACTAGAAAATCTGAAAGCAATTCACAACTCCATATCGCGTAATCATGTATGACAAGGAGTTGTTATTGCACTAGTAAAACTAGAAAATCTGAAAGCAATTCACAACTAACGATGGTTGTTATTCAGTTTCACCACGGTTGTTATTGCACTAGTAAAACTAGAAAATCTGAAAGCAATTCACAACTAAATGATTATGGCATTGTTTACCCAAGTAGTTGTTATTGCACTAGTAAAACTAGAAAATCTGAAAGCAATTCACAACAGATAAGCGAAGATATAGCTGCGGACATTGGTTGTTATTGCACTAGTAAAACTAGAAAATCTGAAAGCAATTCACAACAATTCTTACGCAAGATAGTGCGCCATTCCTGTTGTTATTGCACTAGTAAAACTAGAAAATCTGAAAGCAATTCACAACTAACTTTTACGGGGATTTCGGGGAACACTTGTTGTTAATGTACTAGTAAAACTAGAACATCTGAAAGCAATTCACAACGCCGTATCGTGTCATTATGTACGACAAGGAGTTGTTATTGCACTAGTAAAACTAGAAAATCTGAAAGCAATTCACAACGGGCCAGGTGACATTCTACACTCCCGCGAGGTTGTTATTGCTCTAGTAAAACTAGAAAATCTGAAAGCAATTCACAACATGTAGTAGTGCGTGAGGCCGAGGGCCACGGTTGTTATTGCACTAGTAAAACTAGATAATCCGAAAGTAATTCGCAACAGTAAGAAAAGAAAAACAGACGAAATCGAACTTTATCAACCCGAAGGGACAGAACGCAGGTCTTAGTAAACAATTTTTTTATTCCCGGGGCTCTCGCTGGGGCCTAAAAAAAGATATATTGTGTCCCGTGAAAAAGTTTTCGGCTAAATTGATGACGTTGCTCATTTTTGCAGGAGTTGCGTTATCCCATGCAATTACGGCAGTTCCCATTAGCGGCATCAAGGCTTCCGCCACCCTGCCGGATTATGGTCAGAACACCTTCCGACCCGAAAACATGGTCATGAAAAAGTACGTGCACCCCTTTTATCAGGTCTGGGGAGCCAAATACAATGACAAGTCGATTACCCTGGAATTCCTGGTAGAAGCCCAGCGTCTGGATCAGATTACCCTATACAATGGGTTCATGCGAGATTCTGCCTCTTACGTGAACAACAGCCTTGCCAAAAGCATCAAGATTTACCTGAACACCTCGGACAATCTTGTAAAGGTGGCCACCCTCGCAAAGCCCAAATGGCACGGGTACAAAAATCCCCACGCCGACATCATCGTTTTTGACAGGCCTTTGAAGAATGTCTTCAAGATTATCATCGAAATCGAAGACATTTATCCGGGAAAGCTTTATCCTAACGTGTGTATCGCCCTGATCAAGTTCTGGGGATTCCCCAAGATGCCCCGTAAATTCCAGACAGGGCAGATGACGGACCCCCGCGATGGCCAAGTCTACAGAACCATTACCATAGGCGACCAGACTTGGATGGCTCAGGACATGCGATACAAGACTCCTGGAAGCCGCACTTTTATAGGGGATTCTCCCAAAATCAAGCAGCCTTCCGATGCCGGCCTCGAATACCCTGAATCGGACATCGAGGGAATTTGCCCCGAAGGTTGGCGCCTCCCGAAAGCGGTCGAACTGGAAAAGCTGAAAACGGAACTTCCCGAAAACGCCTCTTACGACGATCTTTTCTCTGCCGCCTACCGGAGACCCTTCTATTCCATCCAGGAAGTCGAAAAACAGAGCGGATCCCAGGCCTACTCCACGGATGCCGAATTATTCTTCTTCCCGACGAATGCCACCGGGCTGAATTTCTCCACTTTGACACGCCACTATTACGATGGCGAATGCACCGAAGAAGCCGGCGAAACCTACGCATTTTCTTCATATTGGACCAAAGACGCAAAAGATATTCCCCTTTGGCCTGACGAAAACGGCAACGTGGAAGTCAAGCACCTGAGACACTACCGCTTTGGTGGTACTGATTACTGCGAAGCCATGCTTTGCCACGAAGACTACCATTTCGTACGCTGCCTAGAAGGCTCCGATACTCTGGAAGAATCCACCAGCGAGAGCTCCGACAGCAGCGAGAGCGTCGAAAGCAGTGAAAGCGGCGAAAACGGCGTCACAGGCGAAAGCCAAGAATAAACCCTCTAAAAAACACAAGCCATCAAAAAGAGACTCTTGGAAGAGCCATCAAATTTTTCTATTTTTATGCATAAAATTAAATAAATGCATAAAAACGTAAAAACACGGCGGTTCGTGCCATGGAAAAGAAAATGACTCTACGCGAAGCTTTTGAAAGCAAGATGATGCTGCTCGATGGCGGCATGGGTTCTGTCATTCAGACTTACGGCATCAAGGGCGCGAACAACGACATGCTCTCCATCGAAAAGCCGGATATCATTCTCGATATCCAGCGCCGCTATGTCGATGCGGGCGTGGATTGTCTAACCACGAATACGTTCTCTAGCCAGCGCGTCAGCCAGCACGAATACCACCAGGAACATCGCATTGCCGAAATGAACCGCGCCGCCGTGAAAATCGCGAAGCAGGCCGCGGCAGAGGCCATGGAAAAGTACGGCCGCCAGGTGTACATTCTAGGCGACGTAGGCCCCACAAGCAAGATGCTCTCCATGAGCGAAGACGTGAACGACCCCGCGAGCCGTAGCATTACTTTCGACGAACTCGAAGACGCCTACCTGGAACAGATTCAGGTGCTGATTGAAGAAGACGTCGATGCGATTCTAATCGAAACAATTTTTGATACGCTGAACGCAAAGGCCGCTGCAAGCGCATTTGTGAAGGTGATGGAAGCGCGAGAAAAAGCTGCGGGCGACAAAGCCGCGGACCTCAAGCCTGTGGAAGTCATGTTCTCCATGACGGTGAGCGACGCCTCGGGCCGTACACTTTCGGGTCAGACGGTGGAAGCATTCGCCGTGAGCGTGATGCACATGCACCCGCTTTCGATTGGCCTGAACTGCGGTCTCGGTGCCGACGGCATGGTGCCGTACTTGCGCCGCATGGGCAAGGTCGCGCCCTGCTACATTAGCTGTCACCCAAACGCAGGTCTCCCGAACCAGTTCGGCGGTTACGACGACACGCCCGAAGACATGGTGCGCCTGATGGGCGTTTACCTGGACGACAAACTGGTGAACATGATTGGCGGTTGCTGCGGAACCACGCCGGAACACATCGCCGCCATGCGCAAGATGCTCGACGCCCTACCGGCCGATTACGAACGCCGCAAGCCCGCGCCCAAATATGCGACAAGCCCATTACTCCGCCTCGCAGGCCTCGAGCCGCTGTTCAAGGAACAGGTCCGCCCGAGCGATGGCGCCGTCAGCTGCAATGCAGAAGACTTCGTGAAGGTAGGTGAACGCTGCAACGTGGCAGGTTCCAAGAAGTTCCTTCGACTCATCAACGAGAAGAATTACGACGAGGCGCTCGACATTGCCCGCAAGCAGGTTGAAGACGGCGCCGACGTGATTGACGTGAACATGGACGACGGCTTGCTTGACGCTACCGCCGAAATGCAGACCTTCCTGAACCTGATTGCATCCGACCCGGCCATCAGCCGCGTGCCTATCATGGTGGACTCTTCCCGATTCGAAGTCATCGAGGCGGGCCTCAAGTGCATCCAGGGCAAGAGCATCGTGAACTCCATCTCCTTGAAGATGGGCGAACAGGCATTTATCGAGCATGCGCTCACCATCAAGCGTCTGGGTGCCGCAGTCATCGTGATGCTCTTTGACGAAGAAGGCCAGGCCACCAACTACGAGCGCCGAGTGCAGATTGCCGCCCGCGCTTACGACATCATGGTGAAGAAGCTGGACTTCGCGCCTTCCGACATCATTTTCGACCCGAACGTGCTGACAGGCGCGACCGGCATGGCCGAACACAACGCCTACGCCATCGACTTTATCCGCGCCGTCCGCTGGATTATGGACAACCTGCCCGGCGTA
>JAEEGL013070889.1_pt1 | contig 14361 bp, 10 predicted proteins | sample 9134231 | NCBI WGS metagenome assembly JAEEGL01 (sample SAMN16246548, study PRJNA631951) | gut metagenome | biome: gut microbiome; feature: rumen; material: fiber-attached | host: Bos | place: Iran: Karaj | collected 2018-10
AGCAGGAGTTCTAATCTGGAAGGCACTCCGTGGACATCTGATAAGAATAGCAGTTTCATGGATTTTAGAAGTTAATGCAGAAGAGCGCGAACTCCTCAAGTCTTTCAATGTGGAATGAGATGTGACCATCCCACTGAGTGAACGGCACTGGCGTGTCGTCAGGGCCGAGTGTGACGGATTTGACGGTTGCTGGCACCTTGACCTCGAAAGTGACGCCATGAATCGGCAGAGGAGGCAGTTCGGCGGGAAGGTTTGTCGCGGAAAGCACCAGGCGGTTCTGCTCCTCCTGCTGATAGAGCGTGACCTCAACGCATTTTGGTGCCTTTGTGATGACATGGCGTTCTTTCAGCGCACGGTCGATAATCGAGACCAAAGCCTCCTTGTGGCATTGGAAACGCTCAGCCTCAATTTTGCCAGCGATATATATCACCTTGCCTTTTCCATAGTTATGGACGACGATTGACGGATGGTCCGTCTCCACGAGCGGCGGGTTGCTGATGGCGCTGCCGAAATGGTGGATTTCGAGTCGGTGTGAAATAGGCAGTGTGATATGCGCAAGAACTTCGGCGTCAGCTTCTGTAGAGACTATCATTTGGTCGCTGTCAATCATTATAGGATATTCAGAGGTGACGCCCGCGAGGATGGTGTCGTCAACAGGCTTGATGTAGCTGAGTGAGCAGTCCGTCTTGCCGATGGCGTGGACTCCGAAGACGTCCGCCAGCTGGAAATCGTCAAGTTTGCCGTCATCAGGCGAGAAGAGCGATGTGCGGTATGTAGCGATTAGTGTGCCACCGTTGGCGACGTAATCGCGTATGGCCTGCGCCTCTTCAGGATGGATTACGGAGCAGTCGGACATAAAGACGACTGGAACTTCTGCAACGTCTTTCGCCGTGACGAATCTGAAGGTGCAGTGGGCGTTCTGAAGGGTGGCGTTGATTTCCCTGAAGGTCTCGGAGGGAGTGCGTTGGAACGACATTATGTCAAGCGGTTTGAGTTCAGGGTCTCGCGTAGATTCATAACTATAATAGATGCCTATGTCCGAACAACTTTTCGATTCTGGCGAGAGGTATTTTTGGAATTTCGAGTATGCGGTGTTGATTTCGTTGGCGTGGAGATAGAAGCGCTTGTCGAGAGTGCCAGCTGGGTCAATGGCATCAATGAGAGTGAATGAGCACTGATTTGCGATGGCGGAATAGGCTCTCATCTTGAGGTTTGCGAGAGGTCGTTCTGAGGTGTGGTAACTGAGGGTCTCGCAACGCGGCGTCATGAACTCCATGGGGCGGTTAGGGGAGAGTTCAGTGAAAAGTTTGGTAATGACGGACTGCTCAATCTTGTCGCCTGTGAAGTCGCCCGCGAGGAAGTCGCCTGTGTGGAGGTAGTCAATGCAGGTTCCGAAACCGCGTCCGTATTTGATGGGTGCGCTTTGGAAAGTCACAGTGGCGTCTGGACGGCGATTGACGATTGTGGCGCGGATGTCTTTGGCGAAGTCGGTGAGCCAGCGAGCGCGGCACTTGTCGAACGCACGCCATGCGGGATCGTTCCAATCGGCGATGCGGGGGATTCGGTCAAAACCTGTTTCATCGCGGAAGCGTTTTTGGCAGGTGTGGCAGTAGCAGACATGGAAGTTGCCGATCATGTCAATCCAGAATCCGACGCCTTCATACATAGAGTTGAGTTCATCGACGAGCGCGAGGAAGTAATCCTTGTAGCCTGTGTTGTGGCAGCAGAGGCCGTATCTGCAGCCTTCCTGTTCGCAGGTTGTGCGTCCATCAAACATTTCTATACGCCATTCTGGATGCAGATCATAAATTGCTCTACACCAAACATTTATATAAATTTGGACTTCAATGCCGCGCCGTTTGCAGGCATCAATGGTCTCGCCGAAGATGTCTCTACCGTAGCGTTCAAGGGCCTTGTGGCGGACTCCTATGTTGGTCGGCCAGAAGCACAGGCCGAGGCAGTTGCCTGCATAGATTTCAGCGGTGTCGATGTTGGCGAGCTTCATCATTTCCGCATAATTGTCTGGGGAGAAGTTCTTTAGGAAATCCTCATTCCAGTCAGGGATGTGCATATCGACGAGAAGTCTTCGATAGGATTTTTGAAACCACTTTCTTTCGCTCATGGCATATTCCTCAAATGTTTTCCAAATCGTCAAGTCCAAGAATTTCCATTTCAAGGCGTTTGGCCTCTTCAAGCATAGGAGTCAGAATCTCAAGCGGCATGTTGACGCCTTTCGCGTTGGCAGCGATACCGTGCGAGAAGAATGTAACTGCTTCATCATTTTTGGCGGCTCGTTGCAGTGCGTCAAAAATGTCTTCCAATTTGGATTCGTAGTATTCTCCTATGCCGCGCCCGCCAAAAACGGTAGTCGAGGCGACTTTGGCGCGAGGGATGAATCCTTTGTCAAAATTGGCGAGATGCTCATTTTTTGGAATGCCGTTTCCAGCGCGAAAGCGTTTGAAATAAGGCGAAAGCAGAGCAAGGGCCGCATCGTTGTATTTGTTGTTTGGAAAAGCAAACTCATGGCATTTGACGCCCGCTTTCGCGCAGGCATCAAGCTGTGGTTTAACTTCGTTCTGGAAATATGCCTCCGCACCTTTCTCCTCAATGTATTCTGGCGCATTAGCGTGATGGACAGTGTGCAGTCCGACAGTGTGGCCTGCTGCCAGAGCCGCTTTCATGTCTGCAGCGACCTCTGGGGTTATTTCGCCACTGATGGAGAATGTCACCCTCGCTCTGAAATCAAAGAACAACGGCAGAGCGGCTGTCCAGCCGACAATGTCGCAATCGTCAAAGGTGAGAAGAAGAATTCCGCTCATGATGCCCTCACTTAAGATGCAGGACGTCCTGCATATCGTAAAGCCCTGGCTTTGCGTCCGCAAGGAACATGACGGCGCGGACGGCGCCTTTGGCAAATGTCTCGCGGCTCGACGCCTTGTGCGTCAATTCAATGCGTTCGCCAGAGGTCGCGAAGATGACAGTGTGGTCACCGACCACATCACCGCCACGGAGCGAGTGCATTCCTATCTCTTTCTTTGTCCTTGCGCCTGGCATGCCGACGCGCCCGTGGCGTGTGTCTTTTTCGTATGAAAGTCCGCGTGCGTGGCACAGAATCTCGCCGAGCCTGGCGGCGGTGCCTGACGGAGCATCCTTCTTCTGGTTGTGATGCATCTCGACAACCTCTATGTCATAGTCATCGCCAAGCAGCCTTGCAACTTTGTCGCAAAGTGCAAAGAGCAAGTTGACTCCAACGCTCATGTTCGGCGCGAACACAATCCTTGCCCCCTTGTCAGCGAGGGCCTTTAAGACATCCTTCTGTTCTGCCGATAGTCCCGTTGTTCCTATGACCATCGCGACGTTTGCGGCGGCGGCTTTTGGCGCAAGTTCCATTGTCGCAGCAGGGGATGTGAAGGCTATCACGGCGTCTGACGCCGCCAGGCAGGCATCCAAATCGTCTGTAATTTTGATTCCTGTCTCCTGAATGCCCGCCACGACGCCTGCATCTTGTCCGAGCAGTGGATTACCCGCCATCTCCGTCGCTCCGCTCAAGACCATCCCATCATTCTTTGCAACCTGTGCCACAAGCATCCTGCCCATACGGCCTGCGGCTCCCTGTACTGTAACTCTTATCATTATATTACTCCTTATATATTATATTCTCGTTCTCTCGTATGCTATAACGTCGTTGAGGATATTGTCCAGCGACCGTGTCGGTTTGTATCCGATGAGACTGGCGGCCCTTTGGAGGGATGGCACCCTGCGCCGCATGTCGTCAAAACCTTCACCATACGCCTGTTCGTATGGGATGAGTTTTATTTCAGATTTGCTGCCCGTCAGCTCCTTTACACGCTTTGCCAAATCCAGAATAGTGATTTCCGAGTCGTTGCCGACGTTGATGACGTGGCCCCGCGCGGCGGGCGTTGCAATCAATTTTGCAAGAGCGCCCGCAACATCCTGAACATGCGCAAAGCATCTGCTCTGCTGTCCATCTCCATAGACCGTTATGGGTTCCCCCTTGAGGGCCTGACGCACAAAGTTTGGTATTACCATGCCGTATTGTCCTGTCTGGCGTGGACCGACAGTATTGAAGAGCCTTGTTATCACGACTGGCAGACGCGTCTCGACCCAATAAGCCAAAGCAAGAAACTCGTCCAACATCTTGGCGGAAGCGTAGCTCCAGCGGCGTTTGGAGGTTGGTCCCATGACAGTGTCGTCATCTTCGCAGAATGGCACTTTGCTGCCCTTGCCATAGACCTCAGAGGTCGATGTCAGCAGGAATGGTCTGCGGTATCTTGCACAGGACTTCAGAACCGTCTCCGTGCCGCCGACTATGCTTTCCAATGTCCTCACGGGCTGATCGATTATTAGGCGAACGCCGACGGCAGAGGCTAGATGGAAGACCCTGTCGGCCTCGCGGACGCAGGCATCCGTTATGGCGGCGTTATTGACGTTCTCGACTATCAGACGGAGCCTCCGTCCATCATCCATATCTTCAAGGTTCTCGTATGTTCCTGTGGACAAGTCATCAAGAACAATGACGTCGTCACCCTGTTCAAGGAGCATTCTGCAAAGAGTTGAACCTATAAATCCCGCTCCGCCTGTCACCAGTGTCTTCATTGTTTTCTCCTAATTTATTTTGTGTACTCCAAAGCGGGGGCGCACTTAGGTTGTTGCCGCCCGATAGGCACATTCATGTTGTTTTTCCATAATATACTCCCAAAATATTTTGATTACATTCAAGGTAATGACTTTTTTATCTGGCAAAGTGTGTTATCTTATAGTGATTTCAAGTCACAAGGGCACTTGGTGCCCTGCAAATACAAACCCTAAACATTACAAGAAAACAAAATGAGTACTCCAAACGACGACCTTATGGCAAAACTGGTTGCGCTTTGCAAGCGCAGGGGCATTATTTTCCAGAGTTCCGAGATGTACGGCGGAATAAACGGCTTCTGGGACTACGGCCCGAAGGGTGCGCCGCTAAAGCGTGCCGTCGAGCAACTTTGGTGGAAATACATGGTTGAAGAACGTGACAATGTCGAGGGGCTTGACTCCACGATCATCTGCCATCCAGAAGTTTGGCGCGCGTCTGGTCACCTTTCGCAATTTTCCGATATGATGACAGACTGCACCGTCTGCAAAAAGCGCTTTCGCGTTGATCAGATGGAGGACCCGAACACATGTCCTGCCTGTGGCGCGAAAGCGATGACTCCTCCACGCGAGTTCAACCTTATGATGAAAACATTCGTTGGCCCCGTCTTTGACGAGGAGCATGCGGCATACCTTCGCGCGGAGACTTGCCAACCCATTTTTGTGGACTTCAACACAATCAGAGTAGCCTCTCGCCAGAAGCTGCCTTTTGGTATTGCCCAGACCGGAAAGTCTTTCCGTAACGAAATCAATCCCAGAAACTTCACATTCCGCTCACGCGAGTTCATGCAGATGGAGATGGAGTTCTTCTGTCACGAATCTGAATCAATGGACTGGTTCGACTATTGGCATCAGGAACGTTGGAACTTCTATACCAAGATTCTCGGAATTCCAGAGGAAAAACTCAGAATTCATTGGCATGACAAACTTGCCCACTACGCAAAGAAGGCTCTGGACATAGAATATCTCTTCCCATTCGGATGGGATGAAATAGAGGGTGTCCATCATCGCGGCACTTGGGATATGTCCCGCCACGCCGAATTCTCAAAGCAAGAGCAGGAGTGCAAGTACTTTGATCAGGACAGGAAAGAGACTTACTTCCCAACCGTCGTCGAGACTTCATGCGGACTTGACCGAATCTGCCTCATGCTGCTCTGCAATGCATACGATGAGGACACCGCTGACACTAAGAAGGAGGGCATGGATGAGGACGTGCGCGTCGTCCTCCACTTGAATCCTAAGGTGGCGCCAGTTCAGGCCGCAGTCCTGCCGCTCAGCAAGAAGCTTGAGGGGCCTGCCAAGGAGCTGTACTGCAAGCTGCGCAATTCGTTCCGTTGCGAATACGATGTCACAGGAAGTATCGGCAAACGCTACCGCCGTCAGGACGAGGTTGGCACGCCATTCTGCGTGACATACGATTTCGATTCCGAGAACGACCACGCTGTGACAGTGCGTCTTCGTGATGCAATGACTCAAGAGCGCGTTCCTGTCACAGGACTCGTTCAGTGGCTGACTGACAAAATATACGGATAATCCACACGGCATGGCGTGCTCCATGCAAACCGTGAAAACATGAAAAGAAAACTAACCCTGACGTTGGCGTTTGCGCTACTTGTCAACCTCATCATCGGATATACAGCTTATTCCGAGGAGCGTGGAGAAGTCGGCGGCGACGATGAGGTGCTGGCAAGCATTGAGACTATCATGCATGTACTGCAGCTCATTCGCCGCAACTATGTTGACATAGACAAGGTGACCACAAAGGAACTCCTTGAAGGTGCGTTGAAAGGCATGACCGAAAGACTTGACCCGTTCAGCGCATATCTTCCACCGAGTGACCTCAAATCCTTGGTAGAAGACACCGAGGGTGCGTTTGGGGGAATCGGCATCAATGTCAACACGTCGGATGGGAAGGTTCATATTGTCGCGACAACGCCTGACGCGCCAGGCGAGAAGGCTGGTCTTCAGGCGGGCGACATCATCACTGCTGTGGATGACAAACCCTTGAACGAGGCTGATCTGGAAAATTCGGTCTTTAGACTGCGCGGAAAGCCTGGAACACAAGTCAAGGTGACGGTGTGGCGGCAATCGGAAGAAAAGTCGCTGGATTTCAACATCACACGAGCGATGATTCCTGTCCCGAACGTCACCCATGCACAGGTGATAGAAGGGACGGACATTGGCTTTGTCCGAGTGAGACAGTTCATGGAGCCGACGGCGCAAAATCTTGAGAAGGTATTGCGCGATTTTGAGGCGAAGAAAGTCACATCGCTGATAATCGACCTGCGCGGGAATCCTGGAGGACTTTTGGAATCGGCTGTTGACGTATGCAGTTTCTTCTTGCCGAAGGACAAGCTTGTCGTGACCGTTAAGCGCCACAGTGAGACGCACGAGAACAGGGAGAGCGAAAACTTTAAAGAGTACAAAAGCAAGGGCGGATACAAGTTTCCCGCCTCCGTTAGACTTGTATTGTTGGTGGATGGAGCGAGCGCTAGTGCTTCAGAAATTATGGCGGGATGTCTTCGCGACCACAAGAGGGCGGTGCTTCTTGGTTCTAAGACGTATGGTAAGGGCTCTGTTCAGAACATAGTCGAACTCGGAAACGGGAGCGCAGTTAAGCTCACGATGGCGAGATACTACTCGCCTGATCCTGCTAGACCGACCATAGACAAGAATGGAATCGAGCCTGACATAATCGAGAACATTTCGATGAAAAGTCTGCGTGAAATCATGAGGGGCTTCGAAGAGGGGAAACTTAGCATTGACAAGGATAAACAGCTAGCTCGGGCCATACAGCTACTCAAGAGTCTGGATGTCCTGACAAGGAAGTGAATTTTTTTAATTTGGAGATAAACAGATGAAAAGAATGATGGTGCGTGAGGCTCTTGCGAGCAAGGACTTCGGGGCGGAAATTACGGTTGCTGGCTGGGTGAAGACCAGGCGCGACTCAAAGGCGGGTATGTCTTTCATTGAACTTAATGACGGTTCATGCCAGGCAAACCTGCAGATAATCGCGCCCACAACGCTTGAGAACTACAACACTGACATTATGAAACTCTATACAGGCGCTTCAATTAAGGTTGATGGCGTCCTGAAGGAGTCGCCCGCATCTGGACAGGCGGTAGAGGTTGAGGCGATCGCTGTCAAGGTGCTTGGCTTCTGCGACCCGTTGAAGTATCCGCTTTCCAAAGCGAAAATCTCCTTCGACAGGCTGCGCGAGATAGCGCATCTAAGGCCGCGCACAAACACGTTTGGGGCAGTGGCGCGAGTCCGCAATACATTGGCCATGGCGACTCATAAGTTCTTCCAAGGACGTGGATTCTACTATTTCAACGCGCCACTCATCACCGCGAGCGACGCGGAGGGTGCTGGCCAGATGTTCCAAGTGACCACACTTGACATGGACAAGCTACCCATTAACGAAGAGACTGGTAAGGTCGATTTTTCAAAGGATTTCTTCGGAAGAAAGGCCAACCTTACTGTCAGCGGCCAGCTTGAGGCTGAAACATACGCCTGCGCTCTTGGAAACGTTTATACTTTTGGACCAACTTTCCGCGCCGAAAACTCTAACACCACCAGGCACCTCTCTGAGTTCTGGATGATTGAGCCAGAATTCGCGTTCGCCGATTTGCACGATGACGCTGATCTTGCAGAGGATTATCTCCGCGCGCTCTTTGTGGAGGTCCTTGACAAGTGTCCTGATGATTTGGAATTTTTCGACAAGCGTGTCGAGAAGGGAATACATGCCGACCTGAAGAGGCTCGCAGGCTCTAAGTTCGCCCGCATCTCTTACGATGAGGCGATTGAGATTCTCAAGAAGCACTCTGACTCGTTCGAATATAAGCCCGAATGGGGCACCGACCTCCAGTCAGAGCATGAGCGCTTCCTCACTGAGCAGGTCTTCAACGGCCCTGTCACTGTCATGAATTATCCAAAGGAGATTAAGGCGTTCTACATGCGTCTGAACGACGACGGGAGGACGGTCGCTGCAATGGACGTTTTGCTCCCCAAGATTGGCGAGATCATCGGCGGCAGTCAGCGCGAGGAGCGCATAGAGGTTCTTGAGAAGCGCATCACGGAACTTGGCATGGATCCCGCCAACTATTGGTGGTATCTTGACCTGCGCCGTTTCGGCTCTGTCCCACATGCGGGCTTCGGCTTGGGCTTCGAGCGCATGGTTCGCTTCTGCACGGGTATGACGAACATTAGGGACGTCATCCCGTTCCCAAGGGCTCCAATGAGCGCGGAATTTTAATGCAATAAATGATTGGAAAATAAACAATTAAGGAAAAGAAAAAATGGGCGGCTTCTTTGGCGTTGTATCATCATCTGACTGCATTACAGATCTGTTCTACGGGACTGACTACCACTCCCATCTCGGCAATCTGCGAGGCGGGTTGATGACCATGGGGCCTCAAGGCGTCAAGCGAGTCATCCATGACATCACCAACGCGCCATTCCGCGCGAAGTTTCAGGACGATCTGCCCTATCTTCGCGGACCCGCGAACGGCATCGGCTGCATAAGCGACACAGGCGACCAGCCGCTTCTCGTTCGGTCGCACCTTGGCACGTATGGCATTGTCATGGTTGGAGCGATAAACAATCTCGACGAACTGACCGCCAAAGCGTGCAGCGACTTCAACGTGCATTACTCGGAGGTCGGAAACGATGGTGTGAATCCCAATGAAGTTGCGGCGTCTATCGTCTTTTCGGGGAAGACCATAGCCGAGGGCATGAGAAAACTTCAGCATTCCGTGTGCGGTTCATGTTCGATGCTTATGTTAGGCAACGAAGGGCTCTATGCAATGCGCGACGCAATGGGGCGCACGCCTATTACGGTTGGCATTAAGGAAGGGGCGCGTGCCGTCTCTTTTGAGGGATGTGCCATTTACAATTTGGGCTACGCGAAAGAGTACGAACTCGGTCCAGGCGAGGCTGTGCTAGTGACGAAAGATGGCATCAAGCAGATTCTCCCGCCTGGAGACAAGATGCAGATTTGCGCTTTCCTGTGGGTCTATTTCGGTTTCCCAGCCAGTTCATATGAGGGCAGGAACATTGAGATCGTCCGCTACAATTGCGGAGCCAAACTCGCCAAAATAGACAAGGAACGTAACGATCAGTCCGAAAAGGAGATGGTAGTAGGCGTGCCTGACTCTGGCGTGGCGCATGCGTTGGGATATTCAAACGAATCGCATATACCATACAAGCGTGCGTTCATCAAATACACGCCGACTTGGGCGCGTAGCTTCATACCGCGCGACCAGAAGGATAGGGCACATGTCGCGACCATGAAGCTGATTCCAATCGAGGAACTCATACGCGGTCGCAAACTGCTGTTCTGCGAAGATTCCGTTGTCAGAGGCACACAGCTTGGCAATACGCTTGGTCGCTTGAGAAAATTCGGAGTCTCTGAGATTCATTTGCGTTCAGCATGTCCTCCAATCCTCTACAATTGCCGATTCTTGAATTTCTCCAAGGCCAACGGTCTTAAGGGTCTTATTGCAAGGCGTGCGATTGCTAAGGTCGAAGGCTATGAGTTCACAGGCAACGCGGCTGAGGATGAGGCGTGGCTCGCAAAGGTTGATATGACTCCATACCATGACGAGAAGAGCGAGAAGTACGCGAAGATGGTTGAAGCGATGCGCGAGGAGCTTGCATTAACCTCTTTGCACTTCCAATCTCTTGACGATTTGATTGAGGCAATAGGTCTTCCTAAGGAGAAGGTCTGCACATACTGTTGGGACGGAAAGGACGAATGCGCCTGTGAGCACTGCAGTGGTTGTAGGCACGACTCCTGAATTTATAAACAACTCCAAAATATTTGCTGAGGTGAATCATGATAAGGCATCTGAACAGTTATCTTACGGCAATCATCCTTGTTTTTGCATCCACTGTCGGCAGTTTACTGGCCCAGACGGAATATTCATGGCCCAAAGAGGGCATGGTGATAGCGGATAAGTTGACGATTCGCGCAAAGCCAGGCACACATTTTGAGAGCTTGGGCTCGTTTTCACGTGGTGACAAGGTTGTCGCCATTGGAAAATATGAAAATTGGCTTGAAGTCAAACTGCCTGACAGTGTATTGTGTTGGGTGACAAGCGAGGCAGTTGATGCGAATGGAATCGTTCTCATGGATTCATGTCCGCTCTACAGTGGTCCTGCTGTGGTGTTTACATCATTTGGCAAGGTGAAGCGCGGGACCAAGCTTGCATTGGTTGAGAACGCATCTGTAAACTGGCGTCAGGCAAGGGTTCCAGAAGGAACTACCGCATGGGTTAGCGCACAATATATAATGTTAGGTAAAGTTGAGCCTGCACAGGCGACAGCTCAGACTAAGAATGAAGCGGCGGATAACCTAGACAAGGCAAAATCCGCTGAAGCCAAGGCGAAAGAGGCTGAGGTTAAGGCTGTCGAAGCGAAAGTGGTCGCTGAGGCTAGGGCGAATGCTGCTGCCAAGGCGGCTTTGGATGCCGAGAACAAACGCAAAGCAGCAGAGGAGAAGCGTTTAGCGGAGGAGAAGCGCATCGCCGACGAGAAGGCGAAGGCCGCCGAGGCCGCCAAACTCGCCAAGGAAGCTGAAGAGAAGCGTCTGGCTGAGGAGAAGCGCATCGCCGATGAGAAGGCCAAGGCAGAGGAGGCCGCGAAACTCGCGAAGGAGGCCGAGGAGAAGCGTCTGGCCGAGGAGAAGCGCATCGCCGACGAGAAAGCCAAGGCCGCCGAGGCCGCGAAACTCGCGAAAGAGGCCGAAGAGAAACGTCTGGCTGAGGAGAAAAGGATAGCAGAAGAGAAAGCTAAGGCTGATGAGGCTGTCAAACGTGCCGAGGAGGCTCAGAAGGCGGCGAAAGAGGCTGAGGAGAAGCGTTTGGCCGAGGAGAAGCGCATCGCCGATGAGAAGGCGAAAGCGGCGGTGGCTGTCAAACTAGCTGAGGAAGCGCAGAAAGTTGCGAAGGAAGCCGAGGAGAAGCGTCTGGCCGAGGAGAAGCGCATCGCCGATGAGAAGGCGAAGGCTGAGGAGGCTGCGAAGTTGGCTGAAGAGGCACAGAAGGCAGCGAAGGAGGCCGAGGAGAAGCGTATCGCCGAGGAGAAGCGCATTGAGGACGAAAAAGTTAAGGCGGAAGAGGTCGCAAAGCAGATAGAAGAAGCGGAAAAGAAGCGTATTGAGGCTGAGAAGAAACTAGCTGAGAACAAGGCGAAGATGGAGGAGGCAGAGAAGGCGGCGAAAGAGGCTGAAGAGAAGCTCAAGGCTTTGCAAGAGGCCGAAAAGGCGGCCAAGGAGGCAGAGGCGAAAGCAGCCAAAGAGGCCGTTGCGGCTGTGATTACATCTGTCATAGCGGAGGATGCCGCCAAAAAGGATGAAGAAAAACAGGACGCAAAAGCTGAAAATGACAAAGAGTCCAAGGAAGATACAGCCAAAACCGAAAAGACCGAAGAGGTTAAAGAGGATGATAAGAAAGAGGCTAATTCAAAGACAGAGGGAGACAAGAAAGAGACTGATTCAAAGACGGAAGATGATAAGCAGGAGACTGCAGAAGTCAATGAGGAGTCGCCAAAGAAGGTGGTCAAGCCTAGGCCACCTGAATTTTCAGGATATCTTGTTCCACTTGGCCCACACGCAACAAATTTGGCTACACATGTGCTTTATGTCTCGCCAGTTAAGGGAAGCAAGGCTATCTGCTTTGTGGTGAGCAAGAGGATTCCGCTTGACAGTTGGAACAAGAAGATGGTCAAGGTAAGTGGAAAGCTCAATAAACCTGAAAATTGGGTACTTCCTGTTCTTGATGCCACTGGCATTGTCAATGATTAATGTATTGATTTGCAAAGATATAAGTAATAGAATTTTAAACGGAGAAAAAAGATGAAGTACAGCGTCACCACAGTAACATTGCCGCATCTGGACATGGTTGGACAGGCAAAACTGCTTAGCAAGCTTGGCTTTGATGGTGTTGAGTTGCGTGTTCGTCCATGCACTGACGAAATGCGCAAACAGGCAATTCCGAGCAAGTGGGGATACCACTGCAATGATGTCACGCCTGAAAACTTCAAGGACAAGGCCCCTGAAATTAAGAAGGTTTTGGATGACTACGGTCTGCAGCTTGCGGGACTTGCCACGAATATGGACTGCACGCAAGTTGAAGTCTTCAAGCAGGTTCTTGATGGCGCAGTCGTCGCAGGCGCGCCGTTCATACGCCTTGGTGCTGCGAAGCACATCGGCGCCATCATGGACAACTTCGACTACAAGGAGATTTACGGTGAGACGGTCGCAGGATATGCAAGATGCCTTGAACTGACCAAGGGCACAGGCGTGAAGATTGTCACCGAGATGCATGGAAACACAATCCATCCAAGTGCTTCACTTGCATACAATATATTAAAGAACTTCTCGCCTAACGACGTCGGTGTCATTTACGATCCGCAGAATATGGTCAAGGACGGTTATGAGACTCCGCAGATTGCGGTTCAAGTGTTGGGCGACTATCTTGCGCACTGCCATTTCGGTGCTCACCGCCCCGAGCCTGGTGACAAAGACGAGTACGGCACAGTTCAGTGGAAGTGGGTCGGTTGTCCGATGGGCGAAGGCCTCTACAACTTCCCGACCATCATGAAACTTCTCAAGAAGATGAACTACAGCCATTTCATCTCAGTTGAGGATTTCCGCGGCAGTGATGAGAATCCAATAGAGGGCATTCTCGAAGAGGATTTGAAGTACCTCAAGGGAATTGAACAGATGCCATGAAATCAGTCCTGCTGATTTCCGCAACAGAGGCGTCGTTTTTCCACACGCCCAAGACGGTTGCATTGCTTCAGGACAATGGTTTCGATGTGACTGTGGCGTCCGATTTTGAGCCAGTCATAAAGAATGCCAGTCTTCTCACGGGCAAAAAAACATTGTCCATGATGAGCGACTACTCTGGCTTCGATGCGGTGCTCGTGGCTCCGCATGACGTCAAAAATGTCTTGCCTAAGACTGACGCACCGCTCATTGTCGCTCCATTTCTTTCAGGCAAGGCGAAATTGCCTCGCCTGAAGAATGCTGTGGTGCTGTCGAGCGATGAAACCATGTCGCTTGGACGGCTTGGAAAGGGGCGAATCGCCTCTCCAGAGCAGTGCGTGGAGGCTGTAATAACAGCGCTTACGCCTCAAGATTTCGCAGGTAGGACTATCCTTCTTACTGCAGGGCCGACCATTGAGGACGCCGACCCTGCACGTTTCATCTCGAACCGCTCAACGGGACGCATGGGTACCGCAATCGCCGCCATGGCGGCGCGGCGAGGCGCAAAAGTCATTCTCGTGCATGGGCCGATGATTGCACCCGTGCCTGACTCTCCGCGCGTAATTCCCGTGCCTGTTCGTAGCGCCGAACAAATGCTTGAGGCGGTGCTGGCGCACATCGGAAAGACGGACATCGCCATCCTATGCGCCGCCGTCGCCGATTTTGCCCCAGACACTTATTCCGAGGAGAAGATAAAGAAGGGCAAATCACAGCATTTCACGCTGAGGATGCACCGTACGCCTGATATTCTTGCCACAGTTGGTGCCCTGCCTAACAAGCCGTTCCTTGTGGGATTCGCAGCCGAAAGCAACGACATCCGCAGCAATGCGTTGGACAAACTTCAGCGCAAAAACTGTGATATGCTCTGTGCAAACGACATTCTTGCGCCTGGCTGCGGTTTTGCGACGGACACAAACAGTCTTCTTGTCTTCACACGAGAC
>JAEEGL016429706.1_pt1 | contig 14361 bp, 10 predicted proteins | sample 9134231 | NCBI WGS metagenome assembly JAEEGL01 (sample SAMN16246548, study PRJNA631951) | gut metagenome | biome: gut microbiome; feature: rumen; material: fiber-attached | host: Bos | place: Iran: Karaj | collected 2018-10
CCGTACGGGGAAAAGACGGCCCTGTATATCCAGCGCCGGGCCCGTTTCATTACGGAGTTCCTCCTGGACAAGGGGGCCGATATCATCGTGGTCGCCTGCAACACCGCCACCGCCGCGGCCATCGCCACCCTTCGCGCCGAGTATCCCAACGTCCCCTTCGTGGGGATGGAACCCGCCGTGAAGCCCGCCGCCCTGGGCACCCGTTCCGGGGTCATCGGCGTACTGGCCACCGCCGGCACGCTCAAGGGGTCCAAGTACCTGAACACCCGCGGGATGTACGCCGACGACGTGCGCGTGGTGGAACACGTGGGACAGGGCTTCGTGGAGCTGGTCGAGGCAGGCATCCTGGACGGCCCCCAGGCCGAATCTACCATACGCGCCTCCCTGCAGCCCCTGCTGGACGAAGGCGCCGATGTGGTGGTGCTGGGCTGCACCCACTATCCCTTCCTCCGTCCGGTCATCGAGCGCATCGCCGGCCCCGGGGTACAGGTCATCGACCCCGCCCCCGCCGTTGCCCGCCAGACCCAGCGCCTGCTCCGGGAAAGCGGCGCGCCCCTGGGCATCGGCCCCTTCTCCGTAGAACTCCACTCCTCCGGAGATCCCACCGCCCTGTCCCGCATTTTTGCCCTCTGTTCAAATGGCTAATAATCAACATTCTATGTAATTTTCTTTAGGCTCGCGGGGCTAAAGAAAATTTATAAAGTGACTGATAATGAGACATATACATAATATGCGCTACCTTTTCACGCTCTGCGCGCTGGCCCTGGCGCTACAGGTCCGGGCGCAGGTGCTTACCGGTATCGACGTGCTGCAGGAAGAGGGTTTCCGGCAGCTGCGGGGCAAGCGCGTGGGGCTGGTGACCAACCCCAGCGGTGTGGATAGGAACCTCCGTTCCACCATCGACATTTTCTTCGATGCACCGGAGGTGAATCTGGTGGCGCTTTACGGCCCGGAGCACGGCGTGCGCGGAGACGTATACGCCGGAGACCATGTGGCCAACAGTATCGACCCCAAGACCGGCCTGCCCGTGTATTCCCTCTACGGACCCACCCGGGAGCCCACGCAGGAAATGCTGCAGGGGGTGGATGTGATGGTCTACGATATCCAGGACGTGGGTACGCGCTGCTATACTTTCATCTCCACCCTGGGTCTTGTGATGCGTGCCTGTGCCAAGGCCGATGTTGAGGTCCTGGTGCTGGACCGGCCCAATCCGCTGGGCGGTAACAAGGTGGAAGGCAATTACGTGCAGGACGGTTTCTACTCTTTCGTGAGCGAATTCCGCATCCCCTTTGTCTACGGCCTCACCGTGGGTGAACTGGCCAGCCTCATCAACGAGGAAGGCCTGAACCGCGGCCAGACCGGAGACCTGGAGCCGCTGCACTGCCGCCTGAACGTGGTGCCCATGCGCGGCTGGCAGCGCTGGATGCTGTTCGAGGATACGGGCCTGCCGTGGATCCTTCCTTCTCCCAACATTCCGTCGGTACGGTCGGCCCTGTGTTATCCCGCCTCCGGAATCTGTGGGGAATTCGGCCACCTGAACACCGGCGTGGGCTATACCATTCCCTTCGAAACCTTTGCCGCCGAATGGGTGGACGCCGATGCCCTCAAGGCCCGGCTGGACAGCTATCACATCCCCGGCACCGCTTTCCGCGCCATTCATTACAAACCCATTGCCGGCAGCAAGAAAGGCATCCTGCTCCACGGTGTGCAGCTCTTTTTCACCGATTGGGAAGCCGCCCCCGTGTCCCTGGTACAATTCTATGTAATGCAGGCCGTTATCGAATTGTATCCGGACCATAACCCCTATCCGCTGGCCAGCACGCGGATGCTGGACATCGTCTCTGGCACGGATTATGTGAGAATACAATTCGGGAAGCGAATGAAAGTGGCGGATATCGTTGATTTTTGGAATAAGGATACGGCCCACTTCCGCTCGGTTTCCAAACTATATTACTTATACCGTTAACCGTTAAAACTGAGATGCTATGAAAAGGTTAGTTTACATTGTCACCTCCCTCCTCCTGGCAGTGTCCCTGCTGGCTTCGGAGAGCATGGTGGCCCAGACCCGCTCCTCCAACAGCTCTCGCAGCAGCTCCAGCAGCAGTTCTCGCAGCAGCTCCAGCCAGCAGAGCGGCAGGTCTTCCAGTTCCTCTTCCAGCAGCCGGTCCACCGGTTCCGGCTCTTCCCGCACCCAGAGCACCCAGAGCAGCCGGTCTTCCGGCAGCTCCGTCCGCTCTTCTTCCAGCAGTAGCAGCTCCCGCTCCAGCGGTTCTTCTTCCGCTGTCCAGCAGCAGAGCCGCTCCTCTAACAGCTCTGGCAGCAGCGTGCGCAACTCCTCTTCCGGCAGTTCCAGCAGCTCCCGCTCTTCTGCCAGCAGTAGCAGCAGTTCCCGTAACTCCAGCGCTTCCAGCTCCGGCAGCAGCGTGCGCAACTCTTCTTCCAGCAGCAGCTCCTCCCGCAGCAGCGCCACCAGCAGTTCGGCCGTACGTTCCTCTTCCAGTTCTTCCGGAAGCAGCGCCCGTTCTTCCAACGTGAGCCGTGACGGATTGTCGGCCAGCGGCAGCAGCAGTTCCTCCTCTTCCAAGGAGACCTTCAAGGACCAGGGCGGCAACTACCGCTACAACGACGACATGCGCGTGGACAACGACCACAACCTCACCCGCGTGGCACCCCGCAACCGCGACATGATGGGCTGGGACAAACCCGGTAACTTCTGGAGCGACGCACCTCACTACTATGGCTACCGCGTGCACAGCCTGCCTTCTTCCTGGCGCCGTATCAGCCACTGGGGCGTTGACTATTACTACTATAACGGCATCTACTACAGAAGCTGGGGTGGCACCTACGTCGTTTGCCGTCCTCCTTTCGGCACTCCGCTGGAGCACGCCATTGACAGAGCTATCCTGCGTACTATCCGCTTTGCTTACTACGTGGATACCTACCGCACCTTCAGCCGTACCTTCGACTACTACAACGTCATTGCCCGGCAGAACCTGATCATCGCCCAGCAGAACGCCCGCATCGCGCAGCTGAATGCCGCCTATGCCCTTAACTCCAACCGGGCGCTCACCGCTTACGAGCTGGCCGAAAAACTGGGCCTGGTACAGAGCTACGCCTACGCTTACTCCGACTACTATTATATGGACGGCGTGTTCTACACCATATCGGCATCCGGTAACTACACCACCATCGTACCTCCTGCAGGTGCCCTGGTAACCTCCCTGCCCGACGACTATGAGGTGATTGTGATGAACGGCATCGAGTACTACATGGTGGACAACACAGTATACCGCACCACCCTCTTCGAAGGCCAGCCTTACCTGGAGGTCCTGGGTCAGATGTACGGTTCCCTCTACAGCCAGTACAACATCTATCGCTAAGTCTTCTGAACAATTATTTGCGCCCGGGCTTCAACCCGGGCGTTTTTTCGGAAAAATCCGTATCTTTGTCACCATGAAAGACACCGCACTCATTGTAGTAGACATGCTCTACGACTTCATCGACGGTTCCATGGCCTGCCTGGAGGCCGACAAAGCCGTCGCCAACACCCTCGCCTATATCAAAAAGGAGACCCCTTCTCCCATCCTCTTCATCCGCGACCATCATCCCGCAAACCACTGCTCCTTCGCCGCCCAGGGAGGTCCCTGGCCGCCGCATTGCGTGCAGGGCACCCACGGGGCCGATATCCACGTGGACCTGGCTCCCTATGCCGATGACGACTTAAGCTTTTTCAAGGGTGAAGATCCCGCAAAGGAACAGTACAGCGGGTTCGAGGGCATCAATCCTGCCGGCCAGAGCCTGCAGGAGGTGCTGCGGCTTATGGAAATAGAGAAAGTGATTGTGTGCGGTATTGCCACTGAATTCTGCGTGCGGAGCACGGCGGAAGACCTGCTCAAGGCGGGCTTCAAAGTGAGTGTCTTAAAGGATTGCATCGCCTACGTGGAGGCCGAAGGGCACAAAAAAGCCCTCGAGGAAATGGCTTCCGAGGGCATCCGGTTACTCTAAATCATCGGCGTCGGTGACCGCGGCGCCCTTGCCCATCAGATACGTCTTCATAAACTCATTGAGGTCGCCGTCCAGCACCCCCTGGGTGTCGGCGGTATTGTAACCTGTGCGCAGGTCCTTCACCAGTTTGTACGGGTGCAGGACGTAGTTGCGGATCTGGGAGCCCCACTCGATGCGCTTTTTCTGGCCCTCCAGTTCGGCCTGTTTTTCCTGGCGCTTCTTGAGTTCGATGTCGTAGAGGCGGGACTTGAGGATGAGCAGCGCGCGCTGGCGGTTGTCCTGCTGACTGCGGGTTTCCGTATTCTCCACCATGATGCCGGAGGGAATGTGGCGCACACGCACGCCGGTTTCCACCTTGTTCACGTTTTGGCCGCCGTGGCCGCCGCTGCGGAAGGTGTCCCACTCCAGGTCTCCGGGATTGATTTCAATGTTGATGCTGTCGTCTACCAGCGGATACACGAACACGCTGGAGAAAGTGGTCTGGCGCTTGCCCTGGGCGTTGAAGGGAGAGATGCGCACCAGGCGGTGCACACCGTTTTCGGCCTTGAGATAGCCGTAGGCGTAGTCTCCTTCCACTTCAATGGTGGTGCTCTTGATACCTGCTTCTTCGCCTTCCAGGAGGGAGGTTACTGTATACTTATAGCCGTTTCGCTCGCACCAGCGGGTGTACATGCGCATGAGCATGGCGCTCCAGTCGTTGGCTTCCGTGCCGCCGGCGCCGGAATTGATGGTGAGGACGGCGCCCAGGTTGTCGCCTTCGTTCCCCAGCATATTGCGCAGTTCCAGGGCTTCCACGGCCTCTACCGCCTGGGCGTAGGCGGCGTCCAGTTCCTTGGTTTCGGCGGTCTCGATGGCTTCGTCATCGGCCCCGGACAGACTGTCCTTGGCGAATTCGTAGAGGACGTCCAGGTCATCGGCCTGGCTGCGGGCCTTGTCGAAGTCCGTCACCCAGGACTTGATGCCGGAGAGTTTCTTGAGGAACGCCTCCGCGGCCTTGGGGTCTCCCCAAAAGTCCGGCGCCAGCGTCTCTTCCGTCTTGGCGGCTACTTCTTTCCGTTTTCCGGCAATATCCAGGCAGCTGTCCAGGGCAGCCACCCTCTCCTGTAAGTCCTTGATCTGTTCCTGCGTTGTCATAGAATGCAAAGATACGGATTTTTCCGTTAAAACGCGCCCGCCGCGTTGAAGACGAAAAAAAAGGTTATCTTTGTATAATAAAACAGACAAAGATGGATTTCATCAACAACGCGTACGTATCGGACAAGTACCAGTACACCATGGGAAAGTCTTATCTGGAGTGCGGAAAGCAGGACCAGATGGCCGTGTTCAACCTTTTTTACCGCAAGGCGCCGGAGAATAACAACTGGGCCGTGGTGAGCGGCACGGAAGAAGTCATTCAGATGGTGCAGGCGCTGGGGACAGAGCCGGAGGAATTCTATGAGAAGTTCTTGCCCGGAGACGCCTACAAGGAGTTCCGCCACTACCTGAGCACCATGAAGTTCACCGGAGACCTGTACTGCATGCGGGAGGGAGAGATTGCCTTTCCCAACCAGCCCATCGTGACGGTGGTGGCTCCCATGATCCAGGCCCAGGTGCTGGAGACGCCCATGCTTTGCATCCTGAACCACCAGATGGCGGTGGCCACCAAGGCCTCCCGCGTGTGCCGCGCCACCAACCATCCCGTTTCGGAATTCGGCTCCCGCCGGGCGCATGGCCCCTGGGCGGCGGTCTATGGTGGCAAGGCGGCCCAGATTGCCGGCTGCGCGTCATCGTCCAACATCCTCACCGGCGCGTTCAACGACGTCCCTTCCACCGGCACTATGGCCCACAGCTTCATCACTTCCTACGGATCCACCGTGGAAGGGGAACACAAGGCCTTTTGCGACTATATCAAAACGCACAAGGGAGAGAACCTGATCCTGCTCATCGACACCTACGATACGCTGCGTTGCGGCGTTAAGAACGCTATCCGTTCCTTCAAGGAGAACGGCATCGGCGACGACTATCCCTTCGGTTACGGGGTACGTCTGGACAGCGGTGACCTGGCCTACCTGTCCCAGGAAGTACGCCGCATCCTGGACGAGCATGGCCTCAAGGGATGCAAGATTTTCGCCACTAACGGTCTGGACGAGTATCTGATTACGGATCTGGAGCGCCAGGGCGCCTGCATCGACAGCTACGGTGTAGGTGACGCCATCGCCACCTCCAAGGCGGCTCCCTGCTTCGGCAACGTTTACAAGCTGGTGCAGGTAGACGACGAACCCGTGATCAAACGCTCCGAAGACAAGATTAAACTCATCAACCCCGGCTTCCAGATTACCTGGCGCATATCGGCCCAGGACAGCGTGAAGGGCCACAAACTGGACGGCTATGCCCATAAGGTAGACGTTACCTGCCTGCGCGGGGACGCCATGGACCTGGCCCTCCAGCACGGCGAAACGGTGACCGTGCGGGACGAGTTCGACTCTTATAAGTCCAAGACTTTCGAACAGGGTACCTACGAGGCCCGTCCGCTGCAGCACCAGGCCATGGCCAAAGGCGTCCGCGTGTGCCCGCAGCATACCCTGGCCCAGAAGAAGCAGTTCTACCAGGACAACCTGCATCACTTCTCCCCGGCCGAACGCCGTCTCATCAACCCCCACTATTACAAAGTGGACATCTCCGACGCTTTGTACGATACGAAGATGTCCATTATAGGGAAACTGGTGAAGGAAATCGAGGAGTTTGAGATTTAGCCGTTTTTCACAATCGATTGATTATTATCATTTTAACGAATTTGCTCCTGGTCATTGGGCCGGGAGCAAATCTTATAAGTAGTTGAATATTAGTGATTTAATGAAAACGGGCGCGCTTTACAGCGTGCTCATGCGGTCCACCGCCAGTTCTACCAGTTTGCGGATAGCCGGTTTGTAGTCCGGATTGGAACTCTGGAGATAGCGGTTGGCGATGATGCAGCACACGGTGGAGGCGTTGTGGCCCAGGTGGGCGGCCAGGCCGGCCAGCGGGGAGCTCTCCATCTCAAAGTTGGTAATCTTGTAATCCTCACCGCCTTCGGAGAAACGGAAGCTTTCAATGTCTTCCAGCATGTTGGGCATGGCCAGGGGAACGCGGACCACGCGGCCCTGGGGACCGTAGAAACCGGGAGCGGAAATGGTGACACCCTTCACGGTAACGTCCTTGAGCAGGTTGATGATCTTGGGCGAAGCCTTCACAAAGTACGGGGAGGGCAGGTACGGGTTCCAGTTCATGTGCTTCTTAAAAGCCTCTTCCACGGCGGGAATGGTCACCTTATCGCGGTTGGCATACCAGTTCATGACGCCGTCGAAGCCCACGCTGATGTGTGCCAGCACATAGCTTCCCAGCGGAATGTCGGCGTGAAGGGCGCCGGAGGTACCAATGCGCAGGATGTTCAGGGAACGGTGCACGGGCTTTACCTCACGGGTTTTGAAATCCACATTAGCCAGAGCGTCCAGCTCCGTCATCACAATGTCAATGTTGTCCGGGCCGATACCGTGAGAGATGGCGGTGATGCGCTTTCCGTTGCGCTTACCGGTGAGGGAAACGAATTCGCGGGATTCGTGGCGGAATTCGATGTCTGTAAGGTATTCACCGATCATGTCCACGCGGGACGGATCTCCTACCATGATGACATTGTCGGCCAGCTCCTCGGGTTTTACATGAATGTGGAATACGGAGCCGTCGCCGTTAATGATGAGTTCGGATTCAGGAATTCTCATAAGGCTTTGTGTTCTAGTAAGCACAAATATAAGAATAATTTTGCTATTTTTGTGCAAAACACGTTACAAATGAAAAGAAGACTTGTTGCGACCGTACTGCTGCTGTGCATGACCGCCCCCCTCCTCAAGGCCGACGAAGGCATGTGGCTCCCGGCCCTCATCTCCCAGCGAATAGAAGACATGCAGGCCAAAGGCTTCAAGCTTTCGGCCGAAGACATTTACAGCGTGAACCAGGCCAGCCTGAAGGACGCCGTGGTGCTCTTTGGCAGCGGCTGCACCGGAGAACTGGTGAGTAACCAGGGCCTCCTGTTCACCAATCACCACTGCGGCTACAGCTACATCCAGAAGCACTCCTCCGTGGAGCACGACTACCTGAAAGACGGCTTCTGGGCGCTTACGCAGGCCGATGAACTCCCCAACCCCGGCCTCACCGTGCGTTTCCTGGAGCGGATGGAGGATGTGACCGCCGTCATTCTCAAGGGCTACAAGGCCAAGATGACCGAGGATCAGCGGCAGGCGCTGGTGAAGAAGAACGCCGACAAGCTCAAGGCCCAGGTGGAAAAAGAAGGCAATGGAATCAAGGCCGGCGTGGAAGCCCTATACTACGGCAACCAGTACTTCCTCTTTGTGTTCCGCGAGTACCGGGACGTGCGCCTGGTGGGCGCTCCGCCGTCTTCCATCGGCAAGTTTGGCGGTGAAACGGACAACTGGATGTGGCCCCGCCACACCGGCGACTTCTCCATCTTCCGCATCTACGCCGGCCCCGACAACCTGCCGGCCGATTACAGCGCGGACAATGTGCCATACCAGCCTAAACGCTTTATGAAAATCTCTACCGCAGGCGTAAAGGAAGGCGATTTCACCTTTGTCTACGGCTGTCCCGGAAGCACGCAGGAATATGTGCATTCGGAGGCTGTAAGGTATATCCAGGATGTCTCTGACCCCGAAAAGATTGCTCTCCGCACCACCCGTCTGGGCATTATGAAAAAGTACATGGACCAGAGCCAGGCCGTGCGCATCCAGTACTCCTCCAAATACGCCTCTGTGGCCAATGCCTGGAAGAAGTGGCAGGGAGAGGAAAAGGGCCTGCGCAAGAACAGGGTGGTCCCGGTAAAACAGGCCTACGAAGCCCGCTTCGAGGAGTGGGCGCGGGGAACCCGATACGCCTGGCTCACCGAGATGCTTTCCAACCTGTATGCCCAGCGCAATCCCATTTACCGTGCCTACGAATACTACAACGAAACCGTGCGGGCTGTGGAGAAGATTCAGAAGGGCATGGGGCGCTATGTGAACCCCAAGGACTACTACCAGCCCATTGACGAGGAAATCTTCGTAGCCATGATGGAGGCCTTTGACAAGGCCCTGGACGACCAGTACAAGCCTGCTTATTTCCTGGAGAAGCGAGAGGAATACAATGGCGACATGGTGGCTTGGAAGAATGCCGTATTTGCCAATGACGACGAAGCCAAGGCCCTGGCTGTTGCCCTGGACAAGCATTACGCCCAGGAAATTGTCCCCAAAGTGAAAGAGCTCAGCCAGGCCATCACGCTGCGGTACAGGGATTATATGCAGGGACAGATGGAGTTTGAGCCGGGGAAGGCTTTCTATCCTGACGCCAACCTCACCCTTCGCGTCGCCTACGGCCATGTGGAAGGCTACAGCCCCGCCGACGCCATTTACTATCGGCCCGTCTCCACACTCAAGGGTATCATTGACAAGGACAACCCGGACATTTTTGACTACAACATCCCCCAGGTGCTGCGGGACATCTACGCCCGGGGCGGCTTTGAGAGCCAGCCCGTGTGCTTCCTGGCCACCAACCACACCACCGGCGGCAACTCCGGCAGCCCGGTCCTCAACGCCGACGGCAACCTCATCGGCATCAACTTCGACCGCGTATGGGAAGGTACCATGAGCGACCTTGTCTTTGACCCCGAAATCTGCCGCAACATCTCCCTGGATGTGCGCTACCTCCTCTTTATAATAAAAGAGGTAGGCCATGCCGGCTACCTCTTCGACGAAATGGAGTTTGCGGACTAGAAGGCGTTTTCGAATTTACAGCGCCAGCATAATGTCGTTCAGCAATCCGCCGGCAGTTTGGCGGGTGCCGGCGCCTGCGCCCTGGATGAGCATGGGCGAGGGGTAGTCGCCGGTGGTGATCATAATGGCGTTGTCGGTGCCGCGAAGGCCGTACAGCGGGCTCTCGGGCCCCACTTCCTGCAGGCCCACGGTGGCGTGGCCTTCGGCATCTACCGATGCCACATAGCGCAGCTTGCGGCCGGCGGCGGCAGAGGCGGCATAACGCTCGGCAATATTAGCGGGAATGGGCTCCAAAGTCACCTGGCTCTCTTCCAGCGGAAGGCCGGCCTGGCGGCTCAGAATCAGGATCTTACGCAGTACATCCTTGCCGCTTAGGTCAATGGACGGGTCCGGTTCCGTGTAGCCTTTCACGCGGGCTTCTTCCACCAGGTCTTCCCAGCCACTGCCACGGTAATTGTCCAGCAGGTAGTTCAGCGTGCCGGAGAGCACGGCGTCCATACGCACCAGGCGGTCACCGCTCTGGACCACGCGGTCCAGTGTGACCAGCACCGGCAAGGCAGCGCCGGCGGTGGTTTCGTAGCGCAGAGCCACGCCGGCCTTATGGGCGTCCAACTGCAGGTTGCGGAATTGGGCATAGGTGCCGGAGAAGGGAATCTTGTTGCAGGCCACCACGCTGTAGCCGCACTGGAACAGGTCTGGATAGCGGAACCCGATTTCTTCGTTGGCCGTGCAGTCAATGAAGATGGGATTCTCCAGGGACAGGCTGCAGAGAGCGTCGATATAGGAGCCGGCGGAACCTTCTTCCAGCAATTCTCCGGCGTGGGTCAGGTCAATGCCTTCCGTATTGATGATGAACTTCTTGCTCCGGGCCAGGCCGCACACGCGCAGTTCCTTGCCGGAACGTTTGGCAATGGCCGCTGCATTGTCCCGCAGCATGTCCACCAGCGCTTTGCCCACGCGGCCGTAACCGGCGATGAACAGCGGAATCACCTGGGTGTCAAAGCGGTCGAAGAATTCGTGATGGATGGCGCGGATGGCTTCATCGGCCCTGTCGGAGGGCACAATCACGGAGATATTCCGTTCCGAGGAGCCTTGCGCCGTGGCCCGTACAGGGATGCTGTGACGGCCCAGGGCGGCCAGCATCTGGCCGGTGGCGCCGCTGTGGCCCAGCATGTCATCGCCAATCACGCACACTATGGAAAAGCCCGTCTCCACCTTCAGCGGGTTCAGTTTGCCAAGGGAAATTTCGTACGCAAAACAGTCGTCGGCGGCTTTCCGGGCGCGCAGGGCGTCATCGGCCGATACGGCGATGCACATCGAGTGCACGGAGGATGCCTGGGTAATCAGGATGATGTTGATGCCCTGGCGGGAGAGGGCGTCGAAGAGGCGGGAACTGAAGCCCGGGACCCCCACCATTCCGCTGCCTTCCAGGGAGATGAGGGCGATGCCCTGCGAATGCGCGATGCCCACTACGCCGCCATGCGTGCGGGGCGGGTTCTTCTCTACCAGCGTGCCGGGTTCCAGCGGGTGGAAAGTGTCCTTTACCCAGATGGGAATTCCCTCTGCCACAACGGGTTGGATGGTGGGCGGATAAATCACCTTGGCGCCGAAATGGGACAGCTCCTGCGCGGCGCGGTAGGAGATGAAGGGGATGGGGCGGGCCGATGGTACCACCTGCGGATGCGCCGTCATGATGCCGGGGACGTCGGTCCAGATTTCCAGTTTGCGGGCATGCAGGCCCACGGCGAACAGGGAAGCGGAGTAGTCGGAGCCGCCGCGTCCCAGGGTGGCGGGGCGTCCCTCGGCGTCCCGGGCGATGAAGCCGGGCGCCAGGAAAAGGTCTGCGTGCGGGTGCCGCTGCACGGCCTCCTGGATGCGCCGGTAGGTCTCGGCGGTGTCCACCACGCCGTCTCGCAGGAGCACCAGCTCGCGGGCGTCCAGCCATCGGCAGGCAATTCCCTGCGACAGGAACTGGTCTGTGAGGATGCGTGTGGAGAGGAGCTCGCCGAAGCTTTCCACCGCGCTGAGGCTGGTAGGGGAGAGCTCGCCCACCAGGTACACGCCCTGCACGATGCTCTCCAGTTCCCCGAAGAGGGCGTCCACCGCCTGGGTGGTCTTGCCGCGGTACCCTTCCGGCAGCAGCGTATCAATGATCTGGTGATGCCGCTCCTGCAGGGCCTGCAGCTTTTCCCGGCAACTTTTATCGCGCGCGGCGGCCAGCCGGCCAATGTGGATGAGCTGGTCTGTACAGCCGCTGATGGCCGAACTCACCACCAGGGTACGGTCTTCTTCCAGGGCCTTCTTGATGACATCGATGGTCTGAAGCATGGCTTCAGCGCTGGCGACGGAGGTGCCGCCGAACTTCAATACTTGCATGGGCTATCTCATGATAATGGCCGATAATTTCGCGATCTCCAGGAGGAAACCGTCGTGGCCGAAGTCGGAACTGATTACTAAATATTCGGTGCCGGGAATCCAGGCGCTCCATTCCCTGCTTTCTGCAGGCGGGAAAATCTGGTCGGTGTCTACCGCTACAATGGTGCAGGCGGCCTTGATGGTCCCCAGGGCCTTTTGCACGCCGCCCCGGCCCCGGCCCACGTTGTGGCTGTCCAGGGCGTTGCACTGGGTGTAATAGCAGTAGGCGTCGAAGCCGCGGCGCACCAGCTTTTCGCCCTGGTAACGCTCGTAGGAGGCCACGCGGCCGGCGAACAGGGTGTCGGGGTCTTCCTCGGCCTGGGTGCGGCCGTACCCCTTGAAACTGCGGTAGCTGATGAGGGCCTGTGCCCGGGCGCACTTGAGGCCGGCGGTGCCGCCCTGCAGGTCTTTGGCTTCCCGGAAAGTAGGGTCGGCTTCCAGGGCCATCCGCTGAGCTTCCACGGTGGCGCCCAGGAAGGGGGAGATGCGCGGCGCGGTGCACAGGAACAGGGCCCGTACAATGCGCTCTGGCTCTGTCACCGCCCACTCGATGGCGTTGAAACCGCCGTTGGAGGCGCCGATGAGCAGGTCTATCTTCTCTATCCCCAGATGCTTGCGCACGGCGATGAAGGCGCTTACGCTGTCCCGGATGGTGATGTGGGGGAAATCCAGCATCCAGGGCTTCCCGGTAGCGGGGTTGATGCGCGCAGGACTCTCGGACCCGTAAGCGCTTCCCAGCATGTTCACGCACACCACGAAGTCCTTATCGGGGTCGATGGTACGGCCCGCTCCCACCATCTCCGGCCACCAGTCTTCGGGGTTGGAGTTGGCGGTAAGGGCATGACAGATCCAGATAACCCGTCCGTGCCGCTGCTCCGAGGTATGGAAGACCAGGTGCGCTCCCTTGAGCACACCGCCGGCTTCCAGCGGAAGGTCTGTGATAATCTCCTGTCTAAGCATTTTCCAGGGCCTGTTTCAGGTCGTTGATAATGTCTTCGGGATCCTCCAGGCCGATGGAGAGCCGGATAAGGTCCGGAGCGATGCCGGCTTCCCGCAACTGTTCGTCGGAGAGCTGCCGATGAGTGTGGGAAGCGGGGTGCAGGACGCAAGTGTGGCAGTCGGCCACGTGGGTTTCGATAGTGGTGAGTTTGAGGCCGTCCAGGAAGCGGTTGTCAAACGCGCGACCGCCCTTGAGGCCGAAAGCCATTACGCCGCTGCAGCCGTCGGGGCAGTATTTCACCGCCAGGTTGTGATGAGCGTCACTCTCCAGGCCGGGGTAGTGGATCCAGGCCACTTCCGGGCGGCTCTGCAGCCACTGGGCCACCTTGAGCGCGCTTTCGCTGTGCCGGCGGATACGCAGGTGCAGGGTCTGCAGGCCCAGGTGCAGGTAGAAGGCGTTCTGGGGGCTCTGCGTGCTGCCCAGGTCCCGCATCAGGTGCGTGGTAGCCTTCACGATGAACGCTGCCTTGCCGAATTTCTTGGTATACGTGAGTCCGTGGTAGGATGCGTCGGGGGTGGTGAGTCCGGGGAATCTGTCGGGGTATTTGTCCCAGGGGAAGTTGCCGCTGTCTATCAGAGCCCCGCCCACGGAAACGCCATGCCCGTCGATGTACTTGGTGGTGGAATGGGTGACGATATCGGCCCCCCACTCAGAAGGGCGGCACAGCACGGGGGTGGCGAAGGTGTTGTCCACCACCAGCGGCAGGCCGTTCTTGTGCGCCACCTTGGCCCAGCGCTCGATGTCGAAGACCTCTACGCCGGGGTTGGAGATGGTCTCGCCGAAAATCAGCTTGGTGTTGGGCTGGATGGCCGCCTGGATTTCCTCGTCGGTGGAATCGGCCTTGATGAAGGTGATGCCGATTCCTAGCTTGGGAAGGCTCACACCCAGCAGGTTGAAGGTGCCGCCGTAGATGTTGTTGGCCGCCACCACGTGGTCTCCCGCCCCGGCGATGTTAAGCACCGCGAAGAGGTTGGCCGCCTGCCCCGACGATGTAAGGATGGCCCCTACGCCGCCCTCCAGGTCGTTGATCTGCGCCGCCACGGCATCTACCGTAGGGTTCTGCAACCGCGTATAGAAATAGCCGCTATCCTCCAGGTCGAACAACCGGCCCATCTGGTCCGACGTCTCATATTTAAAGGTAGTACTTTGGATAATGGGTAACTGCCG
>JAEEGL010343313.1_pt1 | contig 14360 bp, 14 predicted proteins | sample 9134231 | NCBI WGS metagenome assembly JAEEGL01 (sample SAMN16246548, study PRJNA631951) | gut metagenome | biome: gut microbiome; feature: rumen; material: fiber-attached | host: Bos | place: Iran: Karaj | collected 2018-10
GAGGTTGGGAGTTGGTGAGTTTGGGAGTTAGGGAGTTTGGGAGTTGGTGAGTTTGTGGGTTGGTGAGTTTGTGGGTTGGTGAGTTTGGGGGTTGGTGAGTTTGTGGGTTGGTGAGACGCGGGCGTTGTGGCGACGTGAGGAGCCGGGCTTTCTGCTGCGCCTGCGGCGCAAACACGAAAACCGGCTGCGGCGAGGGGCTGTCTGACAGTCCGCGGCGACGGCCTCCGCCGTGGCCGTGAACAAGTTCACGCCCCACCGCCGACCTTCGCCGCGCGCTTCGCGCCCTCGCCTTGCCGGACACGAACCCCGCCTGATGGCGGGGCACGAAAACGGCCGCTTCGCGGCCTTCACGAAAGGCTGCGCCGATATGGCTGGAGGGCGGCAGTCCCCAGCCGCCGTTTTCGGGAGGGTCGCGCTCCCGCACGGCCGCTGAAAGCTACAAGGCAGTTTCGCGCGCGCACGCGCGCCTGTACAGTAGTTGTGAAGGGTGTCTCCCTTCATGGTCTGGAGCGGTCTGGAGCGGGCAATCCGATGTGGTATAATGGATATCGCTTTTCTGTTTGCAAAAAAGGAACAAACTATCATGGCAACGCAACTTTCCGCGGGTTTCGCCCGTGTCGACATCACCCCCCCGCTCGGCTCGTTCATGCCCGGCTACTACCAGGACCGCCGCGCGAAGAAGATTCTCGACCAGCTCCAGATCAACATGCTGGCCTTCTGCGACGGCAAGAAGAAGGCCCTTGTCGCGCAGTATGACACCGAGGCGCTGTCGGACTGCGTCGCCGACATGATGCGCGACGCGATCGTCAAGGCGACGGGCATCGACCGCGACGCCATCATCCTCCATGCCTCGCACACCCACGACGGCGGCTACCTCGCGATGAAGACCGGCCACGGCTCGAACGTCGTGGCCGATGCGCGCGCAACGGAAATCGACAAGCTCTACGTCGACTTCTGCGTTTCGCGCGCGGCCGACGCCGCCGTCGAGGCGCTTGCCGACCTGAAGCCCGCCAGCCTGTCGTTCGGGCGCAGCGTCGCGAAGCGCATCTCCTTCGTCCGCCGCTACCTCATGAAGAGCGGCAAGGTGCAGACCAACCCCGGCACCAACAACCCCGACATCGTGAAGCCCGTCGGCAACGCCGATGAAACCGTGCAGGTCCTCCGCATCGACCGCGAGGGCGGCAAGGCCATTTGCGTCATCAACTTCCAGACCCACCCGGACGTCGTCGGGGGCGAGACGATCACCGCCGACTGGCCGGGGCTGACGCGCACCGTCTTCGAGGCGGCGACGATGGGCGAGACCCTCTGCATGGTCATCAACGGCACCGAGGGCGACGTCAACCACTGCAACGTCATGCCGCTCCCCGGCGAACTCAACGGCCTCAAGCGTGACTTCGACGCGGCGGACCGCGGCTACGACCACGCGAAGCACATGGCCAACGTTCTCGCCGCGTCGGCCCTCAACGTCTGGATGAAGTGCGCGCCCCTCTCCTCCGGCGACATCCGCTTCCTGGTCGGCAACGTCCGCGTCCCGGCGAACAAGGCCAAGGACACCGACGAGAAGAACCTCGCGTGGGCCAATGAGGTCTGGGCGCTCCACGCGGCCGGCAAGGACGCCGAAATCTCCGCGAAGTACGGCTGCTACGAGATGGAGCTGACGACCGAGGTGGCCCGTGCCGGTCGCATTCGCAACATGGCCAACCATGCCGACTTCCACGACCTGCCGATTTATTCGATTGCCATCGGCGACGAGCTTGCCTTCGGCGGATTCCCCGGCGAGCCCTTCAACGACATCGGCGTCGCGGTGCGCAAGGCCTCGCCCTTCAAGCTGACCATCCTCTCCTGCCTGACCAATGGGTCGCGTGGCTACTTCCCGTTCTCCGACTCCTACGAGCAGGGCGGCTACGAGGCCGCGACGTCGCCCTTTGGGCCGACGGTCGCCGACGATCTCATCCGCGGCCAGGTCGAGCAGCTGAAGAAGCTGGCGGCGAACTGACCCGTTAACAACGTCCCGCATGGTGCGGGCAACCTGAAAGGCAGACAACATGGCAACCAGAATCATCCTCAATGAAACCTCCTACCATGGCGCCGGTGCCATCGGTGAAATCGTCGGCGAGCTCGCGCGTCGCGGCCTCAGGAAGCCGATCGTCTTCTCCGATCCCGACCTCGTCAAGTTCGGCGTGACCGCCAAGGTCACGGCCCTTCTCGACAAGGCGAAGGTGAAGTACGCGGTTTACTCCGATATCAAGGCGAACCCGACCATCGAGAACGTCAAGAACGGCGTCAAGGCCTTCAAGGCCGCGAAGGCTGACTGCCTCATCGCCATTGGCGGCGGCTCCTCGATGGACACGGCCAAGGCCGTCGGCATCATCGTCGCAAATCCGAAGTTCGCGGACGTCCGCAGCCTCGAAGGCCTCTCGCCGACCAAGAACCCCTCGATGCCGATCCTCGCCGTCCCGACGACCGCCGGCACCGCCGCCGAAGTGACGATCAACTATGTCATCACGGACGTCGCGAAAAAGCGGAAGTTCGTCTGCGTCGACCCCCACGACATCCCGGTTGTCGCCTTTGTCGACCCCGACATGATGTCCACGATGCCGAAGAGTCTGACGGCTTTCACGGGCATGGACGCCCTGACGCATGCCATCGAGGGCTACATCACCAAGGGCGCCTGCCCGATGACGGACATGATGCACCTCGAGGCCATCCGCCTCATCTCGCTCCATCTCCGCGACGCCGTTGCCAACAAGCCGTCCGGCCGCGAAGGCATGGCCCTTGGCCAGTACATCGCCGGCATGGGCTTCTCGAACGTCGGACTTGGCGTCGACCACTCGATGGCCCACGGCCTTTCCGCGCTCTACGACATGCCGCACGGCAAGGCCTGCGCGATTCTGCTCCCGACCGTCCTGAAGTTCAACGCGCCCGCGACGGGCAACCGCTACCGCAAGGTCGCCGAGGCGATGGGCGTCAAGGATGTCGACAAGATGACGCTCGCCCAGGCCCGCAAGGCCGCGATCGCCGCCGTCGAGAAGCTCGCGAAGGATGTCGGCATCCCGCCGAACCTCAAGGGCGTGCTGAAGGAGGAGGACATCCAGTTCCTCTCCGAGTCCGCCTACGCCGACGCCTGCCGTCCGGGCAACCCGCGCGACTGCACGGTCGAGGAAATCGCCAAGCTCTACCGCTCGCTCCTCTAAAGGCGCGGGAAAACCGATTCCAAGGCAAAGGGGGCGCGGCCATGGCCGCGCCCCCTCGTTATTTGTGTCGCCGCGCAATCCCGCCGCAACAAAAGCCGCTTACCGCGAAGATCAATTTGAGGACGACGCCAACAGACCGGCGACATCCATTAGCTAGAAGCGCCGGACAAGGGCGATGAGGCCGCCGAGAAGGCAAATCGACAGCGGCCAGAGGAAGACGCCGCCCACCCAGAAGCGAATCTGCCGGCTTTTCGAGATGTTCAGCTGGAGGGCATTGCCCTCCGATGGCGTGGACGAGGCCGAGGGGGATCCGTTGTCGGTGAGCCAGTCGATGGCATTCAGCAGGATGTCGCGGTTGGCCGCGCCGCCGCCGCCGAGGAAGGCGTTGGCTCCGATGTTCGAGTCGCCAATGACGAAGGCCCGCATCAGGTCGAGGCCGAGGTCGTCGCTGCCGTCCGTCTCGACGGCGACGGCGAGTGGCAGAGTCCCGATGCGGTCGATGCCGGGGTCGTAGCGGCGCGGAATCACGTCGGGCGAAGTCTCGCCCCAGGCGCGTCGCGGCGCCTTCGCGACGATGTCGGTGCGCAGCCTGTGGTGGTGGGCGAGTTCGGGGTCGATGTCGAGGACCTGCGGGCTGGAAAAGGTCACGGCGCTTCTGCCGAGGTCGTGGCAGACGGGGTGGTCGGAGAACTTGTCAATCGTCATGTTGAATCCGCCGAGGGTCCCTTCGGCGATGGCGGTCAGGTTGGCGAAGCGGATGCCCAGCCTGGCGGCAATGCCTTCCCAGCCGTTGGGGATGCGGTCCTGGCGGTCGATGAGGAAAAGAAGCCGCCCGCCGCGCGAGAGGTACGCGAGGATCGCGTCCGCCTCGGCCGGGAGCGGCGCCCTGCGCGGCCCCGCCACGACCAGCAGGCTGCAGTTGCCCGGAATCGCCTCCATGTCGGGGAGGGACAGGGGGAGGAGCTGGCATCCTTCGCGCCGGATTTCGCGGGCGAGGTCGCTGTAGCCCTCGATGCGGTCGTAGTTCGTGAAGTCGCGTTCGCCGTGGCCGGTGAGCGCGTAGACCACGGGCGAGAAGGGCCGCGCCAGCCGGGAGATCGCGGTCAGGCACTGCTGCTCGCCGCGGAATCGCGTGCTGACAACCGAGCCGGGCAGCAGCGAGTCGTTGTCGATCTCCGTCCGGTCGAGAAGCGATTCGAAGGGGATCACCTCGGTCCGGTCGTCCTTCTCGAAGATGAGGCACCATCCCGTCGCGCCGGCGCGGGTCACGGCGTCGGAGGCGCGCGAAATGTCGGTGTGGGGGTCGGGGAACTCCAGCTGGAGGTCGGCGTTTTTCGCCGCGGCCTTCATGTTGAAGAGCAACTGGCGCACGTTTTCGTAGAAGGCGTTGTTGTGGGGGACGATCACCACGCACCGCACGGTGCCGGTGAGATCCGCGAGGATCATTTTTGCGCGCTGGGAAATGTCCTGGGGGCGCCCGGGGAAGGTCAGCGAGTAGTCCAGGCGGCAGGCGAGGACGACGAGCATGGCGACGAGAAACCCCGCAAGGGCGAGGTTCAGCAGCAGGGAGAAGCCGGTTCCAAGCCTTTTGAAGAGCGTTCTCATTTCCGGCCTGCCTCCAGGAACTGCGAAGCCGCGAACAGGCACCAAAGGCCGAAGGCGATGTGGAAGACGAGCGTGTGGAGGTAGATGTGGCCGCTGGCCGCGTCAAGGAGTTCGCCCATCGTGGGGAACGACGCGGAGAGCCAGTTGCCGCCGAGCCAGAAGCGCGAGCAGACGGCCCAGGCGAGCATCAGCGACGTGCCCGAGATAATGGTGCCGACGGCGGCCAGCCACGGCCGCCGCGCGAGCGCGGTGGAGAGGGTGCCGAGCGCCGTCCACGAGAAGCCCTGGACGAGAAGCATCACGATGGCCCCCGCCAGGGTGCTGACGGGCGGCGCGCCGCTCTTGAGCGTGCGGGAGAGGAAGAGCCAGGGGACGAGCGAGCCGGCGATGGCGACGCAGACGGAGAGGTACGTGGCGACGAACTTGCCCACGACAACCTTCCCGAGCGAGATCGGCAGCATCGAGAGGGATTCGAAGGTTCCGGCCGAGCGTTCGCCGGCGAAGAGGGGCATGGTGATGATGGAGACGAAAATCGGCAGCGGCAGCGCAACGGAGAGCGTCCAGAGCGCCTGCATCGACCAGAACTTGCCCTCGCCGACCTGGAGCGCCGTGCAGAAGAGCGCGGACGAGACCGAGAAGAAGGCCGCGAGGGAGAGGTAGCGGGACTTGCCGAAAACGGCCGAGCCGAACTCGCGGTAGAAGACGATGCGGGAGACGCTGCTCATTTTGCCGGCTCCAGGTCAGATGCGTAGTGGGCGCGGACGGCCTCCGCGACGCCGGCTGCCAGCGTTCCGCCGCCGGGGGGCGCGGAGCTGGGGAAGGTCGCGGCAAGGGCTCCCGAGGCGAGGACGACGCAGGTGCCACCGAGCGCGGCCGCCGAGTCGAGCTTGTGGGTCGCCAGCATCACGAGCGTGTGGCGCGAGACCGAGGCGAAGGCGGCCACGAGCATTTCGCAGTGGGTTTCGTCCACGCCGGCGAATGGCTCGTCGATGGCGAGGAGGCGCACCTCGGTCAGCATGGCGTCGGCGATTCCGACGCGCTTTTTCTGCCCTGCCGAAAGCGAGGCCGTGGGGCGGGTGTAGATCGGCTTCAGGTCGAGAAGCTCGGAGACGTGCCGGATGCGGGCGCGGAGCCGCATGGCGGAAAGCCCCTTCAGGCGGCCGCGGTAGAGAAGATGGTCTTCGACCGTCAGGTCGCGGTAGAGCGGGACGGCGTCGGAGAGGTAGCTGATCTGGCGCCGCGTGCGCAGCGAATCGCCGTGGACGTCCATGCCGTCGAGCGTGACGGAGCCGGAGGTCGGGCGCTCGGCGCCGGTGAGGGTCCGGAGGAGGGTCGTCTTGCCCGCGCCGTTGGGCCCCGCCACGATGCAGACGCCCGGATTGAGCGAGAGCGACACGGAGTCGAGCGCGACCGTGCCGCCGTAGTTCTTGCGCAATTTTGCCGCCTCGAGCATCGCCGACTCCCCGGTGTGGCGGACTTATCTTCCGACCAGAAGCCGCTGGGCCAGGCGCTGCGGCAGGCCGGCCCGCATGACTTTCTCGGCCGCCGTCTGCACGTCGTATTCGACGCGCCGGAACTCGATCATGCGGGAGCGCGGCTCGAAGATCAGATACGAGGCAAGCGGATTCTCGTCGCGGGGCTGGCCGATCGAGCCGACGTTGATGAAGTACTTGCGGCCGAACTTCAGCTCGACCCTTTCGCCCGAGGGCGTCGCCTCGTAGCGCTTGACGTCGAACCCCTGCTTCTCGAAGATCACGGGCACGTGCGTGTGGCCGTGGAAGCAGAAGGGCGTCTGCTGGTAGTTGAAGTGGGCCTCGGCGTCGAAGGTGTCGAAGACGTAGCCCCAGTACTCCGGCATGTCGAGCGTGCCGTGGACGATGGAGAAGGAGTGCTGGAAGAAGATCTTCGAGAAGGGGAGTTCGGCCAGCCACTTGGCCGACGCCGGGTTGATCTGCCGGCGCGTCCAGTCGATGACGGCGGCGGCGAGGGGCTGGAAGTCCTCGAGCGACTTGTCATGCGAGCAGTAGTAGTCATGGTTCCCGCAGACGGTGATGGCACCGATCTCGCGAACGACGTCGATGCACTCCTGCGGATTGGCGTTGTAGCCGACGATGTCGCCGAGGCAGTAGAAGCCGGTGACGGACTGCGAGCGCGCATCCTCAAGGACCGCGTTGAGGGCCTCGAGGTTGGCGTGGATGTCGCCGATTATCGCAAATCTCGCTTCCATTCGGGAGGGGGCTTCACTTCATCGACATCAGCATGGCGACGGCCTGCATGTCTTCGATTACCGTGACTTTCGGATTGGGTTTCTTCCACTCGACCAGGGAGACCGGCAGGCCGAGGCGTTCGACCGCCTCGGCGTCGTCGGTGACGGTGGCCTTGTCCTCTGCCAATTTCGCGAGGGCGTCGCGGAGCGTCTTCGTCGCAAAGGCCTGCGGCGTCTCGGTGGCCCAGATCCTGTCGCGGGGGATGGTTCGGACGACTTTGCCGGCCTTGTCGCATTCCTTGAGGGTGTCGACGATCCTGTGCGCGGCTACGCCCGAACCGGTTTTCTGCGCCGACTCGACGCAGTGCGCGACGAGTTCGGGCGTGACCATCGGACGAGCCGCGTCGTGGACGGCGACGAGCGAGACCTCGGGCGGCAGGGCGGCGAGTCCCTTGGCGACCGAGGCCTGGCGCGAGGCGCCTCCGGCGACGACGGCGCAGAGCTTCGATATCCCGAAGATCTTCGCCATTTCCTTCGCCGCGTCGATGCGTTCCTTTCGGACGACAATGACGATGCGGTGGATGCAGGGTGAGTTCTCAAAGGCAAGAAGCGAATAGGCCACCATTGGCTTTGACCCGATGGTCAGGAAAGCCTTGTCCACATTGCCCATTCTTTCGCCCTTGCCAGCGGCAAGTATAACCGCACCAGTCATAGCTCTTCAAAACGATCCACGCCCCGGGTCGCGGAGAATACCGCAAGCACACCAGAAGCGCAAATATTATAGCATTTTCCGTGCTAGAAGGCAAATTTTGCCTCAGCGCCCGCGGTTCATCCGCCGTTTTTCCATGAGCGCGTAGATGGCGACGATGGAGTGGCGGACGGCCAGGTGGAGGATCGCCTGCGGGGAAAGACGCCCGGCATCCGCGGCGGCGGCTTCGTATTCTTCCCTGAACTGCTGCCGGAAGCCCTGCCCGCTGATCGACCCGGGATGCCACCGGAAGTTCGAGACGGCCGGGCCGCGGATGGCCGACGCGCCGCCGACGCGCCAGAGGCGGAGGAGGTAGTCGTAGTCGAAGGCCGCCTTCATGTCGGTCCGAAGGGATCCCGCCTGGCGGACGGCGGCGGCGGAGAAGAAGGTGGCCGGCTGGGAGACGTAGTTGATCGTCTGGAGCGTCGCGCGGCAGGAGAAGGGGAAGAAGGCCTCCTTGAAGCGCGTGATGGGGCGGCGGATCTCGCGCCCCTCGCCGTCGACGATCCGGCAGCGCCCGAAGTAGAAGGCGCGTCCCGGCCTCCTGCTGGCGGTGGCGAGCAGGCGGGAAAGGGCGCCGGGCTCGTAGAAGTCGTCGGCGTTGAGCCAGGCGATGAAATCGCCCGTCGCCAGCGCAAAGCCCTTGTTGATTGCGTCGGCGGGGCCGTGGTCGGGTTCCGAGACAACCCGGTCGATTCTGTCGCCGTAGGCGGCGATGCGGGAGAGCGTATCGTCCCGGCTGGCGCCGTCGACGATGATGTACTCCAGGTCGCCATCAAAGGTTCCGCGCTGCGCGAGCACCGACTCGATCGTCTGCGCAATGAAGGCGGCGCTGTTGAAGGAGGGCGTGATGACCGAGACTTTCATGTGCCGTTGGCCAGTAGGGGGACCGTGCGCGTCACGGGTAGCGGAATTCGCCCAGGTCGGCGACGACCACGTCGGCGGCGGTGACATCCTGCGGGGGACGTCCCTCGCGGCTGATGGCGACGCAGTACATGCCGGCTGCCTTGGCCGCCAGGACACCCGCGCGTGAGTCCTCGAAGACGATGCAGCGCGTGGGATCGGCGCCGAAATGGGCGGCGGCCTTGAGGAAGCCTTCGGGGTCGGGCTTGCCCCTTTCGCAATCCTCCGCGCCGATGACCAGCGAGCAGACATCGGAAAGGCCCAACGCAACGGCGGCCGCCTCGACGTCGTGTTTCGGAGACCCCGAGACGATCGCCACCGGCATGTCGGCGGCCAGTCGCCGGAAGAGGGCGACGGAGGTGGGGAAGGCGATGTCCACGGTCTTCATCCGCTCGGTGTAGTAGGTGCGGATGCGGTCGGCGATGAACGCGAGGGACTTCCCGTGGAAGGGCGGCAGGCTGGCGACGTCGGAATAGATGTCGATTGCGGAGCGTCCGTAGACAAGGGCGGTCGCCTGGCCGTCGGTGACGGGAACGCCGTTGTCGCGGATGAAGTCGCGCGTTGCGTAGACCCAGTGAATCTCGGAGTCCTGGAGGGTGCCGTCGAGGTCGAAGATTGCGGCGTCGAAGGTCATGACCCTATTTCCCGGCTCCGCAGCACTTCTTGTATTTCTTGCCGCTGCCGCAGGGGCAGGGGTCGTTGCGGCCGATCTTGGGCTCCTCGCGGCGGATCGGGTCGGGGCCGACGATCTTGCCGTCGATGAAGCGCCATGCGCCGTCGATGCGGCGGAACTCCGCGATCTCGTGGTGGTCGAAGCTCTTCTCCTTGATCGTGTAGTGCGCGACGAACTCGACGATGCCCTCGTCGTCTCCCTCGCCGCCCTTTTCGGTGCGCAGGATTTCAAGCCCCGTCCACTTCGACGACTCGGCCCACTGCTTCGAGCCATTGGGGTCGAACTCCTTCTGCACCTTGGGGCCGGAAGTCCTGTAGAGGTAGTCGATGCTGCACATCGCGTAGGCGGAATAGCGCGAACGCATCAGCTCGGCGGCGGTGGAAGGGAGTTTGTCGCCCATCAGATAGGGGCCGCAGCAATCCTCGAACGGGAGGCCGCTGCCGCACGGGCAGAGATTGGAATCGGCGGTGTCAGACATGGTTCGTTCCGTGTTTCGAAGTTGGCAGTGGAAAAACATCGTGAATATTATACCCGAAACCCACTCCCTGCGCAAATACCCCGAAAAAGGAATTTCGCCTGTTGCGCCTTGTCGCGGTTTTTCCTATAATAGTCGCATGAAAATTCTCGTCATAGGCGGAGGCGGACGCGAACACGCCATTCTTTGGAGGCTTTCAAAGGACCGGGCCCGGCACGAGCTCTACGCAGCTCCTGGAAATGCGGGGACGTCGGCCGTTGCAACCAATGTCCCGATCGGCGCAGAGGACGTTGACGACCTCTACGCATGGGCCCAGCTCGCGCGGCCCGACCTCGTCGTGGTCGGACCCGAGGCGCCGCTCTGCGCCGGCGTCGCCGACCGGCTCTGGAATCTCGGCATCCCCGTCTTCGGCCCTTGCAAGGAGGCGGCGAGGATGGAGGGCAGCAAGCAGTTTGCCAAGGAGGTCATGAACGCCGCAGGCGTGCCGACGGCCAAGGCCGAAGTCCACACCGACGCCGCAGAGGCGGTCGAGGCCCTCGGCCGGTTCGGGCTTCCGGTCGTCATCAAGGCCGACGGCCTGGCCGCGGGGAAGGGCGTGATCATCGCGAAGACCCGCGACGAGGCGGAGGCCGCGATCCACGACATGCTCGACGGCCACAAGTTCGGCGACGCCAGCGCCTCCATCCTGATCGAGACCTTCCTCGAAGGCGAGGAGGCGTCCATCCTGGCCCTCGTGGACGGCCACAACATCGCGGTGCTTCCCCCGGCGCAGGACCACAAGCGCGTCTTCGACAACGACGAGGGGCCGAACACCGGGGGCATGGGCGCCTATTCGCCCGCGCCTGTCGTCACGCCTGAAATCGAGCGCAACGCCCTCCGCTGGATCTTCCGTCCCGTCGTGGAGGAGCTGGCGAAGCGCGGCATCGTCTATCGCGGCGTTCTCTACGCCGGCCTCATGATCGGCCCGAAGGGAATCAACGTGCTGGAGTTCAACTGCCGTTTCGGCGACCCCGAGACGCAGGCGATCCTGCCGCGGATCGCGGGTGATTTCGCCGGGCTGCTGCTGGCCTGCGCGGAAGGCCGCCTCGACCCCTCCGCCCTCTCGGTGAGCGATGAGGCCTGCGCGACGGTCGTCATGGCCGCGCCGGGGTATCCGGGAAAGTATCCGAAGGGCCTCCCCATCAGCGGCCTCTCCTCTGCCTCGCGCATCAAGGGCGTCACGGTCTTCCACGCGGGCACGGAGACGAAGGATGGCGCGGTCGTCACTTCCGGCGGAAGGGTGCTGGCCGTCTCGGCTGTCGGAGCCAACCTGCGCGAGGCCGTCGATACGGCCTATGCCGGGGTGAAGAAAATCAAGTTCGAGGGCGCGCACTATCGCACGGACATCGCGCACCGCGCCTTCAACCGCGCCAGCGCGGCGGAGGAAGCGAAATGATCTACGGAATGCTTGGCGAGATCGAAAGGTACGCGGCGGCGCTGCCGCATTTCGGGACCGTCCGCGAATTTCTAGCGCGCGACTTGTCCGCCCTTCCTGACGGCAAGATCGTCCTCGACGGCGAAAATGTCTTCGCCTCGATCAGCACGTATATGACGAAGCCGCTCGAAGGCGCGCGGTTCGAGTCGCACGACCGCTACATCGACATTCAGCTGGTGCTGGAGGGCGAGGAGTCGTGCGGCGTGGCGCCGGGGCTGGGTGAAGCCGGCCTGCTGGTTCCCTACGACGCCGCGCGCGACTTGCGCCTCCTGGCGCAGCCGCCGCGTTTTTCCTCCGTGGAGCTCCGAAAGGGATTCTTCCTCGTTTTCTTCCCCGAGGACCCGCACATGCCGGGAATCGCGATCGGCGAACCCGTCCAGACGCGCAAGTGCGTCGTGAAAATCAGACTTTGACCCCTACGCGCCACGGGCGCTCTCGACAACATGGAACTTTCAGTCCTCATCGGAAACTTCGACATCCCCGGCCACCTCGTGACGATCGTCCCCATCGGCAGCGGGAACATCAACGACACCTACCTCGCCATCTTCCGCAACACCTTTACGGAGACGCAGGTCATCCTGCAGCGCGTCAACAACAATGTCTTCACCGCGCCCGAGCTGGTGATGCGCAACATGCACAAGGTGACGGCCCATGCGCATGAGCGGCTTGAAAAGGAACTGGAAACCGCCGACCGCGTGTGGCAGATGCCGAAGATCATCCCGACGCGCGATGGAAAGGACTTCTTCGTGAGCGACGACGGATCGTTCTGGCGGGTCCTGACGAAGATCGCGTCCGCGACGGCCTTCCCGAATCCGCAGGGCCCGGAGCATGCGGTCGAGTGCGGGGCGGTGCTCGCCCACTTCCACTCGCTCGTCGCCGACATGGGCCCCTCCTCGCTCGACGATCCGCTTCCTGGCTTCCACATCACGCCGAAGTACCTGGAGCTCTACGACCGCACCCTCGCGGAGGCCCCCGCGCAGGCGCGGCTCTCCACCTCAATGGAGGCGCGCCGCCTCGCCAGCGTCGTCGAGGACAGGCGCGACTTCGTGCCGACGCTCCAGAAGGCGTTGGAGAAGGGCGAGCTGACGAAGCGCGTGATGCACGGCGACCCGAAGATCACCAACATCATGATCGACGACTACACGGGGAAGGGGACGGCGATGATCGACCTCGACACCGTCGGCCCGGGTCTGATCCACTACGACTTCGGCGACGCCATCCGCTCGATCTGCAACCCGGTCGGCGAAGAGGAGCTCAACCTCAACAAGGTCGTCTTCGACATGGATCTCTTCGAGGCCTTCGTCAAGGGCTACCTGCACTACGGCCGCGACTTCCTCACAGAGGCCGATCGCTACTACCTCTACGACTCGATCCGGCTCATCACCTTCGAGCTGGGGCTCCGGTTCTTCCAGGACTACCTCGCCGGAAGCGTCTACTTCAAGACGAAATCCCCGACGCAGAACCTCAACCGCGCGCGCGTGCAGTTCCGTCTTTGCGAGTCAATCGAGTCGCGCGAACGGATGATTCGCGTCGCATTGGACAGGTGACGCCATGTCGGCGGACGGCGCAAAGTGGTTCTACACGCCCGACGGCACCCAGACCGTGGGCCCCGTTTCAATCGACGAGCTGTCGAAGGCGGTGCTGGACGGCCGCATTGTCGCCGCGACCGCTGTCTGGACGCAGGCCTTTGGCCGCGAGTGGAAGCGCGCCGACTCCGTGGGCGAACTGCGCGGCGCGTGGATCGCGGCCGAGGAGGCGCGGATCGCGGCCGTCACGGCGACCAGACCCGCCACGGTGCCGGTTGCAACCGCCGTCGCCCGTTCGCTTGACTTTTGCGTCCGCGCGCTCTTCAGGCCCTTCTCGCTGGCCGTGTGGCTCGGCATCGCGCTGTGCTGCGTGATGACGAACCTCCTCCAGTTCCCGCTTGCCTTCGACTCGAAGGCGTATGCCGAGCAGCTGCGCACGGCCGCCAATTTCGGCAGCATCCTCGATGCGCTGGTGCTCGGCGTCTGCGCCCCGCTCAAGAACTGCTTCACCCCCTATGTCTCCCCCGCCTGGGTCGTCTCGGTCATCCTGGGCAGCGCGCTGGCGTCGTACCTCTATTCCGTCGGCACCCTGGCGTTTCTCGCCAAGGCCACCAATCCGCGCGTGCGGTTTCTCATCGCATCGCGCGCGACGCGCGGCAGGCTGTGGACGCTGACCCTTTTCTACACGGCGGTGGACAGCGTTGCGGCGCTCTGGTGCAGCAGCCTCCACTACCGCTTCTTCCTGGCCGGCGGCTTCTACGGCGAAACGGCGCCCACTTTCGCCAACTACGTCGCGAACTTCGCCAACCCCGCCGCGCGGATCTGGGGCGTGGCGGCCCTCGCCTTTGTCGTGGTCTGGCTGCTGGTGCGGGTCTTTGCCTTCCACTTCGCCGAACCGCTCGTCTTCCGTCTCGCGATCCCGATGCCGACGGCGCTCGGCATGGCACTCGGCATGGCCGTGCGGAACTTCGGGCGCGTGGCCGCCTATCTCGCCTTCCTCGTGGCCATGTGGCTGGCGGTCTTCGTCGCGATGGTCGTCGTTTCGATGTTCATCCACATCGCCATCGCTCTGCCGCTCGTGCTGCTGGCCGCGCTCTTCGTGAAGTTTTTCGTCCGCGTGCTCGGCATGCAGTTCCAGCAAGTGGAGAATCCCGCGCCGGCGAAGACCCGCGACGCACGCGGCGCCTAGCGCGGGGAAGGCGGGTGGCCGTCACTTGAGCCTTGCCAGCCAGCGGGCGGCGAGGTCGGTCCAGTCATCGGTGGGTTCGCCGGTGCGGACGAGTCCGTAGCCGTGGCCGCCGCGGCCGCCGCTGGGGAAGACGTGAAGCTCCGCCGGCACCTTTTGCTCGGACAGGGCGATGTAGTAGGCGACGGAACTCTTCGTCCAGTAGTCGTTCTCGGCCTGCATGATGAAGGCTGGCGGTGTCTTCTCGCCGATTTCGAAGTCGGGGTCGCAGCCCCAGTTCTCCCGGTAGATGTAGGCGGGGTAGATGATGATTTGGAAGTCGGGCCGGCAGGGCTGGTTGTCGATCGCGTCGGCGGGGGCGTAGGGCGCC
>JAEEGL013175086.1_pt1 | contig 14360 bp, 8 predicted proteins | sample 9134231 | NCBI WGS metagenome assembly JAEEGL01 (sample SAMN16246548, study PRJNA631951) | gut metagenome | biome: gut microbiome; feature: rumen; material: fiber-attached | host: Bos | place: Iran: Karaj | collected 2018-10
CTTTTCACCTTTATAAATTAAACCCTCATTATAATAATCAACGAATACTTTTCTAACTGCATAGTTTAAATCATCATCTAAAGTAAATCTTTCTCTAGAATAGTCTACTGATAAGCCTAAACCTGCCCATTGATTTCTAATATTATCTGAATATTCATGAGTCCAATCCCAACATGCATCTAAGAATTTTTCTCTACCATATTCATATTTATCTATCCCATTAGATTTTAATTTAGCAACTACTTTAGCTTCAGTAGCTATTGCTGCATGGTCCATTCCTGGAAGCCATAAAGCATCAAACCCTTTCATTCTTTTATATCTAATAATAGCATCTTGTATAGCAGTATCATAAGCATGACCAATATGTAATTTACCTGTTACATTTGGTGGAGGTATAACTATACAATAATGTGGTTTACTTGATGTATTATCAGCTTTAAAATAACCTTTGTTTTTCCAATTTTCATATTTTCCTTTTTCAATTTCTATATGATTATATTTTGTATCTAACATTTTTATCATCCTTTCTATAAGTTCATTGTACCTTTTTCTATATTTCTTAATCCTTCAAATATTATAGGATTTGTTTCATTATCAATAATTTCATTTATTCTATCACTAACTTCTCTAGCCTTTTTTATTTTAGTAGAGAATAAAAAATTTAACATATCGACTTCTAATGGATAGATTTTATCAGCATTTTCTATCATTTTATAAAATAGATCTCCAAGAATTTGATTGATTCTCGTATTATCATGAGTTACTTGGACTTCTAATAAAGCTTCTTTTAAATATGGAATCTTTATTTTTAATAGTTCATTTACATATTGTTTCATTATATTATAACCTTTAGATTCATATTCTTTTCCAATTAATCTTGATGTTATTTCTTCTTCTGCTAATTCATTAAAACCTTCTTCAAGTCCGACGCCTGTTTCTCCTTGGGCTATTAATTCTTTATTTATTATTCCATCTTTAGAATTAATATGATATAGTTTTTCAATAAAACCAGATCTTTGTTTTAATACATCAAAACTTATTTCATATTCTTTTGAATATGATTTAATTAAATGACATATTTCATGGACGAGTGTACCTATTGTTATTTCATCATCTAAAGGGGCTTTTCTAATAGCAACTATTCTATCAATTTTATCGACCTTATATGTCTTTTTTTCTTTGTCATAAGATATATATGGTTTACTTTCATAAGCACCATTAGCTATTTTAAGTGTTTCTGGTTTGACCATACTATTTTTATCCATACTTTCCAAAAAATTATATTCTTTAAAAGCAGTATATACACTATCAGATATAACTATTGGACAACTCATTAAAGCATTATATACTGTTTCTTCATCTTTAAAATAGTCTACTAATATAGGATAAACTCTAATAATAAAATCACTTAATTCTTCATTATAATTATGTTTGTTTACTATATCTAATGCGTTCATATTAACCTCCTTTTTATAATAAAAAAAGATCTAACTCGTATAAAGACGAATTAGATCGTGGTACCACTTTACTTCGTAGATAATATCTACCTTATAGCGTTAATGCCGCCTACATCATATTTTACTATTAGTTCAAATATAAAGCTCCTAAGCTACCTTCAATTACTTTTTATTAAGAAAAGCTTTCAGCCGGTGACTTTTCATCTCTAATAATTACTAAGTAATTTACTCCTCTTACTCATCGCATTTACAAGTGTATTATATCACTCTACATTATTATTTTCAACATTTTCTTGATTTTGTGCATTTTCTTCTTCTATTTTCTTTAATGCATTTTGTTTAATTATTTCATTAGTTTCATTCTTTAGTTCTCTTAAAATATTTTCTTTACCATCAATATAATATTCAAAATCTCTTTGATTTACTTTTATAAATCTATTTGATTTATATATATGACCAGTTTCATTTGGTTCATATAAGAACTTATTTTCTTCTTTATTCATATCTACATAGAAGATTCTATTATCATTTTCTATTAATGTTTTAAAGAAAGTATAATATTCACTAGCATCTGTTTTCTTAAATAATAATACATAATATACACCATCATCTACATTATATATATCATGACCATTTATTTCATTTAGGTTTTCTATTTTATTAATATTAGTCTTTTTGTATACTATTAACTGTTTCTTATAGATACCCATTTTAATATTAAAAATATTATGACCATTTACATATAATATAAGTATTACAATTAATAATACTATAGTTACTAATTGTAATATATATAAATTAGTAACATTAAATACTTTTCTTAACTTTGGATGTTTAATTACTTTTTCTTGTTCTACATTTTCAGGTAATTCTTCTTTTACTTCTTTTTTGAAGAATTCATCTATTAGAGCATCTATACTTGTTCTTTTGTTATATACATCAAAATATTTAGTTATATTACTATAGTTAAGTAAAGGATCTTCTTTAGTTCTAGCCCCTATTATACCTATATATTCTTCGTATACATCACTTATATATTTATCTAAATTATTGTTTTTAAGAAGATAATCTGTTGCAAAGTCTCTGGCTATCTCATTATATGGTTTTTTAGCTTTAAATTTAAATAAATAATACTTATTACCATCTTTTTCTATTTCTTTGTAGAACTTAATACCTTTAGGTTCTTTTTCATATCCATATATATTTGAATATAGATTAAAGAAATCTGATTCTGCGATTAATACATCATCCATATATTTTTTAGGCATTAAATCTTGTTTATTATAATAAGTTAATAAATTATATAATAGATTTCTACTTTTTAGATCTTTAGCTATTGGATTTAAATTTAACTTTTTAATACTTTTTTTCTTTTTAATAAAGGATTCCAATATAAATAGTTTTAATTGATTATCTTTATGTTTAAATAATTTATCTAATAAGGCTTTTGTATTTTTATCATTACAATAATATTCTATATTTAGCGTATTCTCTACTACATATCTAAGGCCTATATAAGACTTATTAGCTAAATATTCTTCGCCTACTGGTAATTTTAACTTTAATAATTCTTCCATTGGCATAATAATATGCTTTATTAAGTCTTTTTTATGTTTTTTTAGATCATCTATAGGAACAACACCTAAGTTTATAAAATTGTTTAGTAATATAATTAATGAATATTTTTTATTATCAGATTTAAATGCTTTATATAGATCTGGGAACAATATATTATAGTTTTCTGGATTATTAGATATAGTTCCTATTGGTACTTTATTATCTTCTGGTTCATACATATTAATAATTAAATATTTCCATAATATAGTAGCACTAAGATTATTACAATTAGATAAATATGATAATAAATCTAGTTTAGTTATATCATCATATTCATTAAAGTTTTCTACTATATATGAAGAATATTCTTCTTTATAGTCTTCGAATAATAATAGTAATAACATAGAATTAATATTCATATCTTTAAATACTTCATCATATTTATAAGTAGCATTTTCTATTATACGAATTGCAATGTCAGTATTTATCTCTATTTTTTTTAGTTTTTCATAATATTTAACTTTTTCTTCATATTTACCAGTATTTATTTTTTCAAGGTATAAAGATGCCTTTGTTAAATTAATATTACTCTTAATCTTTTTAAACATCTTTATCACCACCTACTACATAATTATATCAAAAATTATTAAAAAAAGAAGATATTATTTAAAATAATATCTTATTTTTTATTTTTATTTTCTGTAAATATATAATCATATATTTCTTTATAATTATCTACTAATACAAAATCAACTTTTTTCTTTATTTCACTTGGAATTTCATCTAAATCATTCATATTAGTTTTTGGAATAAATATAGTATCTATTCCTTGGTTATAGGCTCCTATTACTTTTTCTTTTAGACCACCTATTTTAAGTATTTTTCCCTTTAAAGTTATTTCTCCTGTCATAGCTATTTTATGAGATACTTTAACACCTAATAAAGAAGATATTATGGCAGTTGTTAAAGTAACACCTGCTGATGGACCATCTTTCTTTGTTGCGCCTTCTAATGCGTTTATATGTAAATCATTCTTTTCTAATATTTTTTTATCTATATTAAATTCTTTTAAATTAGATTTAACATATCCTAGAGCAATAGAAGCACTTTCTTTCATGACTTCTCCTAAAGAACCTGTAAGTATTATTTTACCTGTACCGTCATAGAATGAAGCTTCTATTGGAAGAAGAACTCCACCAAAAGGAGTATAACCAAGTCCATTTACTACTCCTTCAGCATGATCTTCATTATTAACATAGTTAAATTTTTCTTTTCCAAGATATTTTTTAATTTCTTTACTAGTTATACTTATTTTCTTTTTATTCTTTATTTGTTCTTTTGCTATTTTTCTTAAAATAGAACTTAGGACTCTTCTTAATTCTCTAACTCCTGCTTCTTTAGTATAATTACTTATTAAATATTTAATACTACTTTCAGATATAGTTATAAGATCTTTTGATAAACCATGTTCCTTTAGTAATATATCAAATAAATGGTTTTTAACTATATCTATTTTTTCAAATTCTGTATAAGAAGATAGTTCTATTATTTCAAGTCTATCTAGTAATGCATAAGGGATATCTTCTATATTATTAGCAGTTAATACAAACATAACCTGTGATAAATCTATACCTTCTTCTATATAATTATCACTAAATGTTTTATTTTGTTCTTTATCTAGAACTTCAAGCATAGCAGATGCAGGATCTCCTTGAATACCTTTACCCATCTTATCTATTTCATCTATTAAGAATAATGGATTCATAGATTTAGCCTTTATAATAGATGAAATAATTCTACCAGGCATAGCTCCTACATAAGTTTTTCTATGACCTATTATTTCATTTTCATCAGAAACTCCTCCTACTGATATTTTAACGAATTTTCTGTTTAGAGCTTCTGCTATAGAATATGCTAAAGAAGTTTTACCTACTCCTGGAGGACCTACTAAACATATTATAGGACTTGTTAAATTATTAGTTAATTTTTTTACAGAGATATATTCTAATATTCTTTCTTTTATATTATCTAGACCATTATGATTTTTATCTAATACTTCTTTTATTTTATCTAATGATTCTTCATCATTAGTATATACTCCAAAAGGAATAGATAATAAAGTATCTATATAATTCTTAGTAATAGTATATTCAGGGGATGTATATGGTATAGTTTCAAATCTATTAATTTCTTTGTTTAATCTATCTATTATATTAGGTTTAGCATCTAATTTAGATATTTTCTTTCTTAAGATATCTATATCTTCTTCTTTAGAATCTTTTTCTCCTAGTTCTTTTTTTATTACATTTATTTTTTCTCTTAGAATAAATTCTTTTTGAGACTTATCTAACTCTTTTTGAAGGTCATTTTCGATATTTTTCTCTAGTCTTTCTACCTTTTCCTCTTTAACTAATAAATCTATTAAAATACTAGCTCTAATTATTGGATTAGTAGTAATTAAGAATTGGTATTTTGTTTGAAAATTTAAAGGTAATATATTAACTATAGTATCTGTTATTCTTTCAAGTGATTCTTCTTCATTTATTTTAGATATTAACATATTAGATATATTAGGCATTACTGATACATAATTAGTAAATTCTTTTTTAATTACTCTTAAAGATGCATCATTATCTTCAGGAGATATTTCCTCTATTTTAATAGGACCTATAATAGCATCTAATATAGTTTCTCTTTGTATATATTCAAATATATTAGCTCTATTTATACCTCTTAAATTAATCCTAATATGTTCATTTGGTAAAACTATATTACTAGTTATTTTACCTATAACTCCTATTGTAGGTAAATCTTCTGTATTTAAATTATCATTAGTAATATATTTTGGGGTTACAAGAAGACAGTAACCATTATGTTTATTAACCGCGTTATAAATTATTTCTTTATCTTCTTCATTCTCTATTTCTAGTTTAAGTTCACCAAGGGGTAAAAGGACCATGTTTCTAAGGATGATTACAGGCAATTTTGTTTTAATCATGGTAGTTACCTCCTTTATTTACAAACATTGTTTATTATAAATTATTAGAGAAAAATGTCAATAAAAAAAGAACTATTTTAGTTCTTTTTATTTAATTTTTTCAAATACTGTATTAACTGCGTATTCAATTTCTTCTTCTGTAAATTTTTTCATTCTTAAATATTTAGCAGCTGTAGCTTTATCATATTTCTTATAGTATTTATAAAGACAGGCTTCTTCTATTGCTTGTTCATAGAAATCTACATCTTCTATTTCACTTAAAGCATATTCAATTTCTTCTTCAGTAAATTCTTCTTTTATTAGTTTGTCATTAATACCTTGTTTTGAATTTCCAGCAGAAAGATATTTATAAACACGTATTATTACTTGATCATTATAGTCTATATTAGCATTATCTATTACATATTCTGCTATACTATTTTGAATACCTTCTTTTTGAAGTTCTTTTCTTAAGTATTCTCTTGAATAACCACTACCATTAATACCTCTAATTTTTCTAAGTAGTTTATCATATGCTCTATTATATTCTTCTGAAAGATTTAATGCTTCTACATCAGAGTCTTTATATACATACTTTTTAATTTCTTTTCTTAAATCATCTTCTTTTTCTTCATATCTAGATAAATCTACTCCAATATATTTATCATGAATTACTTCTTTTCTTATTAATTCTATTTTTGTATTTAATGGATCTGTTAAAGTATATACTACTTTATTTGTAGTATCATTATTATCCATTTTATCTTTCTTTGTAATTAGTTTAACACCTAAAAAAATACCTAAACCTATTACTAATACTAGTGCTATAATTAATATAATTTTTTTCTTCATAATTATAATCTCCTTATGCATTAATAATAACATAAAAAGACTAGTATATACTAGTCTTATTTTTTAATTACTTCGATTGCTTTTCTCATTTCAAGTTCATATTTAATTACATCTTTAGAACCAATATGATGTTCTACTTCTTCTAAAGGCATATTATATGTTTCTGAAATCTTTTTCATTTCATCGTTAACTTCTTTAGCAGATACTTTAATGTCTTCTAATTTAACTATTTCTTCAAGCATAAATCTATATTTAACTCTAATTGTTGCATCATTTCTCATTTGTTCTCTTAATTGTTCTTCAGTACTATTAGTATATTTATAGAATGCTTCTAAGTTCATACCTTGCATTTGTAAGTTTCTTGAATATTCTTCAAGCATCTTATCTATTTCTTCTTCTACTAAAGCATCTGGAATTTCAACTTCAGTATTCTTAGATATTTCTTCAAGTAAAGCATCAATATATTTATTATCTGCATCATAATCTTTTCTAGCAGTTATTTGATCTTTAATTACTTCTTTTAAAGATTTTTCATCTTTAACACCTTCCATACCAAGATCTAAGAAGAAATCTTCATTTAATTCTGGTAATTTCTTAGTTTTAACTTCATGAACTTTAACTTTAAATACAACTTTTTGTCCTTTTAATTCTTCTGAATGATAGTTTTCTGGGAAAGTTAATTCTAAATCTTTAGTATCTCCAGATTTTAATCCAATTAAACCTTCTTCAAAACCAGGTATAAATGAATTAGATCCAATAGTTAAAGAATAGTTTTCACCTTTACCACCTTCAAAAGCTACTCCATCTTTGAATCCTTCAAAGTCAATAATAGCTATATCACCGTTTTCAATCTTACCTTCTTTAATAACTATATCAGCCATTCTAGCTTGTAAGTTTTTAACTTCTTCATCTATTTCTTCATTAGTTACTTTAACAGTTTCTTTCTTAACTTTTAAATCTTTATATTTTTTAATTTTAACTTCTGGTCTAGTAGTAATAGTGAATTTAATTTTACAGCAATCATCACATACTTCTACTACATCTATATTAGGGTTAACAATAGGTTCTAATTTGTTATCTTTTAAAACTTTTGGATATTCAGTTTGTAATAATGCATTAATTGCATCATAATATAAACTTTCTTTACCATATTTTTTAATAAATACTTCTTTAGTTACTTTACCTTTTCTAAAACCAGGGATATTAACTTTTAATTTAGCAACTTCAAAAGCTTCATTAATAGCATCTTCCCATTTTTTACCTTTAATTTCTACTTCTATTTCATGAATATTTTTCATATAATCCTCCTACTTTATAGATATGATTTTAATATCATAATTACCATTTGGACTTTCAATAGAAACAGTGTCTCCTACTTTTTTACCAATAATAGCTACCGCTATTGGAGATTCATTTGATATTTTATTTTCAAATGGATCTGCTTCAGTAGAACCAACTATTTTATATGTATCAGTTTCATTATCATCAACATATTCTATTTCTACTGTAGAACCAATTTTAATAGTACTAGATTTAGAATTAGATATAATAGTAGCATTATCTACTAGATATTCTAGTTCTTTAATTCTAGCTTCTATTTGACCTTGTTTATCTTTAGCAGCATGATATTCAGCGTTTTCAGATAGGTCTCCTTGAGCTCTAGCTTCTTTTATTTGATTAATTACTTCAGGACGTTTATTTTCTTTTAAATCTTTTAGTTCCTCTTGTAATTCATTTAAACCCTCTTTAGTTAAAAATACTTCTTTATTTTCGTTCATGTTTAATCACTCCTTATGTAACATAGCACTAAACGTATAAAAGTATATTATATTTTGAATAAAATGTCAATAATAATCTAATGATTTATGCTAAATGAAATTAAAAAAATATAGCCATAAAAATGACTATATTTTTATTATTAATCTACATCGTTTCTAGATAGAATAGATGCTGGAGATTTTCTAATAGTTCCTCTTACTGGAAGAAGACCTACTATTAAATTAAATAATATAAATACAATACCTGATAATATAGCTACTTTATAATTAACTATATAATTGTTTTTAAAGAATTCTAAATCTGATATAGCTTTTAAAATATTATACATAAGCCATATACCTGGAATAGCAGATATTATAGATATTGCTATTATTTCATTAGAAAACATCTTATATATATCTAATTTCTTAACTCCTATAGCTCTCATAGTACCTATTTCTTTAATTCTACTCATAAATGATGATCTAATCATTAAATATATTTCTAAGAATGATATAGCAAGAAGTACACCTGCAATAATAATAGAACTTCTTGTTTGTTTAATTTGTTTCTTTTTAAATTCTGCTTTACTATTTTCATATGTATTATGATATTTAACTTCCATAGTACTAATTTCATTTATGAAATCTTTTCTATTTTTAGGATAAACAGTAAAGTTATTTAATTTTTCTATATTTAATATATTAATCATATTAGTATTAACATAATATGTGCTTTCATTCTTATTAGATTCATAGAAACCTACTAAAACAAGTTTTCTATTATTAATTTTAGAATTAATTTCTTTATCTAACTTATATTCATTACTATATTGATTATAATTACTATAATTTATAGCTACTTCATAATCATTTTCAGGCATTCTACCCTTTTTTATAGTAATATTTGATCCATTATAATCTTTATATGTTTTATCAGTCATTACAGTATCATCATACATATTTTCTGTATTTTGATTATTATAAAGAATCTTAATAAATTCACTATTATTTACATAAATAGATGGACTATTTTTATCTGTTATACCTACTACAACATAGTTTTCTTTACCAAGTTTAATAGTAGTTCCAATAAAGTCTTCATATTTTAAAATATTATATTGATTTATTGGTGATGCCATATCATTTTCATATTTTTCATATAAAAATTTATCTACTAAAACTTCATTATTATTTTCAGGTTTTTTACCTTTTATAATATCTTTGTCATTTATCATATTTATTGATGACATAGATGCTTTATAATTAGAAGCCCAATATTTAAATTGATATAAATCATTATGAATTGAAAAACTAACTATAGAATTACCTGGAATTACATAATCTACTGATTCCATAGAAGCAAGTCTATTATATAACTCTATATTACCTTTAGCAGATTTAACTAAATAATAGTTTTTATTGTATTCAACAAACTGGCTATCTTCTATATTAAGTATTCCAAATATATTACTTAGAGCATAGAATATAAACATTACTGAAAATACAAATCCAAGTAATAGTATTTTCTTTAGTACCGAATATCCTTTTACTTTCTTAAATCCTAATGCTAGACCTCCAAATAGATTATATATAGAAGAATATTTAAGTTTTTTCTTAGAATTATCTAATACTGATAAATCAAATTTAGTTTTTTCATAATCTTCTTTAGTAATCTTTTTATAATTATCATTAATAAATTCTATATTGGAATTATCATCTACTACTTCTATATTCTTAGAATTAGATTTAATATATATGTTTCCATTTTTTATAGCTATATCTAAATCAATATTTGCTTCATTATTAGTATATATATTAAAGTTATAATTACCTTTAGATACTTTATCTTGAATCTTATAATCTTTTAGATAAATTTTATTATCCATTCTAAGATCTAATTCATTATTGTCTGTATTTTCTTCGTTAGATATTATTTTACCATCTTCAAGTTTAATAATTCTTGACGCATAGAAGTATGCTATATCTTTTTCATGAGTTACTAATATTACTAGTTTTGAAGTAGATATATTTTTAATAATATTCATAACTTCAATAGTATTCTTAGAATCTAGATTACCAGTAGGTTCATCTGCAATAATAACAGATGGATTTTTAACTAAGGCTCTCGCTATAGCTACCCTTTGTCTTTGACCTCCTGATAAATCAGAACATAATCTATTTCTAAATCTATACATATTAGTTTTCTCTAAAACATAATATACTCTATTTTCTATTTCTTTTTTGTTTTTAATACCAATCATCTTTAAAGATATTGCTATATTATCAAAAACAGTCATATTATCAAGTAAATTAAAGTTTTGGAATATATAACCAATATTTAATGTTCTTAGTTTATCTTTGGCATAAGTAGTACCTCTTGGCATCTTTTTGCCATTTACATAGATAGAACCAGAATTAATTTTATCTAGACCACCTATTGCATTAAGAAGTGTGGTTTTACCGCATCCTGACTCTCCTAAAAGAGCTATTAAACCTGTTTCTGGTAATTCTAGATTAGTATTATTAATTACATGTATTTGATTGCTTTTAAATCTATTAAAATATTTATTTACATTAACTAACTTTATCATATTATTCATTCTCCCTATAATTAGACATTACTGAATTACCAAATAGTTTTTTAGAATATCTATTAGCAATCAAAATAGACATAACTATTAAAACTATATATATAATTATGTAGTCTTTTAGTTCAAAGAAAGTACTTAATTGATATAACATACTAACCTTTATTACTTTATTTCTAATTAGTATTAATAAAGTTGTAAATAAGATATATGCGATGTTTATATCTACGAGTAATTCTATATTTAATAGATCATTTAATACTTTTTTATTACCACCAAGTGTTCTTACAGTAGAAAAATAAGTATTTCTTGATTTTAGTATTATTTTTATAATGAAATAACATATAAAGAAAAGTACTATTATTGAAATAATGAATCTTATTTTACCAAATAAAGTAACAAATCCTAAGATAGAACCAAATATATTAGTAGTCATATCCATCATTCTATATATGTTTATATCTAGTTTTTCTAGTTCTTTAGTTGTATTATCAATCTTTCTTTCATCTTTAACATATACACTCATTTGATATGTATTTTCATTAAATAATTCTTTATAGTTTTCAGGATTTATAAATATAGTATTCATATAATCATAATATTGTTCTTTAGTAAATCCTAATTTCTTATTAATATTCTTTTCTGTAAAAGTATCTACTATATATAAATCAAATCCATTTTGATAATAATTATTTTTTATATTAATATTTACATTTTTCTTTTTACAATCGTAATCTTTACAATATAAGTTAGTAGCATCAGATACTACGGCATTACCTTTAGAAACAGAATTATGAGGTTGAATATTAAATGATAAAGAATAATCTTCAGATGAGAATAACTTATCATTTAAAGTAACATTTATATCACTATAATATAGGTTTGTATCTGTTCTTGCAGTACCTAATATATCATTAGTAACATATAAAGTGTCTCCTCCTACTAAATTAGTTATAGATTTGTCTTCTATAATACCAATAATAGTTAATTCTCTAGATACTTCTGTACCATTATTAGATCTTAATATAAATTTATTATTTAAATATTTATCTACTTCATTTTTAGAAGTTCCTCCTACTATTTTGATAATAGCAGTGTTATATAATTCTTCATCTTTATTAGGTATTCTTCCATAAGTAACTTTTTTAACATTTTCTATATTATTAATGCTAACACTATTCCATAATCTTAATTCTTCGTTTTCTAAACTAATAGAATTATCTATTAAAATATCATCTTTAACTACTTCTTTTACATTTTTAATACTTTTAATCTTATTAATTTCTTCTTCTGTAAATGGAGATTTATCTTTTTTATTAATAATTATTCTTTTTTCACTATAATCACTAAATATATAACTTGTTTTAAACATATTATTATTATATGTATTCATATTTAGTGATGTATAGTTAGAAAATACTGATACTGTTAAAATAAAATATACTAGTACTAGTAAGAAAAATTTTATTTTAATATTAAATACATTTCTAAAACCAAGTAATATTTTATTAAATAGCTTAATATTTTTATATTTAGGTGGTTCATCTATTACTTCTTCTGTTTCTTTTAACTTTTTATCAAGCATAATTCTTCCGTCATGCATAACTATTTGTCTTGTTGCATACTCTACAAATTGTTCATAGTTATGAGTAACGACTACTACTAATTTATCTTTAGAAATATCATATAGAAGTTTAGTTATTTCTTTCGCAGACTTAACATCTATATTACCGGTAGGTTCATCTGCTACTATAATTGGAGTATTTTTAACAAGAGCTCTAGCTATAGCTACTCTTTGTTTTTGACCTCCCGATAATTTAGATGCTTTAGTATTTTTAAACTTAGTTAATTTAACTAGGTCTATAACCTCTAATATTTTCTTTTTAATATCCTTTTTCTTTTCACCATTTAAAAGTAATACAAGTTCTATATTTTGATAAACTGTATAACTATTAACTAGATTAAAGTTTTGAAAGATATTACCTATATATTTTCTTCTATAGTCTTCATAATCTTTTTCAGTATAATGGCTTGTTTCTTCACCATTAATATATAATTCTCCTTCTTCATAAGAATCAAGTCCTGAAATAACATTTAATAAAGTTGATTTACCTGATCCAGATTCACCTGTAATAACTACAAATTCACCTTGATCTAAACTTAAATTTACTTTATTAAACCCAGTTGAAACATTCTTTTTGTTATGATAAAACTTAGAAACATTTATTAATCTTAATAAACTCATATATTATTCAACTCCTTTATCATACTAGTAGTAATTATAACAAAAAAAGAGGACTTTATCAATTGATAAAGTCTACTCTTATAAGATCATTTTTATTTACTTTAGTGTCACATGGAATACGTAATATTTCTCTTGGATGACGAGCAGCTTCTACTAAATTACCTTCTTCATCTTTAATATATTTAACTTCTAAAGATATATTTCTATTATTAGGACCAAATATATTTATTTTATCTCCTACAGAGAAATAATTTCTTTCTTCTAAGATAATTTCTTTAGTATTTTCATCATAATCTAGAACTACTCCAAGGAAATCTTGATTAGTTTTTTCTTCTCTATCCATATAATATTGTTCATTTACACCTGGGAACTCTTTTACATATTGAGGAAGTGATTCTCTATTAGCACATCTTCTAAGTATTATTTCATCAACTGGATCATATTTATATGTTCCATCTAATATAGAATCTATTACTTTTCTATATACTGATAAAATAGTAGATAAATAGTAAATAGATTTCATTCTACCCTCTATTTTAAATGAATTAATACCTATATCCATTAATTCTTTAATATATAAAAGTAATTGTTGGTCTTTTGGAGCAAATGAGAATTTAGTCTCATTTGAGACTTTTTCATCATTATCATATAAATCAAAGACCCATCTACAAATCTGCGCACAAGCACCTCTATTTGAGTCTCTATTAGTAAAATAATTAGATAATGTACATCTTCCAGAATAACCCATACACATAGCACCATGTATAAATACTTCCATATCTGCATTTGTTTTATCTTTAATAGATTTCATATCAGATAAAGAACATTCTCTTGCTAGTACTACTCTTTTTACACCATTTTTTAAATAGAATTTAACTGCTTCACTATTTAAACTAGACTTTTGTGTGCTTAAATGAAATTCTA
>JAEEGL014170862.1_pt1 | contig 14360 bp, 7 predicted proteins | sample 9134231 | NCBI WGS metagenome assembly JAEEGL01 (sample SAMN16246548, study PRJNA631951) | gut metagenome | biome: gut microbiome; feature: rumen; material: fiber-attached | host: Bos | place: Iran: Karaj | collected 2018-10
GATGGATGCCCAGCTCCCGGACGGAGACGCCGAAGAACACGCAGTCAAAGCGCAGGCCGTTCTTCACGCCAATCAGCTTCAGGTGCCGGTCGCCTCCGATGGGGATCAGGGCCTCGGCCACCACGTCCCGCATGCACAGGGTGGGGGGCGGATTGCCCACGCCCCAGGGGGACATGAGCTTCAGCGCGTCAATTTCCTCCAGGGTCAGATAGGTGGGATCCTCCACGCAGAAATCCAGCAGGATATGGGGCTGCGGCCGATCCCCCTCATGATTGCGGTAATATGCGGCGAGGCGCCGGCGCAGCGCGTCCACCCGTTCCCGCCGCAGGGTCAGCCCCGCGGCCAGCTCATGGCCGCCGAAGCTGGTCAGCTCTTCCTTTGCGTCGTCCAGGGCGTCGAAGATGCAGAAGTCCCCGTAGCTCCGGCAGGAGCCCCGGCCCTCCTCCCCCTCCAGGCAGATGATGACGGCGGGCACGCCGAACTTCTCCGCCAGGCGGGAGGCCACGATGCCGCTGACCCCGTGATGCCAGTTCTCGGAGGCCAGGACGATGGGCTCCTCCAGATGCCGGGAATCCCCCAGCATGTCCAGGGCTTCCCGGAAGACCCGGTCCTCCACGCTGCGGCGCTCCATGTTCATGGCACAGAGCTCCCCGGCCAGCCGCTGGGCCTCTCGCCGGTCCTCCGCCATGAGGAGGTCGAAAGCCACCCTCACCCGGCCCATCCGGCCGGCGGCGTTGAGCTTGTGGATCAGGGAAAAGCTGATATCCGTGCCGGAGATGCGGCTCTTGTCCACATAGATGGCCGCCATGAGACTGTCCAGCCCAGCGTATTCCCTGGTGCGCAGCATCCAGATCCCGCGGCGTATCAGCGCCCGGTTTTCCCCGGTGACGGGCATGATGTCCGCGATGGTCCCCAGGGCCGTCAGCGCGCCGTAGCGCTCCAGCAGGGCCGCCTCGGAGCCGGGGCCCTCCAGGGCGCACACCAGCTTGAAGGCCACGCCCACGCCCGCCAGCCCCTTGAAGGGATAATCGTCGTCCTTCCGGTGGGGGTCCACCACCGCCACGGCGGGGGGCAGCTCTCCCACGCACTCGTGGTGATCCGTCACCACCACGTCCATCCCCAGCTCGAAGGCCCGCCTCACCTGGTTCAGGGCCGTCACGCCGCAGTCCACCGTCACCATCAGGGTCACGCCCTGGGCGGCCAGGGAGCTGAGGGCCTCCTCGCTGACGCCGTATCCCTCCGTGAGCCGCTCGGGAATGTAGGGGATGCAGCGCAGCCCCCGGCGGCGGAACCAGGCGGTGATGAGGGCCGTGGCGGTGATGCCGTCCACATCGTAGTCCCCATACACGGCCACGGTCTCCTTCTTCTCCACGGCGGTGCGGATGCGCCTGACGGCCTTGTCCATGTCCCGCATGGTCATGGGGTCGTGGAGCAGGCCCGGGTCCTCCCGCAGGAATTCGGCCGCCTCCTCCGGCGTCCGCACCCCGCGGGCGGAGAGAAGCGCGGCGGTAAGCCGCCGGCAGCAGCCGGATTTCCATATCACATCTGCCGCCGCACTGTCGCATTTGCCGACTCGCCATGCACCGTATGCCTGCATCGCCGCACCTCCCGTTTCGGAGCAGGGAAGCTCCCAAAAATCCTGAATACTGTTATTTTACAAAATAAGACAGGAAAAGGCAAGTTGGAAATCCCCGTTCCGTTTCATTTCTTTGTAACAATTGTCCTCATTTCTCCAGATTCATGACCATCTGCACCCGGCGGGCATGGCGTCCGCCCTCAAAAGGCGTATCCAGAAACAGGTCCACGATCTTCATCGCCAGGCCCGCGCCGGTCACCCGCCCCCCCAGGGCAAGGACATTGGCGTCGTTGTGGCGGCGGGTCATCTCGGCGGAGAAGCAGTCGCCGCACAGGGCGCAGCGGATGCCCCTGACCTTGTTGGCCGCCATGGACATGCCGATGCCGGTGCCGCAGCACAGGATGCCCTTCTCCGCCTCGCCGGAGACGACGGCTTTCGTCACCTTCTCCGCGTACACGGGATAGTCGCAGCTGTCTTCGCTGTCGGTGCCGAAGTCGGTGAAGGGAACGCCCCGCTCCGTCAGATGCTTCTTGATCTCTTCCTTCAGGGCAAAGCCCCCGTGGTCGCTTCCCAGTGCAATCATGGCAGTATCTCTCCTTCGTAATTGTGATTTGACTAGAACGGCCAGTAGCCGCCGAACCAGCGGAGGAGGGCGTTTCCATAGGCCGTCGTATAGGTCAGGCCGCTGAGGGCCGGGTAGAAGAGGGCGAAGAGGAGGCCGCAGCCGGCGGTCAGGATGGGGCCGGTACGGTCCTTCCGGGTCAGGCTGCGGCGCTGGCAGTCCCGCAGGCATCGCCCCAGGGCCAGGGCCAGGAACACAGTGGAGGGGAAATAATGGTAGATGAAAGCGCAGCGCTCCACCGTTACCCAGGGCAGGAGGCAGCTGAGGTAGCCCGCCAGGATGAACCAGGCCATCCGGTCCCCCCGGACGCCCTTTGCGGCCATGGCGGCCATGGCCCCCAGGCCGGTCCACCAGAAGAGGGGGTTCCCGCAGGCGCCGATGGCGGATTTCACCGTGTAGGCATCGTCGAAATAATGGAGGTAATAGAGGATGGGACGCACGTCCAGCATCCACATCCACCAGGTGGATTCATAGGGGTGCGTGGCCTCAAGTCCGCTGTGGTAGGTATACATATAGCGGATGTTTTCCACGATGAGCTTCAGATATTCCACGCTGCGCATGGACACGCCGGCAGCCCGGGCATAGGGGGCATAGAAGACATAGTAGGCCAGGACGGGGAACAGCAGGAAAAATACGCAGCTCCAGCCCACGGTGGGGAGGAAATAGGAAGTGAGCTCCTGCCGGAAGCCCCGTCGGCGAAGCCGCTCCCCCTGGCGCAGGGCCCACAACACCGCCAGCCCGCCCCCGGAGAAGACGCAGGTCCACTTGCTCACCACACCCAGGGCGAAGGCGGCCCCGCTGAGCATGAGGGGCGGGAGGGTCCGCCGCAGGGGGGTGTCCCAGGGCTGGACATAGTAGAGGTAGAAGAAAAAGTACATCAGCAGCGTGAAAAAGACGCTGTAGGTGTCGATGGTGGCGATGCGGGTCTGGGCGAAGTGCATAAAGTCCAGCCCGAAAACGGCGGTGGCGCAGCAGGCCGCCATGGTGCTGTTCAGCATCAGCTTCAGGAGGATATAGAGGAGCGGCAGCATCAGCACCCCGAAGAGCGCGCCGGAAAAGCGCCAGCCGAAGGGGGTCATGCCGAAGACGCGGATGCCCAGGCCGATGATCTCCTTCCCCAGGGGCGGGTGGGTGAGCTCATAGACCTTGTGGTCCGTCAGATGCTCCCAGGCGGTGCGGGCATGGTAGATCTCGTCGAAGTAGCTGCTGTTGCGCCAGCTCTCCTCCTCCGGCACCAGCGCCTGTTCGTCCCCCAGGGCGGCCGCCGCGCTCCGGAAGGGGATCAGCTCTCCCCCGGTCCCCCGAAGAGCGGCCTCTCCCATGGTCACGCCCGCCCGCAGGCCGGTGATGCGGAGATACTTCACGTCCCGCAGGGGCTCCTCCGGGCGGAACTCCCGCCACTTCAGCACCTCCGCATACTCCTGGGACAGCTCCTCTCCGCCCTCCCAGCGGACCCCGTCGGAAGACCAGTTCAGCCGGTAGCTGCCCACGGTGGCGCCGGAAAAGAACTGGACACGGGTGAGCTCCGCCGGCGCCTCCAGCTCCAGGACGGCGCTGTCCCCCGTTTGCCGGAAGGTGTGCCAGGAGGTTACGCCCTTCCCGTCCCCCAGGTTGAGGAAGGCCAGGAGGGCGGCAATCAGCGTGATGCTCAGCAGGGGGATCCGGTCGCTCCGGCTGAGCCTGCCGGGTCTGTGAAAGCGCAGCAGGGGCATTTCCAGCCCGTCGGCATCCCGCTCCGGCTCCAGCCGTTCGGGATTCCCGTCGAAGATGCGCACCGACAGCAGCACCGCCGCCAGCACAGTGATCAGCATGAAGATGATCGCGCTCAGATTCATTCCGTCAGCCTCGCCAAATTCCTGATATAGTCCGGATTCGTCCCGCAGCAGCCCCCGGCGTACTGCACGCCCAGCTGCAGGATGGGCGCCATGGCTTCGGCAAAGGCGGCCGCGTCCATGGGATAGGTCCCGGTGACCGGGTCCGGCATGCCCGCATTGGGCTTGACGATGATCGGCATGTCCGCCGCCTCCCGCAGCTCCCGCACCAGGGGCAGGGCTTCCGCGGGGCCCAGGGAGCAGTTGAGTCCCACCGCGGCCGCCCCGGCCGACCTCAGGGCGCGGGCCATCTCAGACACGCCGACCCCCGTGAGGGTGCGTCCGCTCTGCTGGAAGGTCATGGTGGCGAAGACCGGCTTGCCCGGCAGGACCTCCCCGGCGGCCTCCAGGGCGATCTGCAGCTCCGTCAGGTCAAAAAAGGTCTCCAGCACGACAAGGTCCGCGGCGCCTCCGGCGGAAAAGACCTCCCGAAAAGCGGCCGCGGCCGCCTCCTCCGACAGGTCCCCGTAGGGCTCCAGCAGCTGCCCCAGAGGGCCTACGTCCAGCGCGACCTGCGCCTTCTCCCCGGCGGCGCTGCGGGCATTGACCAGGGCGGCCCCGATGACGGGGCCCACCGCCTCGCCCCCGGCCTTCAGGGGGTTGGCCCCGAAGGTGCAGGCATAGACGATGCGGCTGCCCGCCTCGATATAATCCCGGTGGATGGCCTGCACCGCCGCCGGGTCCGTCAGGTTCACCTGCTCCGGGAAGCGGGAAGTGCGGACGCCCCGCTTCATGAGCTCCGTGCCCATGGCCCCGTCCAGCAGAATCGTTTTCTCCATCATCGGTCCTCCTCAAATATCAACGGCCTGCCCGGTGGCGAAAAACCAAATCATCCGGCGCAGCACCTTCTTGCCCGTCATCCGCTCCAGCGCCCAGGCATAGGCCCGGAGCTGGGGCGCATATTCCGCAGCCCTGGCAGCCTGGGTCTCCTCCGTCACCCGGTCGGTTTTGTAATCCAGCAGCAGGAGCCCCTCCGGCAGCTCGCTCCACAGGTCCACCACGCCCTGCAGCAGGGTCTCCCCTTCTCCTTCTCCCAAAAACTCCCGGACGGGAGCCAGCAGGGAGAATTTGAATTCCCGGTGCATCCTGCCCTTCCGCAGGGCGGCCATGGCCTCGCCGGCACAGAAGGCCTGAAGCTTCGCCGGGTCCACCGCCGCGCGCTGCTCCTTCGTCAGCAGCCGCCGCGCCTCCAGCTCCGCCAGGGCCTCCGCCGCCCCCTCCGGGGTGACGCAGCGCTCCAGGTCCGCAAACTGCAGGGCCAGGTGGACGGCGCTGCCCCTCTCCGCGGCGTCCGGCCCCGTCTTCTCCCCCAGCTCCGGCGGCGGGAAATCCTCCGGCCCGTAGCGCCTCCGCAGCAGCTGGGAAGCGCCCTCCGCCGCTTCCAGTGCGGCGAAGCCGGCGCGCAGGGAGGTGGCGGTGAGCTTGCTGGGCAGGCGGGTGTCCGCCTCGCGGCCATAGCGCCACTCCAGCCGGGCCCGCAGCAGTCCGGGGTCCGCAGCCGCTCCGGGGCGTTCCTCCTCCCGGGCTTCACGGAGCTTTTCGCCGGCGGGCGGGCTTCTCCAGGCCCAGTCCCCCGTTCCGCCCAGGGCCAAGGAGGCTTCCAGGACCCAGTCGCCGGGGCAGGAGGCCTTCTCCAGCAGCTCCGGCGGCAGGGGCACCCCCATCCCCATCCCGCGCTTTACAAGGGCCTTCGCCCGGTCCTTCACCCGGCAGAAGAGAGCCAGATGCTGTTTGGCCCGGGTCATGGCCACATAGAGGACGCGCAGCTCTTCGCTGAGGCTCTCGGAGCGGAGAAGCTCCCTGATGGCCAGCCGGGGCAGGGTGGTATAGCTGATGCCCCTGGCGCGGTCGGTCCGCCGGATGCCCACCCCCAGGTCGGGGTGCACCAGCAGGGGCTTTGCGGTATCCTTCAGGTTGAAGCGGCGCATCAGGTCCGCCAGGATCACCACCGGGTATTCCAGGCCCTTGGAGCCGTGGACGGTGGTGATGACCAGGCCCTCGCTCCCGCCGGGCCGGGCGGTGAGGGACGCCCTCTGCGGGTCCCTGGACTCCCGCAGGCAGCCGAGAAAGCTGCACAGGTCCTCCTTCCCGCCCTCGCCGTAGTCGTGGGCGGCGGCGATGAGGGTGTCCAGATTGGCGGCGCTGCCCGGCTCTCTCGCCTCAGCCAGGGCCCGCAGTCCTGTCTCCGCGCAGATTTCGCCGATCAGCTCCTCCGCCGTGACCATAACGCTTCGCTCCCGCCAGCGGTCCAGCGTATCCAGCACGGCGCGGCAGTCGGCCTCCGTTTCGGCGGCGGCCTTCAGCGCCTCGTAATACGCGCCCCTTCGCCGGAAGCAGCGGATCTCCGCCAGCCGGTCCTCCGTGAAGCGGAACACCGGGCTGCGCAGCGCCGTCAGCAGGGGGATATCCTGCCGGGGGTTGTCGATCATCTGCAGGAGGCTCAGGGCCCAGCGCACCTCCGGCCGCTCCTCCAGATCGTCCGCGGATTTCAGGCAGACGGCAGGGATGCCCATGCGCTCCAGAGCCTCGGCATAGGCTCCGTCCCGCCCCTTGGCCGAGCGCAGCAGCAGGGCGATGTCTCCCGGCTGCAGCGGCCTCGGCCCATCTCTTCCCTGCACGGTCATCCCGCTCTGCAGGAGCCAGGCGGCATATTTTGCCACCGCCTCCTCCTCAGAGCCGGCATCCTCTTCCCCGTCGGTGACGAACAGGCGGAAGGCTCCCTCCGTGTCCGCCGCCTCCGGGCCGGGCCGCAGGGCCTCGGCCGGTCCGTAATCCAGCTCGCCCAGCGCCCGGGACATGACGGCGGAGAAGAATTCGTTCACCGGCCGCAGAATGCCCTCGTCGGAGCGGAAATTCTCCGGCAGAAGGACGCGCTTTCCCTGTCCGGGGGCCGGTTCGGCGGCATAGGCGTCGTATTTCGCCAGGAACAGCTCGGGAGCCGCCAGGCGGAAGCGGTAGATGGACTGCTTCACGTCTCCCACCATGGTGACGTTCTGCCCGTTCCGGCTGACGGCGAAGAAGATGCGGTCCTGTACCCGGTTGCAGTCCTGATACTCGTCCACGAGGATCTCGTCGAAGCGGCGGCTCAGCTCCCTGCCCAGGGGGGAGGGGGTCGTCCGGTCCACCCCTGTCAGCAGCTGCAGGGCCATATGCTCCATGTCCGAGAAGTCCAGCACGCCCCGCCGCCGCTTTTCCGCGGAATAGGCCTCGGTGAAATCCCTCACCAGGGCCAGCAGCTCCCCGACTATGGGGCTGACGGCCGCCATATCCTCCCTGTGGGCGGCGGAATCCTCCTCAAAGATCTCCGCCAGGCCTTCCATGGTCTTCTTGCAGGAATCCCGCCGGGCCTTGATTCGGGCCCCGGCAGGGTCGCCCTTTTCGCCCGGAGGGGTATATATCCGCGGGAAGCGGATGGGGAGGCAGGCGGCGGCTGCGTCCCAGCCCCGGGACAGGGCCTCGCCGAATTCCTCCAGGTCCTCCAGTGTGGCGCTGAGCGCAGGGGCATACCCCTTCTCCACCTTCGGCAGCGTCCGCAGCTCCTCCAGCATCCGCTCCAGCTGTTCCCGCCAGAACCGCACCAGCCGGGCGGCCCGGTCCAGCAGCGCCCTTCCCCAAGGGGTCTCACCGGCATCCTCAAAGGAAACGGAGGCTGCCATCTGACCGGCGAGCCAGGCGCCGGGGTCCGGGTGGCTCTGCACCGCGTCGTAGGTGTCCAGCACCACCTCGCCCAGCTCCCGGTCGCTCTCGCCGCTGCAGAGGGCGTCCGCCAGGGCCCGGAAGCCGGAGGACAGCCGTTCATAGCGCTCCGCCAGCAGGGCCTGCAGGGTCTCCCTGCGGAGCACCCGCTCCTCCGCCCCCTCCAGGAGGCGGAAATCCGGGCGGATATCCAGCAGCTGCGCGTTTTCCCGGAGGACGGCGCTGCAGAAGGAGTGGATGGTGCCGATGCGCGCCTGGGGCAGAAGCAGGATCTGCTTCTGGAGTCTGCCGCTGCCGCCGCTGCGCAGCTTCTCCCGCAGGGCCGCCAGGATCCGCCCCCGCAGCTCGGCGGCGGCGGCGCGGGTATAGGTGATGATGAGGAAACGGTCGATGTTCCCGCCCCGGGAGAGCTTCTCCAGCAGACGCTCCACCAGCACCCGGGTCTTCCCGCTGCCGGCCCCGGCGGAGATGAGCAGAGCGCCCTCCTCGTGGGCCACGGCCCTGGCCTGGGCCGCCGTCAGTTGGAATTCAGCCATGTGACGCCTCCTTTTCCGCCAGCTCCCAGAATTCCGCGTCCGTCAGCCTGCGGATCAGCCTGGGCTCCTGCCGCTTGGGGTCGAAGCCGCAGACCCGGCCGTATTCGCAGAAGCGGCAGGGGTCCTCCGAGGGTCTGTGGGTCAGCGGGTCCGCCTCCGCCTTCCCGGCGCGCAGCTCCTCCCCCATGCGGCGCAGCAGACCCCGGACGAAGGAATCCAGCTCTTCCATGCGCCGGAGATCGGCCACGCCCTTCACGGGCAGCCCGTCCTTGAAGCTCACCGGCAGATAGCGGGGCGGCTCGCTGCGGTCCCGGGCACGGAGCATGCCCATATCGTCCAGCAGGAGGCCGCTGACCTTCAGCTCGGCGGCCCTGGCCTTGCGGATCTCCTCGTCGCTGCTGCTGCGGGGCAGGGAGAGCGTCTTGTCCCGGGCGGGGAGATACAGCACGCCCCCGGGTATGATCTGCTTCCCGTAGCGCCGCTCCCCCTCCGCCCGGAGAAGGAAGAGGTAGATGAGCATTTGGATGGTCTGTCCCTCGCACACGTCCGACAGGCGGAATTCCTTGGGGCCGGACTTGTAGTCCGCAACGCAGAGATAGAGCTTATCCCCATCGGCCCAGCCGTCCACCCGGTCGATCTTGCCCTCCACCAGGATGCCCCCCAGGTCCAGCGGCGGCAGCTCCCCGCCCCTGTCGGAGATCTCCAGCTCAAAGTCCAGGGGCTGAAAATCCCCTGCGGCCAGCTGCTCCGCCATCTCCAGAACGATGTTCTCCGCCGTATCGCAGAGGCGGTGGAACAGATAGCGGAAGCGCTTGTCCTTCATCTGGGCGGAGCGGAAGCTTTCGTCGGTGTATTTCTCGGCGTATTTCCGCGTGAGAGCGCGCAGCGTGTCCCCCGTGACGGCGGCGAAGCCGCCGCTCTCCCGCACCTCCCGGCAGACGTTCTCCAGCAGATAGTGGAAAAAGCTGCCCCGCTGGGGCGCGGCGAATTCCGCGGCCTTCCGCTCCTTCAGCCGAAGGCCGTATTCCAGGAAGTAGCGGTAGGAGCACTGAAAATAGCGCTCCGCCCGGGAGGGAGTCAGACGCAGGGTGCCGCCGTAGAGCTTTCGCACCGTGCCGCTCTGCAGGGGGACGTGGGCCTGGGCGGCGGCCGTGCGCAGCTCCTCCAGCGTTTCCGCCGGCAGTACGGCCCTGGCGGCCTCCGCCCAGGGACCCTTTCCCAGGGCAAGGGGCAGGACAGACTTCGGCGCGGCGGCCAGGTGCCGCCCCTCCAGGGTTTCCTCCGTTTGCAGGGGCACGGACAGCAGGCCCAGGGCCCGCTCTGCCAGGATGCCGGGCCGGACGCCCTCTCCCCCGCTCCAGCTCACCAGCAGCCGCTCCTCGGGGGAAGCGGCCAGGAGATACGTTTCCAGCAGGGGGCGGCTCAGCTCCTCATCCTCCCCCCGGTCCAGGCGGATGCCCAGGCCGGCCAGAACGCGCTTTTCCTCCGGGGAAAAGAGGCCGGGCGTCACGGTCTGGCCGGGGAACTGCTCGTCGTCCACAGCCAGGACCAGCAGCACTCTGGGCCTCCGGAAGCGCAGGCGCTGAGGGCTGCCCAGGCTCACGCAGTCCAGGGTGGCGGGGATGGAGCCCACCTCCCGTTCCCGGAACAGCAGCTCCAGCAGGCGGGTAAACTCCTCTCCGGAGAGGCGCACGCTTCCCAGCAGAGCGTCCATCTCCTCCAGGCACGCCGTCAGGGTGCTCCAGAGGCGCACGCAGGCCGCCGCCGCGGCCGCCTCCCCCGCCTCCTCCAGGGCCCCGGCGCGGCGCTGAAGGCTCTCCCTTACGCCTGTCTCCTCCAGGAAGGCCGCCAGGGCCCGCAGGAACACAGACGCCGGGGCGCTCTCCCGCAGGGCGTCGGCCAGGCGGCCGAAGGGGACCGCGACCCGCTCCCGCAGGGCATTGAGGCGCTGCAGCGTCTCAGCGTCGTCATCGGCCGCATCGCCGTAGCCCGAGGGGCTCAGCTCCCAGGGCTCCGCCTGCCGCCAGCCGCTCTCCCCCCGCAGGTTCCAGGTGAGGACATAATTCTCCAGCTCGTCCGTCTCCTCCGCCGTCAGGGGGCCGAGGCCGGTCCGCAGGCAGCGGATGAGATTTCCCGGCCGCCAGCCCTCCGCCGCGGTGCGCAGGGCCTCCAGCACATAGACCGCCGGGCCGGAGGGGGCGAAGGGCTCTGCCTCCTCCACGTAGACAGGCAGCTCATAGGCGCGGAAAACGGCGGCGAGGACGCTCCTGTGCCGGCCGAAGTCCGGCACAGCCACGGCGAAGTCCGCATAGCGAAGGCTCCCGTCGTCCATCATCAGCTCCCGGATGCGGGAGGCTGCCCAGCGGCATTCGCCGCTGAAGGAATCCATCCGGCAGACCTCCACGTTATCCGCCGGCGCCAGGAAGGGGGGCGCATCCCAGTGCTCCAGATTCTCCGCCAGATAGCGGATGGAATCCGGCGCGGGCGAGTCCAGGCGCTGGATGCGAAGCTCCGTCCCCAAGCGGCGGGCAAGCTCCGCCAGGCTGCGGAAGGCGCCCTCCGTCACGGCGAAGCGCAGCTCCTCCCCCTTCCCCAGGGTCAGGGCCACGGTCAGGTCCGTACCCCGGCGCAGGATGCCCTCCAGCACCGCCAGCTCCCGGGGGGTGAAATCGGTGAAGCCGTATACCCACACGCCGCCGGAGCCCACGCTGCAGCTGCCGATGCAGTCGGCCAGACGTGCGGCGGCATCCCGCGAGTCCCCCAGCTGACGGGTCTGCACGGCCTCCCACGCCTCCATCAGCAGGGCCATGTCCTCCAGCTTCTCCCGCACGGTCCCGCTCGCCTTCTCCGCAGCGGCCCTCAGGTCGTCCGGGGTGGTCATGGCGCCCTGCAGCTCCTCCGCCGTGGCCAGGAGGCGGCGCAGGAAATCCGCCCGGCGGCTCCGCTCCCCGAAGCGGCTGAGACCGGGGGCCGCCTCCTCAAGGGCCAGGGCCATGAGCAGCAGCCTGCCGCCCCGGTCCGGCAAAGGGTCCGCCAGGCCGCCCAGCTCCACGGCGGCCCGGTTATACATCCGGGTGAAGCTCAGTACCTCGCCGCAGAGGCTCAGACGGGGGCCGCAGACGGCGGCAAGCCGCCGTTCTGCCCGATGGGACTGCTGCTCCGGGGTCAGCAGCACCATGCCGGTGCGTTCGTCCATGCTTTCCCTGATCTCCCGGCAGACCTGCCCGGCCTTCCCGCTGCCCGCGGGACCCAGCAGCAGCTTCAGCATCTCCTCGCCCCCTCCCAAGCATCTGATTTGATTATCATATCACATCCCGCGGCCGTTAAAAAGGGCAGGCGGAGGATTTCCTTCCGGAAATCCTCCGCCTGCCCTTGATTCCGCTCATTTTCTCGCCATCCAGGCCGCGCCCAGGGCGCCGGTGTCGTCAGCGCCCTCGGACCACACCACCCGCAGGCCCTCCGAGGGCTGGGGATGCATGGTCTTTTCCCTCAGGGCACGAAGCAGCTCCTCCCTGGGGAAGCCCTCCATGGCGGGCACGCCGCCCCCGATCACCAGCACCTCCGGGTCCAGCAGGTTCACCGTGCCCGCCAGCAGGCAGGCGGCGGTGTCCACGAACTCCGCCAGCTCCGGCGACCCGGCCATGGCGGGGAAGAGGCGGGAGATATGGGTCTCCGGCCATTTCCGTGCCCGCAGGCTCTGGAGATAGCGGCCGGATACCAGGTTCTCCGCGCAGCCGACGTTGCCGCAGGTGCATCTTTCCTTCCTGCCCGGCAGGGGGAAGTGGCCCAGCTCATTGAGACTGTTCTTGCCCCGGAGGGGTCTGCCCTCCCAGAACACGGCGCTGCCCAGGCCGGTGCCGATATAGACTCCCACGAGGAGGCCGGTTTCCGGAAGGCCCAGGCGGTGCATATCGCCGCTGAGAAGCATCACCGTGTCGTTCTCCAGCCTCACCGGCACCCCCGCCCGACGGCTCAGCTCGTCGGCCAGCGGCAGGCCGTTGAGGGCCGGGATGTTGGGCACGTTCAGCACCCGCCGGCAGTCCCGGCTGAGGGTGCCGGGGATGCCCGCCGCGGCGGCGGACACGCCGACGCCGCATTCCCGGATGTAGTCCCCCAGGACCTCCCCGAAGCGGCAGGGGTCCCCGTCCGGCATGACCTCTGCCCTGGGATATTTTTTCAGTCTCTCCCCCTTCCCCTCGGGGGTCAGGAGCGCGAGGCGGACGTGGGTGCCCCCCACGTCCGCGCCGACGGTGTATTCGTTCATTTTCCTCTCCTCTGCAGGGCCTGGATGGCCGCTTTTGCGGTAGCGGCCTGCTCCGGCGTGGGTTCCCGCTCCAGGTCGTAGCGGGCGGCGCAGTACGCCTCCGTCATGTCCTTCAGAGCCTGGGTGTGCATTTTGTCCCCCACCTCCTTCGGCGTGGCGGAGGGGAGCCAGCCCGCCACCCGGCCCGACTTCAGCAGGGCCTTGTAGGCGAAGCGGATGCGGAAACGGTCGTCGGGCATATCCTCGAACCTCTCCGGCTTTTCCCGCAGCCGGCCCAGCCACCTTCTGGCCCGCTTGCCGCCCTCGGCCAGCATGGTTTTCAGGTCGCCGGTGCGCTCCACATCGTCCTCATATTCCAGGATCTCCCGGGTGCGGAACAGCCCCCGGACCCAGGCGGCGAAGCGATGTCCCGCGCCCCCAGTCTTTCCCTCCTTGATGAAGCCGTAGGCCAGGAGGAAGAAAACGACGGCGCACACACACAGCAGGACGGCGTAAACGATGACGAAGGTGGGGTCCCCGTCCTCCACGATGCCCGCCAGACCGGGGCCCTCCGTCTCCTCCGGCTCCGGGGTGGCGGAGGAGGGCTTCATCATGCCGCTGCCGCCCCCCAGGCCGGCCATGAAGCGGATGAAGCCCGCGAAGACGGACACCACCCACATCCCGGCTCCGGACAGGAAGCGGTGCAGAACGCCCAGGCTCCCAATCAGCACGGCGGCGATGAGGAACACGGTGAGAAGGACCAGGTTCCGGCCCCGGATGCCCGAGGGGATGGCCATGCTCTCGCCGCCCTTGGCATTGTGGACGCCGGTGTAGAGGCTGGCGGCATTGAAGCTGTAAAGACTCAGGCAGAAGGCGGCCAGGCCGCACCAGCACAGGGGCTGGAAATCCCGAATCTCATACTCGCCCAGGAAGAAATAGAGGCAGGAGGCCAGGTACACCAGCAGGGAGGCCACGGCCACCTTCGGGGGGAAGGGCTCCTCGCCCCGGAGACCCAGGATGAAGAGAACTCCGCCGAGGATGGCGGCGCAGACGAGGTAGGCGATATCCAGTCCGCCGAAGGCGGGCCAGAAGGGGGCCATGATGCCCAGAGCCGCCAGGACGCTGACCCCCATCAGGGGATACTTCCAGCGGGGCACGAGACGCCCCGCCATGCCCGCGAAGAAGCAGAGCAGGATGGGCCAGCAGCGGAGGCTGCGGCTGTACCAGGCCCAGCCGGTGCGGCTGAACTGCTCCAGGAAGACGAGGATGCCGAAGGCAAAGAAGGCCGACAGCAGCAGGTTCATCCCGCGGACGATGATTTTTTCCGCTTTCATGCGCCGCCTCCGATCTTTAACCATGTGACGGAATTTCCCATCTGCCGGAGCTTCCTTGCCCGCTCCTCCAGCACGTCGCTCCAATAGGCGGAGACGATGAGGATGTCCATGTCGCTCATGCCCTCCATCTGCCGGTCCAGCAGCACATGGAGGTCCAGGGTCATCCGGATGCGCAGCACCGCAAGGGCCTCCAGGATGCGCTCCAGCTGGGCCTCGGAGCAGCGGGGCGGGATATTCAGGCTGATCTCCGGCAGGGCGCTCTCCCCATTGGTGAGGAAGCCCACGTCCACGCCGCTGCGGACGCACCAGGAGGCCAGGGAGGCGCAGATGCGCACGCCGCCCTCCAGGTATTCCTCGTCCTTGGGCTCCAGGGCCGTGCCCATCTGCCGGTCGGAGATCTGGCAGTTGAACACCAGCAGAGCCCGGGGGGACACGGTGTAGTCCCGCTGCTTGACCTGCAGGCTCCCGGTGCGTGCGGTGGC
>JAEEGL016106064.1_pt1 | contig 14360 bp, 4 predicted proteins | sample 9134231 | NCBI WGS metagenome assembly JAEEGL01 (sample SAMN16246548, study PRJNA631951) | gut metagenome | biome: gut microbiome; feature: rumen; material: fiber-attached | host: Bos | place: Iran: Karaj | collected 2018-10
GTGCGTGACTGGTCGCGCAAGGAACTGAAACTGCATGATGCAGAGGAAATCCGGCTTGCATCGGAGATCCGGTCATATCCGCATCCCGGTCTGATGAATATGCTTGCGCAGGAAGTCATGGAACAGCAGAATGCGCGTGCAATCGAAGAACCGGAGATTGCAGAAGAACCGGAGCAGACCGTTCAGGCACCGACGGCAGAGCAGCCGGTGAAGATCCGAAACACTATGGAACATCGTATTTTCCTTAGAATGCGGAATCTCTATCCGGAAGTCATGCAGGATTCTCCGACCGCGCATAAATACGAGCATTACGAAAGTCCGAATCCGGGAACCGGCTATGAACCCTTCGCAATTCAGCGGCTGACAGACTGGAATAACGGTCAATGCCTTGTGTCAATGATGCACACATACGAGCAGAACGGCGATCAGATGCGCGATCCGGACATTGTGCTGCGTGTAGATCTGACGCAGCAAACCGCGACTGCGGTCAGTTATCAGCAGGACGGGCTGGGCATTTACCGTGAATACCCGGACGGCAGCTACGGTCAGCGCGATACAAACCGCTTTATGCTGACCTGGCTGAAAAATCTCCGCGATCAAAATCGTGAGATCACTCATGCCGAAGTCGAGTATATGCATGACGGTATACAATATAGTATAGACCTCAACTATGAGGGCGGCGAGTTGCGTGAAGTGCTCTGTGACGAACATCCGGAAGTGGAGCGAGCATTCGCAAAGGAGATCGGTCATCAACTCGATGCGATTGATGCTGCTGCGGAGGAAGCAAGGACAGAATCACCGGTTGACCGTGCGGTGCGTCTGATTAACGCCTATACGCAGGTTGAATTTGGTCAGAATGCGGATTATTCAGATATGTCCCATGTTGACCTTGCTTTTGTCAGCGACAAGGAAACCGGATTGCCAATCGAAGCCTATGCCGATCTGGAAGCATACCGTATTATCCGGACGCTCGGCGGCGCAGTCATCAGCGAGCAACAGTATGATTCTCTGGATGATATGTGCGAGAATGCGCTTGAATATCTGGATTTCAATTCTATGACAGATATTGACGATTCAGAACGTGAAAAGGCACAGCATCCGGAAAACCCTGAGTTTTCCGGTGAATTTCGTGTCGGTGATCTGTTCCGGTATGAAAGACGGGAAGCAGAGGTTACGCAGCTTTCCGGTCTGAATCCGGGTGAAGTCACGATTGCAATACACGATACATCCACGAAACTTGCTTATTCTGTAATTCAGAACATCTCCCGTGACACATTGCTCCGCGAGGGCGAATACCTCGGCAACCGGCATGACCTGTCTCCTGCTGCGCAGTATTTGATGAACGAGGATAATATGCCGTCATTCGTTGACCGCATGGTAGCCGGTGACGAAATGAAGGAAATCGCAATCAGGATTCTGGATAACGGCGAAAATGCCGCTGATGTTGCAAAACAGTATGTTGATGCTTCCAGATACATCATTTCTGATAACGAGACTTTTGATTTAACAACATTCGCCGCTGCCAAAGATGATGCCGGTGTAACATTAACGGCTGAACCGGATTCAGAGCATCCGTTCAGCGTTTCATACAGTTGGGAACAATTCGGCGGATTCTTCCGCGAAGCGGCACAGCTTGTCAGAGATGTTGACCGTGAGGCTGCGGAAGAATGGGAGCGCGAAGTAGCTGAAACCATAGAGGAACCGGCAGCTGAGGCAGAAGAACCTGATCCGGAAGCTATGGCAGCGCGTGCGCAGGAAATCGAAAGAACGATTCAGATGCTTCAGCGCAGAATTGAGAATTACAATCCTGAAATTCACTCTCCGGAGAGATTGCAGGAATGGAAAGACACGCTGGATTATCTGCAATCCGATACCCCTGACAATATCGAGATTACAAGCGAGGGGCTGCAAGCGTTTCTGGAAAAGCGAGGTCAGCAGAACCGCGCGGAAGAACAGCAGCAATTCCCCGAAATGCAGTTTACCGGCACAACGGAGGGCTTCAATGCCGTCATGCGTGCAGCAGGAACAGATGCATTCAAAGATATTGGCATTGTGGAAGCCTTTGATGGCGAAGCTCTTGTAAATGCAACTCTGACTGAAAATGGAACGCTCTCTGATGCACGGAAACTCATTCAAATCGCAGCTGAAAGCGGCTGCTATCTGACACCGGGAGCTGTCGGACAGCTGAAAGAACGGTTCGGTGATGACTTCATGCCTGATCTGCCGTTGAATGCTACATTCCAGATTCCGCAGTCAAGCCGGCATCTGGACATTACTGCTGTTCGCAGCTTCACAATGACCGATACATACGGTCAGTATGAGGGCGGCATTGACAGCAGCGGTCACGAACGGCTGGACAATTTCTCCCGTAGGACGGAATCTATCACATTCGCCTATCAGGGCAGCGGTATCGTCGAATCGCATCATTATTCAGGAAGTGAATATCAGCAGTATCCGGACATCGAGGTCTATAACATCTATGATCCCGTGCAGCGGGAACGGATGATTGCAGATATTCAGCAGTTTGCGGACAAGTCCGATTACTTGGTGACAGACATTGAGCCTGCTTCCGACTGGACTTATTATATCGTTGCTGATATGAAAACATGGACACAGTTTGAGGATAAGCCGTCGGAACTGGAACCGTTCGACACATTGGACGAAGCAGTTGCGCGGTTCAATGCGCTGCGGAGTGAAGCATATAATAGCGAGACAGTATACGGTCAGGATCGGAATTTACCGCTTGCCCGTCTGACGCTTGGTGTCCGGAATGACAAGGAGAATCTGAGCTTCGATCTGATTCAGGTGCGAGGCGGTCAGAATCATCTGCTCGCGGATTATACCCGGTATGATAAAGCACGGGATTCAGAAGAATTGCAGGTAGCAATTACAACGATTGCCGGACAGTGCGGCATTGACAGTACGCTGGACTTTCGGCGGGATGCAGCCGGAAATGATGTCCCTGTAATTACCCCGTATGCAAAACCGGAAACAGAGCGCAACTATGTTCTGTTCCTGAACGATCACGGTCAGACGGTGCAGTTCGGAGAAGTGTTTGACACTCTGGAAGCTGCGCAGGATGCCGGGAATCTGGCAATACGGAATGATGAGGCACTCGGCTACGCTGTTCTCAATATGCAGGAACAGAAAGTTGAAGTCTATGACAGCGACTTCCCGATGACCGGCGTGTTCAGCGAAGAAGTCTATGCAAACAGCCCGTTCCAGACGCTGACTGTCCATACCGATGCGCCGTTCCGTGAGCCGGTAGCAGCAGATTTCACGATCGGAGAGGACTTTGCCGTTGCCTCCGGCAAAAAGGGTAAATTCCAGGCAAACATGGATGCAATCCGGACGCTGAAAACGGTGGAAGCAGAAAACAGAACAGCAACACCGGAGGAACAGAAGATTCTCGCCAATTATGTCGGCTGGGGCGGCATTCAGGAAGCGTTCGATTCTGACAGAGAGGATTGGACGAAGGAATACACAGAGCTGCGCGGCATCCTGACGGACGAAGAATACGCAGCGGCCAGAGCATCAACTGAAAACGCGCACTATACGCAGCCGATGATTATTTCCGAAATGTACCGGGCTTTGGAACAGTTCGGATTCACCGGCGGCAGAGTGCTGGAGCCGTCCATGGGAACCGGCAATTTCTTTGGAACGATGCCGGAAACGATGCGCAGCAGCTCGGAACTGTACGGCGTTGAGCTGGACAGCATCAGCGGACGGATTGCAAAGCAGCTCTATCCCTCTGCGGACATCGAAGTGACCGGCTTTGAGCATACACATTTCAATGATAATGCGTTTGATGTCGTGGTCGGCAATGTGCCGTTCGGCAATTACCGCGTCATGGACGCTGCCTACGACGATCAGAAATTCAAGATTCACGATTACTTCCTTGCTAAGTCCGTTGACAAGCTGAAACCCGGCGGCATCATGGCTTGCGTGACTTCCAGCGGAACCATGGACAAGACTGATGCTGCAGCCCGCAAGTATCTTGCCGAACGCGCTGATCTGATCGGCGCCGTTCGGCTTCCGAATAACGCTTTTAAGGCAAATGCCGGTGCGGACGTTACGACAGATATTTTGATCTTCCAGAAGCGGGAAGAACCGCTCGGAGCGGATATGCCTTATCCGGAATGGACGCAGCTTTCCAAAACGGAAAACGATCTGCGAATCAACAGTTATTTCAAAGAACATCCGGAAATGGTGCTCGGCACACTTGAAAAAAGCACGAATCCGTTTGCCTCCGGTGTGGAGTGCGTTCCGATTCCAGGCTCCGATCTTCGGCAGCAGCTCTCCGAGGCTCTCGGCAGGCTGTCCGCGGAGATCAACCGCGAACCGGTCAGCATGGATGCGCGTGCTGTCCAGTTTACTGACGATGCACCGCTGAAAACATACTTTATGCGTGAAGGAAACCTGTATTTCAAAGATTCTGCCGATAAACCGGCAGAGATTTCCGACTTTTCCGGAAAGAAGCGCGACCGCGTGATCGGAATGATCGGCATCCGCGATGCCGCACGCGCAGTCGTGCAGGCACAGACAGAAAATTGCTCCGATGAGGAGCTGCACAAACTGCAAGCTATCCTGACAGAGCGGTACGATTCGTTCTACAAGAAGAACGGTCTGATTCACTCCAAGGCAAATGCGACCGTATTCCGCGAGGATGACGGTTTTGCGCTGATCTGCTCATTGGAAAAGGATTTCGACCTGAAAAAAGGAACACTTGCCGAGAAAGCGGACATTTTCACGAAGCGTACCATTCGCCAGTTCACCGAAGTGGAACACGCTGACACCGCTGATGACGCTTTGATCGTATCCATGCAGTACCGCGGCAAAATTGACTTTCCTTATATGGAACAGCTCTGCGGTAAGAGCAAGCCGGAAATGATCGCAGATCTGGGCGATAAAATCTTCCCTGTGCCTGATCTTGCGCATCCGGATCGTGTGACATATCAACCGGCGGACGAATATCTGTCCGGTAATATCCGAATTAAGCTGGAAGAAGCACGCGCTGCCGCTGTGCAGAATCCGCTGTTTGAGAAAAACATCCCTGCGCTGGAAGCGGTTATGCCGCCGAAGCTGCGGGCCGGTGACATCAAGGTGCGGCTCGGTGCGACATGGATTAAACCGGAATACATCCGTCAGTTCATGTATGAAACACTTGACACGCCGAAATACTATCAGGCAGACAACCGCAGCGGTCTGGCAAGATTCCGCGGAACTAGCAATCTGATCGACGTTCAGTTTGTTCCGGAAGCCGGATTGTGGCACATTTCAAATCCCAAGAATGATGCCAATATCAAGGCTACACGCGATTTCGGCACGAAGGATATGACAGCATACCAGATTCTGGAAGAAGTGCTGAACCTCCGCGCTCCGAAAGTCTATATGACCGTGGAAGATCTGAGTTCAGAACGCGGTGTAAAGCGAGTGCTTGACGGTGAAGCAACTTCGCTGGCACAGAAAAAGGCAGCTGCTTTGCAGCAGGCTTTTGAAAACTGGGTATTCAAGGATCCGGTACGTGCTGCCGATCTCGTGGAAACCTATAATGAGAAGTTCAATTCGACGCGGCCTCGTGAATATGACGGTTCACACCTGATTTTCCCTGGCATGGCTGCGGACATTAAGCTGCGTGAGCATCAGCGCAATGCAATAGCACACGCGCTGTATGGCGGAAACGCGCTGTTTGCGCACTGCGTCGGAGCCGGTAAGACCTATGAAATGATTGCAACGGCAATGGAAGGAAAGCGGCTCGGTATGCTTCATAAGTCGCTGTTCGTTGTTCCGAAGCACCTGACATCACAGATCGGTGAGGACTTCCTGCGGCTGTACCCGTCTGCTAACATCCTTGTTGCAACAACCAAGGATTTCAAAGCAGATAACCGGCGCGAGTTAATGGCACGGATTGCAACCGGCAATTACGATGCTATTATCATCAGCCACGACCAGTTTAAGAGATTGCCGCTGTCCGCAGAGCGTGCAACGCAGCAGATGCAGCGGGAAGTAGATTCGCTGACAGATTCTATTGAACACGAGCGCATGATGAACGGCGGCAAATCCTTTACCGTCAAAGCATTGGAACGTCAGCGCCGGTATTTGCAGCAGCAGATTGATCAGCTTGTCACCGCGGCAAAAAAGGACGAGCAGAATGTGACCTTCGAGCAGCTCGGCATCGACCACATCTTCGTGGACGAGGCACACGAGTTTAAGAATCTGCTTTGTCCGACAAAGCTGCAAAACCTGACCGGTATTTCCAACTCTGCTTCGCAGAAAGCAATGGACTTGTACCTGAAATGCCGGTATCTCGACGAGGAAACCGGCAGCCGTGGTGTCACTCTTGCAACCGGAACACCGATCTCCAACAGCATCACGGAAATTCATACTATGCTGCGGTATCTCGCACATGACACGCTGGAAGCACACGGCCTTGCCGCGTTTGATGCATTCATTTCAACATTCGGCGCACCGCAGACGAATTGGGAACTGTCCCCGACCGGCAACACATGGCGGCAGAAAACGCGCATGGCAGGCTTTGACAATATGCCTGAGCTGCAAATGCTGTGGCGTGCTGCGGCAGACGTACAGACGGCGGAAACGCTGAATCTCCCGACACCGGACTGTGAAATGCATATTGTTGAGGCAAAACCGACACAGCTTCAGCAGGAGCTGATGCAGGAATTGTCCGATCGTGCAGACGAAGTTCAGGCAGGCGGAGTTGACAGTCATATCGACAATAATCTCCTGATAACCAGCGACGGCCGCAAGGTCGGTCTGGATCCGCGCCTTGTCGATCCGACACTAGAAGATAACCCGAATACCAAGCTCAATATTTGCGTGGACAATGTATTCCGCATCTGGTCTGAGACAGCAGAAAACCGCTCGACGCAGCTGATTTTCTGTGATCTCGGTGTTCCGCATAAGAAACAGACACAGAAAACGGATACTCCGGAAGTTGAACAGGATGCTGTTCAGGAAGCTGATGACGATGTTTCGATTGCAGAACTGTTCTCGCTTGAAGAAGAATTGCCGTTCTGTGTCTATGATGACATCAAGGAAAAGCTCGTCGCACGCGGCGTTCCTGCCGAGGAAATTGCATTCATTCACGAAGCAAAGACCGAAACGCAGAAAAGCGCACTATTTGAGAAAGTCCGGAACGGCGATGTGAGAGTGCTGATCGGCTCTACCCCGAAAATGGGAACCGGTACAAACGTGCAGGACAAGCTGATCGCGCTGCATGACCTCGATATACCGTGGCGGCCCGCAGATCTGGAACAGCGGCGCGGACGCATGGTGCGTCAGGGCAACGAAAACGACAAAGTGCATCTGTTCCGGTATGTCACAACCGGCACGTTTGATGCGGTCAGCTATCAGACGCTGGAAGCCAAGCAGAAGTTCATCGGCCAGGTGATGACGAATCAGGCGTGCGGCAGAAGCTGCGAGGACATCGACCAGTCTGCACTTTCTTATGCACAGATCAAGGCGGCCTGCACCGGCGACCTTCGCTTCAAAGAGAAGATGCAGCTTGAAACTGATGTGCAGTCGCTGCGGCTCCAGAGAACAGAGCATCTGAACACGCAGGATGAAATGCGTGAAAAGATTGTAAGGCTGCCGGATAAGATTCAGGCTTTGGAACAGAAAGTGGCTTTGATTGAACAGGACTATGACAGCGTTTCGCAGCTGCCCCGTGACGAAAGCGGCCTGCTGTTCTCCATTGATGTAAATGGAGAAACGATAACAGATAAGACAGAAGCAGCAAAGCGCGTTTCCGCGTACTTCGCTGCTGCCGGAAAGAATCCTGGTCAGGATATTATGGTCGGCAACTTCTGCGGATTCCCGCTGTCGATCAATTCACAGATGAATCATATCTTTGCGACGCTGCACGGACAGACCACACATACAGCGGAGCTGTCCATGTCTACGAATTACATTGTGCGCGGCTTGCAGGATTTGGTGAACGGTATCGGTTGGAAGCTGCAAAAGAACCGGCGAGAGATTGCTGAAATGAAGGTTGATCTCCAGCAGGCAAAGGAACGCGCCGATCAGCCGTTCCCGCAGGAAGCAGAGCTGACGCAGAAGTCTGAGCGGCTTGCCTCTCTGAGCGATGCCTTGCGCAAGGAAGCAATGGCACGCCTGAAAGACGGTGAGAAGCAAGGACGGCAGACGTTCTACTTTGACAGAAACCGACGGAATGAGCTGCGCAATAGTGCAAAGCAGGCAGGACAGAAGCCGCAGGAGAAACAGCACAGCAAAGATGCACCTGCTGTGGAGTAAGCAACAACAGAGGACAGCCTCGGCTGTCCTCTGTTTTTCGTGATAAACATTGACATGAATAAAAAAGATATGATATAATAAAAAAATACGGAAATGCCTTGACAGCTCACTCAATGAGTGATATAATATAAGTGGGGAGAAACCAAATCAATGTATCACTCAAAGGAGGATGAACCATGAATATCAAGGAAATCCGCGAACACTATGGCCTTACGCAGAATCAGCTTGCAAACATCACCGGTATTCCTGCAAGAACAATCGGGAATTGGGAAACCGGCAGCAGGCAGCCTGCCGATTATATGCCTGATCTGATTCAGGCGATGATCGAGCAGAAAAAGGAGGAAAATATGGGAACCTTTGACCTTGGTCTTGCAAAGGTCCGGACAAGAGAACGTGCAGAAGGTGCGCAGGCAGATTATCTGGTCTATTTCAGAAAGAACGGCATCGACTGGAACGACGAGAGCAATCCGTATGTCCAGAATTTTAATGAGCTTTGGGACATGAATCCGCGAATTGACAAATGCCGGGACGAGGCTGACATCAATGCTGTGATCGACAGAATCATTGAACTTCGTGATCTTGTAAAGTAAGGAGACAGGAAAATGGCGTTCTCTCCGGAAGAAATGCAGGCTTATGAGCAGATCAAAATGCTCGTTACCAAAGGAAAACACAGTGTCGATCAGCCGATTGCGATTGTCCTCGGCGGTCAGCCCGGCGCAGGCAAAAGCGGACTTTACGAAATTGCCAGAGAACGGTTCTCCGGCAACATCGTGGAGTTGGACTGTGATAAATTCCGTCAGTTTCATCCGCAGTCTAAACAGCTTGTGCAGGACGCAGCGACTTACGGCGAAAAGACAAACCCGTTTGTCTTTGAAGTTGTAGACCGACTTGTCGCAGAACTTGGCGATCAGGGGTACAACATGATTATGGAAAGCAGCATGAAGTCCTCTCACACCGCACTTGAAAATCATGCGCTGCTGTCCCCGAAAGGTTATGCAATAGAAGCCTGCATCATGGCAACTCCAAAAGATGTATCATGGAAAGGTGTCGTTGACCGGTATAACGAGCAGCTCGCCAGTGGAGAGCAGGCACGCATGGTGCCGCAGGAATTTCACGACATGGTGGTCGCACAGCTCCCCGGTGCTGCTGACGAGATATTTCGTTCCGGAAAGATGTCGAATATTCTGATCTATAACCGGGATAGAGAAGTGCTGTACGATATGCAGCGGACACCGGGCATCAGTCCGAAAGCTACCTTGGAGGAACGTGTGCAGGGTACAAGAGGCACACAGGAGCGAAGCTCGCAGCAGAAAAAGCCGTTCTACTTCGACCGGCATCGGCGGTCTGAGCTGCGTGCGTCCAGCGCACAGGCAAAGCAGAAGCAGCCGGAGAAGAAAACGCCGAAGCGCGGCAAGGATGCTCAAGGTTTGGAATAACATGAAATATACAGAAAACGCCGCAGGTACTCTGCGGCGGCGTTGAAATAAGCAGAAATTTAGTCATTGTTGTACACAACTGGTGTTTTCATCAAGTTGCGCGAACTATAATAAGTAGTCGATACCGTATCGTAGTTCTCACTGAGAATATAGAAGATACAACCGTCAAAGCTATAACCCACTACATCCGCACAGTTTTGACCTGCCATTGAGCCTGTACTCCACTCTCCGGGCTGAATTCTTGCAACCGCATTCATTTCCTCAACCGTCTTGACAAGATACGGTACCCCGAATGCTGCCTGAGTTGAGTTTTCACCGTAACCTTTATCAAGCTCCGGATAATCTGACAAATTAACACTACGATTACGATATTGCCGTTTTTTGTTGTCATTTCTCCGTGTGCACCGATAATCAATATTATAGCTCACAAGCACCTGATTGCTGCGATCCTCTGTTCTTACTTCGACGGAATCGGATGCGGTAATGGGTGTAGCCGTCCAATCCGACCAGTCAGACCATGTATCCGTGTAAGCGGTTTTAACGGTCACCTTACAGGAAACAGATACTCCGTTTGCTGTCGCTGTAATGGTCACGGTGCCGTCCTTCTGTGCCGTCACAAGACCGTTTTTCACGGTTGCGACCGCTACGTTTGAGGATTTCCAGACAACGTCTTCTGCTACCGGATAGGAGCAAGTGAGCTGATAGGATTTGCTCTTTCCTTCGGTGTTGAGTGTCAAAGCGGACTTGTTCAGCGTGATGATGATATCTTGTTTAATCAATACCTGCCGTTTCAGCATCGTGAGATCAACGGCGTTCAGCTTTCCGTCACCATTCATGTCGGCAGCTTCCGCATCTTTCAAGGTTGTCTTCGGAACTGCTAGCAGCCAGTTCATGAGCAGGTCTACATCAGCTCTGTCTATTTCGCCGTCTGTATTGATGTCACCTTTTAGTGAAGCGGATACCGTAAAGGACACAGGATCTGAAAAAGTCCAGACCGAGTCGTTTTCATTTATTGCCGCTACTGTGACCTTATATGTTCCGACCGGAAATGTATAGGAATGGCTTGTTTCAGTATAATTAGAACCGTTGCCAAACAATTTACTGTCCTCACTGTCACCGATGGCATACAGCAATTTATCTGATGCATCATAATAACGAATGCAGTAGTCTGTCGCATTGGCACAGACTTTATATGATACTTTGACCGGATGATTTTCACTGGTTGCTTCCACGGTGACAACCGGCTTATCAGGATACTTGGGCGGATTCGAGACCGTAAAAGAAACATTGTCGCTGAATGTGTAGTTACCGTTTTCATTTACTGATGCGACATTTGCATAATAGCGTCCTGCGGACAGAGAATACGAATAAGACAGAGCCTGGATTCCCATTTCAGAAACAATATTGGTATCGTCAGATTTGTAAATACGTACATCATACCAGTTTGTATTGGCACAGGCATCCCATGAGAAAATGACAGGCTGCCCAGAATCATTTGCAGCGACATGAACAGTCGGTTTCCCCGGAATACGCGGCTCCAAAATAACGCCTTCGTTATTTGCGATATCTTGAAGATATGGTAGGCAACATTCAGGTGAAGTGCCTGTATAACGCAGCACGGAAGGCAGCTGTGTGTAATAGCCTGGATCCAAACGACGATCAGTCCATGAAGAACCGGTACGGATACTATAATCGCAATGAAAACCGTAACTGCTGCCGGTAGAGCCGATTGTCGCAATCTTGGTACCAGCATCAACCCAATCTCCCGAATTCACAAGAATATCGGTACAATGCATATAACACGTCCAATATGTATTGCCGGCAATCGAATGTTCAAGGACGACATAATTGCCGCCTCCGTTATTGCACGAGCAGGGTTCCGTATAATTGTGCGTGCAGCCTGTGCGGACCAGTGTCACAGTGCCAGAAGCCGCAGCATAAATAGGTGTACCTTTAGGAGCTGTAATGTCGATAGCACCGTGATTGCGACCGTCCTCGAAACAGGAACTGATTCCGGTGAAATCAGGGACAGGCCAGCGGAAACTACGCTGAGATGTGTCAACAACAACACGGTATTCTTCACCATACGCTGCCGCGAGCATAGGCTTGATCATCAAGTTCATTGTCGACATAATGAAAATTGCGGTCATGATGACTGTCGTCATCTGCGTAAACATCTTTTTCAATTTTATCACTCCTTATCTTTATTGGCTTTGGTGATTACATGTATCCGAGAAGGGGATTCGGAATATTGTGATCACCTTCGGATTTATGTTCATGGCACCTCCTTTCATAAGTTCTTGGGTTGGTAGGTAGGATAATTCCGATATTTTTTTCGCCCTATTGACTTTTCAAACAAATACAAGTACAATATAGAGAGATGATATTATCGGCTTTTCTTTTACCACCTTTATTGTATCATAGAAAACCGTAACCCTGTTGTACAAAGAGCCATATCAAATGTACAGATTCTCGATTTTAGTGTACAGTTATATGAGGTGATCCAAAATGGGAAGATCCGTAAGTGATTTTTCGTTCAAAGCTATCTTGCAGTCGATTCTTATAGAGAATCAACCAACATATAAGCGAAAAGAAACAGTTGACATTGTTAAACACTATAAAAACGGACAAGGTTCTGGTCAAGAGAACCTTGCAGTAGGAAAGATGTTCGATTGTATTTTTGACAATAAATTCTTTAAGTTTGACGAAGATGATAGCAATTTTAGCATACTTCAAGAGTATTATAAAAATGACAGGGCTTTGGGACAATTCTTTAACCGCAAATTAGATCGTGGTTCTATCAAAGGTAAGAAATTTCTCGAAGCAATTGCCAATCAGATCCAAAATAATCCCTCCGGCACTATACAGCACTTGACAGATAATCTGGTATCTTTTTTGAGGAAAAGAAAAGCGGAAACGATAACGAAGGAACATACTGTTTTCCAAGAACTCTCGCCCTCTAAAATCGGAAATAAATCTGCGGATAAGATTGTTGAATACATAAAAGTCTGTGCAAATAAGGATCCTTATATGGCATTGGCGGTTATGTTACTAATATCTCTCTATCCTATTCCATCATCAACATCCAGAAATCCAGACCTGTTGGAAACTGTTATCACAAAAAGTTTGCTTGGCTCAAGGTCTTTCAAGGAATCTGGTGCTTCTCAGACTGATTTTTCTGATCCGATCTTGAATTTGGATCCTTCACAAAAAGATGATGGCGATATTATTACAGTAAATTTGCCGCGAAACAAGTTGGCGGAAATTAGGCGTATTCTTGGCTTTGAGAATGTCAAAGAGAAAGTCTTTGTGGTTCTTCCATTGTTTTCTGCAATCATAGCTGTTCTTTCTATAGTACATTTATTCACAAGAAATATTGAATTTAATCCCAGCGACAGTCGTCCTGACGTTACTGTTATTTCTACAGGAACAACGATAAGCTCTACAATTACAAGTAGTATAAGTACGTCAACTACGACTGTTAATACAACAGAATCTTCCAGCAATACTATTAGCTCATCAACTGCAAACACTGATACAACTACAGATGATAATTTGAATACATCTAGTTTGACTAGCGATATTACAGAACCCTTAGATGATGATTCAGGTGAATCTAATATAGCTACTGAATCTGAGGAAACAACCGTTCCCCAACGCCCGATCAGCCTGAATAAAAATCAGTTAACGCTCAATACTGTAGGCGATAGTAGGACATATCATCTCACATGTGATGATGCTCATTTACGAAACCTAAATTGGACATCTTCAAATTCTTCGATTGCGTCTGTAAATCAAGACGGTCTGGTTACAGCGTTAAAAGATGGAACCGCTACTATAATGGTATCTGCAAATGGAAGCAGTGCTTCCTGCACCGTTTCAGTTAGAACATCCTATGATGAATCATGGTCTGACTGGTCGGATTGGACGGCTACACCCATTACCGCATCCGATTCCGTCGAAGTAAGAACAGAGGATCGCAGCAGTCAGGTGCTTGTGAGCTATAATATGGATGGATATACTACCCGAAAGGCAGATACCAAAAAACGTGAGTATCGGAATGTGAGTGTAAACAACGGTGATTACAGCCTATACGGTCTTGACACTGTATACGGTGAATGGCATCAGCAGTATACATATTCTGCCGCGGAAGTGCAGTCGGCAACGGTCATTCCACCGGGCGGTGAGCAGGGTGGCGATCAGAATGGCGTCAATGCTACTAACATTAACGGGTATTCATTGCTTTACGGAGGTGTCTACTATATCTTCTTTATCACGAGCGAGAACTACGATACGGTATACACTACTTATTATCGTTCACGCGAACTGACAAGGACACCTACTGTGTATAATAACTGAATAAAAGAATCGGCAAACCATTCATTTGGCTTGCCGATTCTTTATATGGGTGTAAGTAGGGAGCATCAGAGGGTTAAATGATAATGATGAAATCCAATTAAGAATTGACAATTTTGCCCTGAACGTGGTATAATAGGGTATACCCTATTTTATCATGCCGAAAGCGGCAAAATCATGGTCAAATAGGGTTGATTTCGGACTTTTTAACCGTTGGGCAGTTGAAGTCTAAACCCTATTTAGCCAAGAGAGGCATTTATGAATTTAGCTTATGTGAGAGTATCTACACGGGAA
>JAEEGL016724432.1_pt1 | contig 14360 bp, 9 predicted proteins | sample 9134231 | NCBI WGS metagenome assembly JAEEGL01 (sample SAMN16246548, study PRJNA631951) | gut metagenome | biome: gut microbiome; feature: rumen; material: fiber-attached | host: Bos | place: Iran: Karaj | collected 2018-10
TCGCCCTTTCAGGGCTGTCATCTCAAGCATCCATCAGCCTTTTTGAAAGTACGCTACTGTCAAGTGTTTTAGAATGCGACGCCCCTGGGGGATCAGGCATATCCTCCACATTTGCAATGAACGCCGTCGGCGTTCAATATCAATAGCCCCCGGTTGGCGCGCAGCGGCTACCGGGGGATCAGGCATGTCCTCCACTTTTTTTTCAAATTTTGGGCAGCCCAAAGGGCTGCCCAAAAATTGGGGGAGGGATGGATTATCAGCCCGTTTGCCTTCCGGCGTGGGGCTATTGATATGAAAGCCCTACGGGCTTTTCATAAACTCGAACTGTTACAAAAAAAGCCCGGAAATCCGGGCTTTTTTTGATCTAAGTCGTTTGGACTAGGCTTTGCCGTTCGAACCGAGAACGTTGACGATCTTGTGCATGTAGAGTTTCTTCATTTCGTCGCGGGCGGGGCCGAGGTATTTGCGCGGATCGAATTCACCCGGCTTATCGGCAAAGACTTTGCGCACGGCTGCGGTCATGGCGAGACGTGAATCGGAATCGATATTGATCTTGCAGACGGCCGATTTGGAGGCTTCGCGGAGCTGTTCTTCGGGAATACCAACGGCATCGGGCAGTTTTCCACCGTGTTCGTTGATCATCTTGACGTATTCCTGAGGTACGGACGACGATCCGTGTAAAACGATGGGGAAACCGGGCAGTTTCTTCTCGATTTCGTGAAGGACATCGAATGCAAGGGGCGGGGGAACGAGCAAACCGGTTTTGGGATCACGGGTGCACTGTTCGGGTTTGAATTTGTAGGCACCATGCGAAGTTCCAATAGAAATTGCCAGCGAATCACAGCCGGTACGGGTTGCGAAATCGATGACTTCTTCGGGACGGGTGTAGTGGGATTCTTCGGCTGCAACTTCGTCTTCGACACCGGCCAGAACACCGAGTTCAGCTTCGACGGTCACATCGTATTTGTGCGCATATTCCACGACTTTGCGCGTCAGTGCGATGTTTTCTTCGTAAGGCAGTGATGATGCATCGATCATGACGGACGAGAAGCCCATATCGACGCAGCTCTTGCACAGTTCAAAGCTATCACCGTGATCGAGGTGAAGGACGATTTGCGGATTTTCCCAGCCCAGCTCTTTGGCATACTGTACGGCACCTTCGGCCATATAGCGCAGAAGCGTCTGGTTGGCATAGTTGCGGGCACCTTTCGAAACCTGCAGAATTACTGGGGATTTCGTCTCGGCTGCGGCCATGATAATCGCCTGAAGCTGTTCCATATTGTTGAAGTTGAATGCAGGAATTGCATAACCACCGGCAACGGCTTTGGCAAACATGTCGCGGGTATTGACCAGACCGAGATCTTTGTAATTAATCATTGTTTTTTATGCTCCTTGAAAATGGGGTCCCACTGTTGGGACACGTTGAAATTCCGCTTTTCTCTACGACGTCAACCATCGGTTGTCAACGGTTGAAGAAAAATAGCGACAGTTGCGATGGTTTGCGGTAACAATGGGACATGTGATGTGGACGGCGTATGGAGGCCAGAGGCCGACATAGCCGGAAACGGCAGGCGTATGGCGGCCGCAGGCCGGCATAGCCGCCTCCCGGAAGATGATTCAGAAATTACAGCCATGTTGGGGATATTTATGAAAAAGGTTCTTTTGCAAACAGCACTGGTCGTTGGATTGAGTATGGGGATGGCGCAGATGTCGCTGGCTGACCCTATCGACACGCTGGGGGCAAAAGGTGAAAATGAAGTCACTGCCTATACGATCGGCAATGATGAGATGACCGTGCAGGATTTGCTGCCGATGAAATCTTCTTCATCCGGTTATTCGCAGAAATGGGAGTTTTACGTGTATACGGAGCCGTGTTCTGCGCGACTGAAGTTTGAGATTTCGAACTTTGCATTCAGCAAAAACGAAGGCAAGGTGAAGGGCTATGTGAAATGCTCTGAGGGCGATAAGGTGACGGCGGATTACCGCATTTCGGAGTCGTTTAAGAGCGGATCGTGGCAGGCGGCCGCCGACAAGCTGGATTTAAAGTTCGGCGACTATACCCTGACCTTTGATGGCACGCTGTTTCATCTGGACGGGCGCTTCGAAAAAGGCACGTTTTCATACGATATTCCTGCGCGTTTTTGGAAGCCCGGAACCGGTGATGTCTATTTCGGAAACTCGAAGGAGAATGTTTTCCGATATGGTTTGATGACCTATCAGAGTGAGGTCGCGCGCGGCGTTGTGACGCTTGATGGCAAGCCGATTCAGGTCTCTGGATCCGTCTACGGCAACCACTACCTCGCCACGATTCCCGTTTATGATATGTTTGATGAACTCGCCGATAGCCGCAAAAGCACGGACGATGTCCACATGGAGTTCCGTTATTTCGTGCCAAGCGAAAAATATGAGGCCGAGCCGTTTGGATTTATGTTCGTCGCTTCTGGCGGTGTGCCACTGATTTCGTCGATTGATCTCGATCGCACACCGGTTGAAAAATGGGTCGATGACGACAATTATGGCTACGAAATTGATGTGCGCCAACAAATCGTTGCGGCGGATGATGGCAATAAGGCGACGATTGAAATGCAGTCGGCAAGACCTGAACCCAGCGATCCCTACGCAGATCTGCCTGCATTTCAGAAAAATATTGCGTCGCGATTTGCAAAGCCCATCGAATACAGCATTCAAACCAAGTCGTTCTTGTGGCTGGATGTCGATGGATTCAAAGCAAAAATCCCCATTCCACTGTCTTATTCAATGACCAGAATGCGGTAGAACAGGAGACGCGCGAAATCGCGCGTCTTTTCGTTTGGCTATTTAATTACGCGTTTTTTGGTTTTGGATCTGAAAACCTGACCTCTCAGGATGTTATGCTGCTTTTGGGCTTCCTGTTTGCACGCGGCATCCTTTTGATTGACGCAAATCTGGTAGAGCGCCTGATAGGCTGGTCGATAGTTTGGATCGATCGAAATGGCCAGTTCTGCGGCTTTGCGTGCTTCGTCATATTGCTGCTGGATGTTCTTGATAATTGCAGCATTGGTATACCAGATCGCATCGGGTGAGAAATTCGCCAGCGTCGATTGAATGAGGGCATTGGCATTGTCTGGATCATCCAGGCAGATATAGGCATTTGTCATGTTGATGATGACTTCGGGATTGTCTGGACTGAGAGAAAGCGCCTGTTTGTATGCATCGATGGCGCGATCACAAAGACCGTTCATGCGCAGCGCATTACCCAGATTGAGCAGTGTATCGACGCTGCGTTCCATCTGTGTGGCTTCGAGTAAATCGGCATAGGCTGGATAGGGCTCACCCAGTTTGGCATAAGCAATACCGCGCATTGTGAGTGCGTCAAGACTTTTGCCATCGCGGTCCATCAGCTGCGTTGCCAGCGTTATGGCTTCCCTGTAATCTGCGCGATAGATGTAATCGAGTACGGTTTGATACTCGTTGGCTTCTGCGGCAGGTTGCGATTCTTCAAGCGCCGAGCTCGTTGCGGCTACCGGTGCTGCAGCAGGCTCATTTTTACTCGACGAACAGGCAACCGCGCTTAATGCGCAAATCAGCGTCAACGCTATCTTTAAACAATTTTTCATATTTCCCTCATCTGGTTGGGCTCAAAAAAATCCCGAATGATTCTATCACTATTGGGGGAACAATTTGAACAATTTTATTTATAATGAGATGGATTTTGGGTAACTGTTCAGCCCTAAGATTGACTATATACGAGATATGTGTATCAGCCCAGAACCAGACATTACGGCCGCAGGCCGTCGTGATAAGCTAAAGCATTCCCCGACAACACGACGTTGTCGGAGCGACGCTACAACGCCATGGATGGCGTTTTAGCGCCGCACTAAAGATTGACTTGAACCCGCCGGGGCTCCGGGGGCGGGCCCCCGGGCGCGCGGGGGCCCGAGATGAGCACCGTCCGGTGAACGGTGCGAATCGAGAGGCCAGTGAGCAAATCAAATGCGCAAGTCGAAGCGCCATGCGCGAGAGACGAGGCGGATTTGATATTGCGAACTGTGGAAAAAGGGGCGTTCGCGCACACAACGCCCCTTGCCGCCTGCGGCGCGTAGCCGCACAAATAAATGTGCTTACGGCGCAAGCCGTCAAAAAAAAAGAGCAAAGGGCTGAATAGTTACGAATTTTGGTAACTATTCAGCCGTACATTAGCCCGTTAGGGCTTGTATATCAATAGCCCCCGGCAACGCCGGGGGATGAGGCGGGGCTGGACAGTAACTGGAGTTGCCCATGAAAAAATTTATTGTTATTGCTTATTTTTTCATACTGAGCTTCATCCTGGTGGTCTTTGGCGGATTTGTTTTTTTACCAAAATACCAACCGCAGGATGCCTACAGCATCCGTGTGTCGTTTTCGCCGTTTCAGACGCGATCTAACACAAATGTCGCCTATGTACAGGCGGCCGAAATCAGCAGGAATAAATCTCTGGATGCTCACGTCATCGAGATGAACTGGCGGGAGGATGGCACTGGCAATTGCACAGAACCCACGATTGACGATCTACGGGAAGGCATCGGCAGTGTCATGGAGCTTTCCCATTGTGACGGCAATCTCAGTCCAAACGCTGACGAACGACAAATCAGCGCGCTCTATGGATGTCCGAATCTGGTCGTTGATCTCTATACCGCTGGGGCACGTGATGTCTTGGAGCGCGGAGACAGGCGGTTGGGTAATCCGTTTGTTTTGAAGTCTACGACCATTCCATGCGACAGGTTCCATTTCTTTTCAAAACCGGGCATCATCCCTTTTTCTGAAGAATATCTCAAAATGCTGGGTGTGGATCGGGAGGCTGTTAAAGATGCCAATTTGATGGATGTTATCGCACCATCGGCTTTTGTGACGGGAAAACCAAACGAAGTCCTGCTTGCGTGTTATATCCATGGCCGTCCATGTCAGGGTGACATCGAAATCGAGCAGCTCGGTGAACAGGAAAACAGGATTCACAAGGTTATTCAGGCAGATGATACCGGCATCACTGCTTTTGATCTGACGATTGATGTCAAATCTGATTTTAGGTTTACGGTCGGCGACGAAGTTTTAAATGCCACGTTTACGCCTGTGCCGTTTCAGAAGGGGTTTCATGTCGGTATTAAACCTGGCTATTACATTCCGCCGAACAGCTATGATAGATATGTGAAACTTGATGTGGATCAGTTCGGTTCCCCAAAAGATTTGAAGATGGACGTATTCTCTGACTATGCATGGATCGCACGCAGAAGGGTGTTTCACGAATATGGTCCGGAAATTGAGTTTCCCTCCGGCTTGGGATTCACGCCTGAATCTGCCTGGTATTTGTTTAAAAATTACGAAGTCGTGAGAATTTCAGAGGAAAAGCGAAGATTTGAACCGCTCAACACACCGCAGATTCTTTTTGTTCGCATTGCAACTTATGATAGACACGAGGCAGCCGAAATCCTGCCGGACGAACCCAGCCAGACGATTCCATTCATCGTCTGGGGCGACGACAAGGATAAATTTAAATCTCCTGATTATCGCCTTGTTTTCGGTACCATTTATCAGACTTTCGCAAGAATCGATGCGCTCAATGAAATGGATGACCAGGATAAGGGCGAACAGAAGAATAAGACGAGGTCTGCTTTTGACGACGTTGTTGTGATTGCACCCTATCTGCTCGAATGCATGAATGCACCACTCTTTTCCCAGAAAAAGCAGCCATTTGAGAAATATCTGCTGGCTAAACTGGCTCAGGCGCATCATCCCCAGATCGTCACCGTTAACGACGCTGATGAGGTTTATACGGAAGAAGTCTTCCGTGCAGAAAGGGGCGATAAGATCCGGTCGGTTAGCGTTTTCGTCATCATCTGGTTGATCGTTGGCATCATTCTTTTCGTTGTGATTTCCCGGGATGCTCGAATCCGTCGGCAGCAGGCATGGTTTGATGCCGCAGCCAGAGGCGAGGCCAAAGGTCTTTTGCCCGGAACCCCCGCATGGGGCAAGGTGATGATTGGCGTTTTCATTTTGGTGATTGTGTTCCTGGTCTATTATATGATGATCGTGTAAACGTCACTGGGTGCGTCTAGCATGGCTACCGCATTTACTTTTGGCATGATTTTGTTCAAGCCCGTTAGTGGCTTGAATATCAACAGCCCCCGGCAACGCCGTGGAATCGTGGCCTCCAAAGAGGAACGCCGCAGGCGTTCAGTATTGAACCCCGCTGTGGTTCTATGGATTAAGGTTATGCTCTGATCCCCTGGCAGTCGCCTACGACTCCAACCGGGGGCTATTGATATAGAACGCCCACGGCGTTCATGACACATTTGTAAATGCTGTAGCCGCTGGTGCGTGTCGAATCAAATGAGTTTCTGGCTATGAAAAAAATCCTCGTTATCGTTTATTTCGTCGTGCTTTTCTTTATTCTGGGGTCGTACTTCAAATACGCCAATCCCGATCTGTCCCTGCGGCTGATGGCAACGGCTTCAATTTATCAATCGCCCGATCAGCACAACATCATGATGGTTCAGGTCGATAATGCGCACCCAAATGTGGCTATGGGCAATACCAAAATGTCGATGTGGTGGCAGCGGTATAACAACGTCTTTTTGCAGGATATGATTAGTGATTCGGTGATGAATGTTTTGCCCCAAAATGGCAGAACCTATTTCTACATCCCCATTCCCAAAACGAAGGATGATACGCCGTCAAAAAAAGATCCCGCCAAAAAGATACTGGATGATTTGATAAACGAGAGCATTGCCGAGGCCATAAATAATGGTGAGTTGGATCCTGAGATTGCGAAATTCGTGAAAAAAGAGGTCAGAATCCAGCTTGATAATGGTGAACTCACTGTGCCTGACCTGGATTTATCCTATCCCGACAGCGATTCTGCGACGAATAACAATTCAGGTAAAAAGGACAATATGTCCGGCATTTTAGGTAGAAAGGACCATTTGACCGGAAAGCAGTCGCTCCTGATACGCTGGTACAACGAAGGTGACGATCAACAATATGTTCAGTTTGAAGCGGATGGGTTTATCCGGGAAAAAATCGAACCAGTTCCACTCCCCCAAAATCTTTATAATGATGATGTTTCACCAAATTTGGTATCGATTGCCGCACCATCGGCTTTTATGCTGGGCGAGCCAAACGAAGTTCTGTTCGCTGACATAAAAGATGGTGTGCCTTACACTGGCAATATCGTGGTTGAGCAAATCAACGTATTTCCTGCGCTTCCGTCCCAGAATATCCCCGCAGATCCCTCCGGCGTGACCTCGATACCGCTCTCCATCAACGCTCAGGCAGATTTCAAAATTACTGCAGGTGGCGATGATTTCTACGCGACGTTTGTGCCGCTTGAAAAGTCGTTCCACATCACGATCGATGATTACTCAATCACCCCCAAAAAAAAGCCTCACATCCACATCGTGCCCGCCGGAAGCCCTCAGCAAATGTTCGTCGATTATTTCGTCGGCAGAGCCTGGGTTGATCACGAGGTCATTCATGCCAATCAAATCCACGACTTCGAACTGTCACCCGATCTCATCTTTACAAGCCGCGAGCAATTTATCGTCTATGCCCGCATCAGCACATCTGAATTCGCCACCGAAGAATCCTCACAGACAATCGCGCTCTATGCCACCAATAACCCCAATCATACGGTCGCCGATTCATTCGACCTGATTCTCCGCGAATTCACGTCAAATGCTCGCCAGAATAACGATTCGTCCGATAATACCACGGGGGCCATCGCATCGCTCGTCCACCTCATCGCATCTCAGGAATACACTAAAAACGCGTTTTCCCATTACATCCAGCTTCAAAAATACTTTCTCAACCGCCTCGCCGGCGAACATCATCCCGAAACAAAGCTGCTCTTTAGATCTGACGAACAGGCCATTGCACAGTTCGAAGCCGACAAAAAGAATCATCACAAAACGATGAATATCCTGCTGATTATCTGGTTCGTCATCGGCGTGATTGTGTTTATTGGCGTTGCCATTCATATTCGCAATAAAAACGTGTTGGCCTGGGAGGAAGCCGCCGCCTCCGGCAGCACCGATTATATACCTTCCGGTACACCGGCCTGGCTCGTGATCCTCATTGCCGCTTTGATCTTTGGCCTGCTCATTTCGCTCTATTACATGATGCAGTTGATTTAGGTTCGGCCTGCTATCGGCCTGCGGCCGATACGCGGCCGGTCGGCGCTATGCTGCGCATACGCGCCGACATCATTCTCTAACGTCTTCCCGACAATTGGAGGACGCCCCGCCGGGGCGCGCCAGAAATTCCCGATTCACGAACGCATCTTACATCACTTTTGGAAATGAAACGATATATCGTCTTTTTCTCTATCCTGTACTTCGTGATTCTTCTCTTCATCGGCTGGAGATATTATGTGCTGGTTCAGCCGGTTCAAAAAGAGGTGTGCGGTCCGTTGCTGGCGTATATGTCGACTGTGCAGACCAAACAAATGGATGGCATGATTCTGTTCACGCCTGACGATGGACAGAAAGCGCCAGATCTTGCATGCTTTTCAGACAAAGCCATGCAGACCAGCTGGGGAAATTGGTATGATTCGAGCGTTGGCGCTTTTCCAAAAAACGGATTGGGCAAGCTGCATTGCGAGTATTGCTTTAAACACCATTGTAACGGTGATGGTGATTTGCGGTTGGATTTGATCGACCTCGATGTGCGCGGCCTTGACGAATCATCGTTTGTCGAGGAGATGGATGCTTTTCGGAAAGATGCTGATAATAATAAAAGTCCTTCCTTGCTCCTGCAGTCGGCGACCTTACCTTGTTCACAGCTGTATTTCGAAGAACCGCAAGAAAAGAACGTGCCTCACGGCTCAATATACCGGATCATTCCTTTTGGCCAGCGAGGCAGCTTTGTTCCGCAGTCTGTAAACACGGTCGTTGCCATGTCGACTTTTTTACCTGGTCATACGAATCAGGTGCTTCTTGTCGATATTCGCGACGGCGAACCATACACCGGCACCATTGAGGTCGAGCTGGTACGCGATCCATCCGATACAGACGATCATACCAACGATTTCAGAATCGCCGCGGTTCCGTATACCAAACAAAACAATACATATATCATACAAGCCGACGAATCCGGCATTACCTCCATGATTATGACCATTCAAAGGGATATAAAGCTTCGGTTTACAGCCGGTGATAAGTCCTACGAACATAAATTTGTTCTGAACGAAAGGCCATTCTATGCAAGTGTGATCGGGGCGTTCAATCCGAATCTGGAATGGCCGACGATGAATATCGATTTTGCCGGCGGGCCGCAGGATGTGGTGGTCGATTATTTTATCGATAATGCCTGGTTCGACCGACAGCTGGTGCATGCCAAAGATACAAAACAGTTTAAGCTCATGCCCAGATACGAATATATCCGTTCGGAAAAGGCCTGGAATGACCGGATCGATATCATTTATGCACGCGTGAGCCTATCCGGGTTTCCCACAGAGGAACCCTGCCAGACATTTGCGATTCCTGCATCTGCGGAGTTTTTTGAAGATCGTTTTAAAATCGGGGCCATCTATCAGGAATTCGTCAAGCTGCACCATCTCAACAATGGAGAATTTGAAACGGCAATGGAAGCAGCTTCTGTTGTTTACGATATTTACACCAATCCCAATATTCAGCAGGAACCATGGGCAAAGGAGATGTTCGCTCTTGCCATACCGCTCATCAATCGAAATGACCGTGAGGATTCGAGTGGGGATCATCATTTTTCGCTTAAAGACTATAACTATAGTTCTTTCATGTTAAAGCGTCTGGCGCAGGAACATGATCCCAGAGTCATTACCTTGCCGTTCGATGATAAAAAGGCCATGTATAATGCGCATCATACCTCGGGTTTTGGGCTTGTCATCTGGCTGCTCGGCGGTCTGATCGCTTCTGTTGTATGTGCCCGAAATATACGCATTCGCCGTCAGCGAGTCTGGTTCGATGATGCGGCGAAAGGCAAGGCAAAAGGCGTGCTGCCAGGTATACCTCTGGTGCTGATCGGCATCATTGTTGTACTCGGCATTTGCTTTGTGTTTGCGGTTTATTCCTTAATACAGAATTACTAGCAGGATTATTGTTCTGGCTATGGTTATTAACTGTATGGTCTGAGCTCTCCCCCAAAAAAACATGGTGTACGCAAAGTTCGCAGAGAACGCATTATATAAGGCTCTGTTTAACGATTCTGGATATGAAAATGCAAAATCGTTTGCTTCACGGCTTTTAGCTTATAGCTTATGGTTTATGGTGCTACTCAGACAACTACAAGCTATAAGCCACAAGCTATAAGCCTGTACTTCCCGACATCGGGGGCGAAAGCTATATCCATACTGGTTAAACATAGCTTTACTTAAAGCCCTACGGTGTTCTTGTCATACGACTTTGCGTACACCGTGTCCCCTTCTCCGTAAACGGTGAGGACGTTATGCTGTCATTATCTATGGCCAGCACAATAGGATTACCGCATTAAACTTATTGTTGCGGATGTATTAAATGAAAGCCCTGAAAGGGCGACAGAGAAGAACAGGTCAAGGTAGAACTCGACAGTCCTGGAGGGCGGGCCCGAACCGTTACCAACTCTGGGACTTAAGGATTCTCGATATTTGCCGGCGTAATACTGCCATCGTCGAGTTTCAGGTCTGTCAGTGTCACACTGAGTTGCCACAGACCCTCAACTTTGGCCGATGCAATCTGAATGGCGCTTTGCACCTGCAATTGATGCATCGCAAGGCGTAAGTTGACTTCTTCATTTGCGCGTTGGGATATGGCGGTATCCGCTGCATGTTGGGCAGTCGTTGCCTGCCGCTGAATGATGCCGATGATGACCAGGACCAGCGCAGCAACAATCAATATGCCCACTGCGATGAGTGGTATGGGGATCTGCAATTTGGGTTTGGGGGGCGTGATGTCGTCTCGTGGAATTTTTGCGTGCTGGCTGCTGTAATTGTTGTGATACGACGGCATCTTTTCGAATTGGCTGGCACATTCCTTTTCTTCAGCAATGGCCGTATCGATACATGCATCAATGCATTCGATTACCTCGTACGCCGAGTGATAACGATTCTCGGGCTTTTTTTCGCACAGTCTCAGTATGATATCTGCGATGGATTCCGGGATAAATCCAGGAATTTCTAGCGGTGAGTGCATGTGTTTGAATGCGACTTCCGTGTAGGAGTCTGAGCTGAACACGGGCTTTCCGGTCAGCATTTCCATATACACCAGACCTACGCTGTATAAATCGCTTTCGATACTGGGCCTTCCGGCTTCGGTAAACATCTCGGGCGCCATATAGGAGGGCGTCCCCCGAGTCATTCCTTGTTGTGTAATATCGCCCGATTCCCAGAAAATGCTCAACACAGATGCAATACCAAAATCGAGTATGCGCACCTGATAGGGGGGTGCGGTATCCAGCACCATGATGTTTGCAGGTTTGATATCGCGATGGATAATGCCGTGTCTGTGCGGTTCGTCCAGAGCCCCGAGAATCTGTTTGATGATATTGGTCGCTTCTTTGAGTGACAGCGGTCCTTCACGTTCGAGGAGTTTGTGCAAATCGAACCCATCGACGTATTCCAGAATCATGCATGGTACGCCTTTAAAAAGGCCATAATCCAGGCATTGTCTGATGTGTTTTTCGCAGAGCGCCGAAATCAGTGCGGCTTCGCGATAAAAGCGTTTGACGGCGACTTTGAGCAAATCCGGCGGAATATTTGACGAAATGCTCATCACTTTTATCACGATATGGGCATAATCAATCACCCGCCAGCCTTCGTAAACGATCGAATTTCCGCCAAAACCGATTTGGTTGCCGACGATATATTCGTCCGAAAGCTCGCCTTTATCGCCGACGATATCATTTAAATCCGAGTCGCGTGAAACGGCGGACCAGGCGTCGGAATTGCGCGAGAGAGAGCTGGGAGGCGGATTTTTTGCTGATGCCTGGATATCGGTGATGGCGAGGCTCGCAGAAATTGCAGCTGAATCAACGGAAGAAACGTTTGAGATCTTCGAAGAACCGCTGCCTTCGTTTTCAACTAAAATGTTAATATCTGGTTGAAAATTCGAAGAATTCTGATCATTCATTCCGATATCCTGCCTCCTTTGCAACAATTTCATTCTGTTTCGTACAAACAGACATAAAATGCTGAATTGTTGCATTCGAGGGCGGATTATAACTGAATTTCTGTGTAATACAATGAAAATTGTTGCAGCGTATGGCCGCAGGCCATAGCGGCAACCGCGCACCGTATCGACGCAAGTCGATAGGCGCGCCCCAAAATATCAAGGCGCAACCTGCGTGTCACTGTCGCTTTGATCAATCAGCTCGGAAGGGGCGCAATCGGTCAATGGGAACGGAAACGGCATGCTGGTGACGGTATCGGCGCCGTTGTGTTTTTTTTCGATGCTGTACAGAATGGGTAGTGAATCGCCGATTTGGTAATGATTTTCGGGTTCAGCATGGGTGATAAAACTGTGAATGATGTCGTTGGTGCGCACATCATCGGGGGGATTGAATGCATAGGTGACGATGAAATCGGGTGAACCGAAATATGAATGCACCCGTTGTCCTGGTGATATTTCGAGACGCGCCTGCGAATCCATGGTGCGTAAATCCAGGCCCTTTGAGTTGAGTTCGGCGACATAGGGATAATAAGCCGGCAGATATTGAATATCGATGATGGTGGCAATCGTTTTGCGGCCATTTTGGAAGAGGTTGCGAAAGATGTTGGCAAATGGCGCGTTGGATTCCATTTCGTAGGGTAATACACAGCGCGGTATTATGGTTAACTCGCGGGTTTCGCGTTTAAATGAGAAGGTGATGCCTAAGAAAATGAGCACGAATGTCCCAATGCTTAACAAAATGAGACTTAACCACCAGGTGCCATTATCCCTGACCTGCGGATAATCGAATTGCTGATACCAGGTCGCGATAAGACTGGGAATGAAGTACACGCCAGACGCTATAAGCGCGCAGAACAGGCAACCTTTGTTGCGTCTGGTGCCAGATACCGATTGCTTTTGATTCTCAATATTGAGCAAATCGCGGTAACTTTCGGGCAAACTGCGCGGCGTTTTATCGGGGAGAGATTGCCAAAGCTGCATGTTTCCTGGGGCGCAGACGAATCTGACTTCGCCGAGGGCGCGTTCGAATGATGCAGAATAGGCGGACTGTGCATCGTTTGAATTGGCATGCACGCTCAATCCGCAATCATTCAGGTTTTGCAGGGTTTCTATAATCCGTGGAATGTCGGCGAGTCGGTTTTCAACTTTTGGAGCGAGCATCTGGCGAAGCAGTGTGACGAGTTCATGGGGCTTGTCCTGCATTTGCGGCTCAAAGATCAGGCAAAAATCCTTCACCGGCAAGTCGGCTGGCGATTTCCCCGTAAATAATTGTACTGCCGTCGCGGCTATTGCATAGATATCGCTTGCGGGAACGGGCTTACCCATCAATTGTTCGGGTGGCATATAGCCGAAAGTGCCTGCTACTGTTGATCCGCCGCCCTTTAGCTGCGGGTTGGCGACTGCACCAAAATCGATCAGCGTGACCTTGATTTGTCCATCGGGAAACATCGATATCATCAGGTTCGACGGTTTGATATCGCGATGAATGATGGGCGGATCGTGATGGTGCAGCTTGTCGAGAATCTGTAGTGTCTGGATAAGAATCTGATAGACATCATGGGTGCTGAAACGATAGCCTGAATCGAGCATTTGTTTCAGCGACTTGCCCTGGATGTATTCCTCGACGATATAGGCGCATGGCGGATCGTCATCGAGGCATTCGATGGCCTCATAAAACTTCGCAACGCCATCGATATCCATCGATTCCAGTACTTTGGCTTCGCGCTGGAACAGCTCGTATTCTTTCCACGTCGATATCGACTGGACGTTGAGCTGCTTGACGACGACCATTTGATCGTTTGAGCGCTGAACTGCCCGATAGATGCGCCCCTGCGAGCCATGTCCGATTTCTTCGAAATGCGTATATTTGGCTTCGAGCGATGGGATGCGGACGAAATTTTGGTTTACGGCTTTTCTGGTGGCGGATGTATTGGTATCGTTAAGCAGCGGCTGGCTTTTGTCGCGGGGAATGTGCCTTGGTCTGCCGATGGCTGATGATCGTTGTCTTTGTGGTAATTGAGGCATGGCGATGAATTCTTTGATGCAGAGATGAACGGTGGTAACGGTTCAGTTCAATTCAGCTTAATTAATGGCTATGTTTAACCAGTGTGGATATAGCTTTCGCCCCTGACGTCTGGAAGTTCAGGCTTATAGCTTGTGGCTTATCGCTTGTGGTTGGCTAAAGAGCACTATAAGCCATAAGCTATAAGCTAAAAGCAGTGAAGCAAACGA
>JAEEGL012727719.1_pt1 | contig 14359 bp, 10 predicted proteins | sample 9134231 | NCBI WGS metagenome assembly JAEEGL01 (sample SAMN16246548, study PRJNA631951) | gut metagenome | biome: gut microbiome; feature: rumen; material: fiber-attached | host: Bos | place: Iran: Karaj | collected 2018-10
GATATCCTTGATATGAGCAGGATAGAGAGCGGAAGATATACGATAAGGAAAGAGGAATTTAATCTCCGCGATATACTCGATCAGATAAATACGATGATAAGCGGTCAATGCCGCAACAAAGGGCTTGAATACGAGAGCAGGATCGGCAGTAACGTAGGTATTTTCTACATCGGCGATGACATGAAGCTCAAGCAGGTGCTCATCAATATTCTCGGAAATGCAGTCAAGTTTACTCCGGAAGGCGGGAAGGTCACCTTCAGAGTCGAGCAGACGGCGGAGTTTGATGGCAAGGCGACTCTGCGTTTTGTGATACAGGATACGGGCATCGGGATGGATAAGGAGTATCTGCCGAAGATATTTGATGCCTTCAGTCAGGAGGATTCAAGCCGTTCCAATAAATACGGGAGCACCGGGCTCGGAATGGCCATTTCCAGGAATATTGTGGAGATGATGAACGGAAATATCTCCGTGGAAAGCACAAAGGGTGTGGGCTCTGTCTTTACGGTGAACGTTACCCTGGCAAAGAGCGGGGAGAACAGTTCAGATGATGAATTCAAGGCCGGAAGTCTTAAGGTGCTTGTCATTGATGACGACCCGGTGGACTGTGAACATGCCAGGATCGTTCTTGAGGAGACAGGGATCACGCCGGATATCTGTACGAGCGGAAAAGAGGCAATAGATCATATAGAGGTCAACGCCGCAAGGCACGAAGCCTATGACATGATCCTTGTGGACTGGAAGATGCCTGAAAAGGACGGGATAGAGGTTACAAGAGAGATCCGTAAGATAGTGGGGCCTGATTCCGCGGTTATAGTGCTGACAGCCTATAACTGGGATGATATAGAAAAGGAGGCCAGTGAGGCCGGTGTGGATCATTTCATGTCAAAGCCTCTCTTTTCGGGGAATGTGCTCACCGCCTACAGGCATGCAAGGGGAAGGAAGGACCGGATTGCCGGGAAGAAGCATGTTTCGGATCTGTCCGGTAAGAGGGTTCTGGTTGCCGAGGATATGGCTATCAATGCCGAGATCATGATGATGATCCTGGGCACCTGGAAGATAGAGAGCGAGCTTGCGGAAAACGGGCAGGTGGCAGTGGATATGCTTAAGGCGTCGAGTCCCGGGTATTACGATGCGATCCTCATGGACGTGAGGATGCCTGTGCTTGACGGATTGGGAGCCACGGAGGCTATAAGAGCCCTTGATCATCCGGATGCAAAAAAAATACCCATCATCGCGATGACGGCCAATGCCTTTGACGAGGATGTGCAGAGATCTCTTCAGGTAGGGATGAACGCCCATCTGAGCAAGCCCGTTGAAAAGGACAAGCTTTTTGAGGTGCTTTCCTGGCTTATAGATGAGTAATGTTACTGTCACGGCCTTTAAGATCGTGATAGTAAATTCGGTCATGAATGGTAACGATGAGTAACCATAGTTTTCAACAATAAAAAGGAGACGGAAAAATGGCAAATGACAGAAGACCGGATGATATGGTTCGTATCACCACAAACGAGCTTGCGGATGCGTTCATTGAGGAGCAGATCACGGCGCTCAGGGAGCAGATCGGCAGCAAAAAGGTTCTGCTGGCGCTTTCTGGCGGAGTTGATTCCTCGGTAGTGGCGGCAATGCTTATCAGGGCTGTGGGACAGCAGCTTGTGTGTGTCCATGTAAATCACGGCCTGCTAAGAAAAGGGGAGCCGGAACAGGTTATTGAGGTTTTCCGGAATCAGATGAAGGCGAATCTTGTATATGTTGATGCGACGGACAGGTTCCTCGATAAGCTGGCGGGAGTTACGGATCCCGAGCAGAAAAGAAAGATCATCGGAGGAGAGTTTATCGAGGTTTTTGCCGAAGAGGCCAGAAAGCTGGAGGGTATCGAGTTCCTCGCTCAGGGTACCATATGGCCGGATATTCTTGAGAGCGAAAAGGGGATAAAGGCTCATCACAATGCGGGTGGATTGCCGGAGGATATGAAGTTTGAGCTGGTTGAGCCCGTTAAGATCCTGTTTAAGGATGAGGTAAGGATAGTGGGCGAGCGTCTTGGACTGCCCGCGGGCATGGTTTACCGCCAGCCCTTCCCGGGTCCCGGACTGGGAGTGCGCTGCCCCGGAGCCATAACAAGAGACCGTCTTGAAGCAGTACGCGAATCCGATGCCATCCTTCGTGAGGAATTTGCAAAAAACGGCCTTGAGGGAAAGGTATGGCAGTATTTCACCGTGGTTCCCGACTTCCGCTCTACAGGTATAAAGAACGGTGAGCGTTCCTTTGAGTGGTGCGTCATCATCCGCGCCGTGAATACAAAGGATGCGATGACCGCCACGGTTGAGGAAATTCCGTTCAGCCTTATGCAGACCCTTGTAAACAGGATCACAAGCGAGGTTAAGGGCGTTAACCGCGTCCTCTACGATTTCACTCCCAAGCCTACGGGGACGATTGAGTACGAGTGAATTGAAAAAATCCCGCAAGCCTTGAAAATACAGGGTTTATGGTAATCTATAGTTGATGGTGAGTCCTACCGATAAGTGGAAGTTGTAAAAGCGATGGAATCGCTGATGGTGGTTCCACATCATGGCTATGTCGCAAGACATAGCCATATTTATGCTATAGGGGTATTATGATTCAGGAACGTTTAAACCTTTATCTGATAGATATGAAATATGTACGGGATCTGCATCATGCTGATGACAGGGTTTCATCTGTGCCTCCACAGATTGGCAAACAGCACAGGATATACGTGGGTGACCCGTGAATGGTAACCATAAAACCCCGCAGTTATATCTTGATTACACTATCCGGATATATTTATTCCTGTCTATATAAGAAGGTGATATTTCAAGCTCCCAGACTGTATTGTGCTTCTCATCCTCCGAAACGGCATTAAAGCCCATCTGACCGTAGAAATCCTTTACCATGCCGTTTTTGGCGGTGGGATAATAATAGCCTCTTATGACCCTGATCCCCTCTTTCAGAGCCCTTTTTACGAGGGTATCCATCATGGCATATTCCATATCTCTTTTAAGTACCCGGCAGCTCATTATCCAGAGCTCTATATCCAGCACATCGTCCGATTTCCTTCCGATCACCACCGAAACCACACCGTTATCGCCGAACTTATCCTTCAGACGGCCGCAGAGATTTATATAACAGTCGTTATTTTTAACCTCGCCTATCTCTGCCGCGGTATATCTCTTTGTTGTAAGGTTGAACTGATTGCTTTTGTTGGTAAGCTGGGCTATCCTGTCGACATAGGCTGAGGGGAAGCTGTCTATCGCAGCTTCCATTTCCAGAGACTGAAGGTATTCGCCGTAATCGGAAAACGCCGCCGACTGTTTTGCTCTTTCGATATTTGCCTTGTACATGGCGCTTCTTTGAGCATCTTCTTTGGAGACCGCGGTGACCTCAAAAAAGCCAGAGCGGTCAAGAATGCGTATATAATCCTCCGGATTTCCGATATCCGGCGCTGCTGCACCTGTCTGTGCCGAGACCAGCTCTCTTTCGGCGGGGTTGTCATCCACAAATACGAAGGATTCAGGCAAGAGAGACAGCTCTTTAGCCATGGCAAGGAGATTCTCGCTTTTGGGCTCCCAGTTTGCCTTTATCACGATAAAGTCCTCGGGAGTAAGGACGCTGTCTTCGTGCTTAAGCCCGGCAAGGGCGTTATCATGATCGTTCTTGGAGCAGATGTTTAAAAGGATCCCCTGATCCTTTAAGAGCTTTAAATATTCCTGAAATTCAGTATAAACCTCGCCGACGGCAGTTTCCCGTCCGAGCTCTATCCCGTCCGGACCGTCTTCTCCTATGATGCCTCCCCAGAGAGTATTATCCAGGTCGAGAGCCAGCGCTTTTTTGTTCTTCCCGAAAAGGGATTTGATCATATTGCTTAGGTTGAAAGAAAGGAAGGGTATGGCTTCCATCGAAAGGGCATATTTATACAGATGCCAGAACATGGGATCAGACCATTTATCAAGCCCGTAGCATGCCGAGAGATAGTTTATGTCCTGGATATGGAAATCACCATGGTCGCGGCTGTACTCGGCAAACTTCTGATTCAGCCTGTTTACAAAGCTGACCCGTCCCCTCGGGTCGGTGGCATCGGAATTTCCCAACAGCCTGAAGGAAGGGTATTCAAAATTGTTCTGGATGATGGTGCACCCGTACCTCTCCCCTATTCCTTCCCAGAGCTGCTTAAAGCGCGTAAATTCTTTTTCTGCACAGGCCTCGGCCATCTCCGGGCTCTCAGAGACAGACGGGAAGCTTTGGATATTTCTGATGCCGGTGTGGATATAGATAATATCCGGATGAAAATCGGACAGGGCAGGATTATCGAACATCACATCCTCCCAGTATTTTCCGAATTCGCTCTCATAGAACTCCGGCTTTATCCCCTGATCCAGCAAAAAAAGCTCAAGGATCGCGGCTACGTCATGGGTCGTGGAGCCTCCGAGCACCGCTATCCGCTTTTGTGTAAAGTTATCGGCGCTTTCAAGAAGCCTTCTTTTAAGGGATTTCTTCTTTTTTATAATGATCCCGGGATCAAAGGGGTATTCAAGTTCCTTCACGTTTATCTCCCTGCTGAAAAGTTTATTTGACTATTCCCATATGGTTGTATTATAATAATCCATGTTCGCCGGTACTCTTATCCGGCGTGACGAAATGGAGTCGTATCGAAGTGGTCATAACGGGGCGCACTCGAAATGCGTTAGTCCTTCGGGGCTCGAGGGTTCGAATCCCTCCGACTCCGCTTGCCATCCGGGTTTCCGGGTGGCTTTTTTATCTGTTTTGGCCCGTGACCGCGCTGAAAGCGCGCGAGTCGGCCGTGGATAGTATCCCGAAAAACATCCTATCATAATAATCTTTCTTTATCAACCGATGCGCGGCATATCAGAACCTGGACACCGGAAAAGGGTACCCGTGATAATAACGAAAAGGCCTTACCGTATCCATAGAAGGGTCCATTCTTTTGTATGCCGATACGATAAGGCCTTTGTTTCTGTTTTATCTGTTTCGAGTAGATCACAGCATCAGGCGTTACAGCCCTTTGCCTATCCCCCGAATTAAACTATAGATACTCTGTCAAATCTTACTTCAATTATGTGTCCCTCATCATCTTCCATAAAATCTTCCATGTATCTTAAATCTTCAAAAAGTGCCCTGATCTTTTCCATCTGATCTATCGGGGAAAGATATTTTCCTCCCTGGGAGACCAGGGCGCCCTTGTCAATAAAAGACAACACACAATCATAAAAAATTTGTTCCATATAAGCCCCCTGTTGCACCTTTGCCATACCGGCTCAGAAGGAGCGTAAAGCAGTTAATGATTTCCGCGTGATACAATATAATGATATGTACAAAGGTTGAAAACTTTAAATTAGGTTACTATACGGAAACAGATAAAACATAGAGACTTCTCCACGGCAGCTAAAAACAATATTGTGGAATTCCTTTCATCTGAACTGACGATTGGACGGACGATCAATACGTCCCAAGAAACCCGGCAGGATACCGGAACTAACATAGATTATAAAGAACTATCCGGGGTGAAACCGAAAACAGATCCTTATAAAAGATCCTCTAAAAAAAGAGGTTGAACGTGATCCGAAGGATCACACTGAAGCTGAACGATTAAAAACATTCCTCCCTTCTGCTGCAGATTGAGCAGAAGTCTCATGGCGGTACTATAACACGACAACTTTGAAAAATGCAAGAGGAAATTCGATTAAAATTGTATTTATTTTTATACAATGATTATCATTTACGGGTCATGATGGAAATGACGGTCACTGACGGGAGCTTGCTCACTGGCATTGAATGGTAATTACCCGTGAAAAATGGTCTCTCCTTAATCTTTAAATACCCGGAGATTTAGTTTATACTGTAATTCAAGAGTGCACAAGTTTTAAACAGGAGGTGATGATTATGCCGTTTTCAGCCGGTTTCATGGTTCCCCATCCGCCCCTGGCGGTCCACGAGGTAGGGCGGGGAGATGAAATGAAGATACAGGCAACTCTCGATGCCTTTGACACGGTGGCGGAAAGGATCGCAGAGCTTAAGCCTGATACCATAGTCCTGACCTCGCCTCACAGCGTCATGTATACAGACTATTTTCACGTTTCTCCGGGGGCTGGAGCAACGGGGAACTTTTCGCGCTTTGGCGCTTCAGAGGTGAGTTTTGACATAAAATATGACGGTGAATTCTCGCTCATCTTAAGCAAGTGGGCCGATAAGCTCGGCTTTCCTGCGGGAACCTTCGGAGAGTGGGATAAGAAGCTGGATCACGGAACCATGGTTCCCCTTTATTTCATAAACAAGCGCTATACGGACTACAAGCTCGTAAGGATAGGGCTTTCGGGGCTCTCTCTTTCGACCCACTATAATTTCGGAAGATTTTTAAGAAGCGTTGCCGACCGCCTGGGAAGAAAAGCGGTCTTCATAGCCAGCGGGGATCTTGCCCACTGCCAGAAGGAGGACGGGCCTTACGGCTATAAAAAGGAAGGCCCGGAATATGACAAAAGACTGATGGAGGTCATGGAAAGAGGAGCTTTTAAGGAGCTTCTCGATTTTGACGAAGCTTTCCTTCACAAGGCTGAGGAGTGCGGCCACCGCTCCTTTGCGATAATGGCCGGGGCCTTTGACAATGTCTCGATAAAGACGGAGATCCTTTCTCATGAAGCGACCTTCGGTGTAGGCTACGGGATCGGGATATTTACGCCGAAGGCTGCGGATCTCGGAAAAGCGGAGATAGATGCAGCAGAAAAAAGCAGCGATCCTCTGGTGAACCTTGCCAGAGAAACCATCAATGAATATGTTTCAAAGGGAACAAAGCCCAAAGCCAAGGCGGATACCGACGAGCTTAATAGAAGGGCCGGGGCCTTTGTATCCATTCACGAATTCGGGATGCTCAGGGGCTGCATAGGCACGATCAGCGCTGTTTATGAAAATCTGGCCCGGGAGATCATAGAAAACGCCATATCGGCCTCCACGAAGGATCCGCGGTTTTCCCCGATAACACAGGATGAGCTTTCGGACCTTGAGATAAACGTGGATGTTCTGTCCGAAGCGGAGCCCATAGCGTCCGAGGCGGAGCTTGATGTAAAGCGTTATGGCGTTATCGTTGAGAACGGATACAGAAGAGGCCTGCTGCTGCCGGATCTGGAGGGGGTGGATACTGTAGCCGAACAGGTGAGCATAGCCCGCAGAAAGGCCGGCATATCTCCCGGAGAGCCTGTAAAGCTTTTCAGGTTTGAGGTGGTGCGTCATGTGTGAGCCTGAAAAAAGCCTTTGGAAGGATGACGGGATGCGGGATGGCTTGTCAGAGGAAAGCGGAGAGAACGGCATCGCAGTCTGCGGAGTCTGCTTCAGGCATTGCCGCATACCGGAGGGCATGAAGGGCTTCTGCGGGGTAAGAAAGAATACGGAGGGCCGTATTAAGCCCATTAATTATGGCATAGTCACCGGGCTTGCCCTTGATCCCATCGAAAAAAAGCCTTTAAGGAGATTTTGTCCCGGAAGCCGTATCCTCTCTGTCGGAAGCTTCGGATGTAATCTGAAATGTCCCTTCTGCCAGAACTATGAGATCTCACAGAGCGGGGAGGAGATGATCGAAGGATCGGAAAAGGTGATGCCCGGGGAGTTGGTTGAAATGGCGCTCTCCACTATAGGAAAGGGGAATGTCGGGATCGCCTTTACCTATAACGAGCCTCTGGTCTGTTATGAATATGTCAGGGATACGGCAAGGCTTGCGCATGAAAATGGGTTAAAGACGGTCATAGTGACCAACGGAAGCGTTTCTTTAAATGTGCTTGAGGAGGTGCTGCCATATACGGATGCCATGAACATCGACCTGAAGGGCTTTACGAAAGAGGCTTACAGAGCGCTTTCGGGGGACCTTGATCAGACGAAGGAATTTATAACAAGGGCCGCGAAGGACTGTCATGTTGAGCTTACTTCCCTTATTGTGCCCACGATAAACGATTCTCCTGAGGAAATGGAGCAGGAGGCTGCCTGGATAGCGGGTATATCGCCGGATATCCCACTGCACGTTACCCGTTATTTCCCCAGGTACAGGATGACCTCAGAGCCTCCTACGGATATTTCTCTTCTTTACAGGCTTAAGGATATCGCTTCGAGGCATCTTTATCATGTTTATGTGGGAAATGTATGAGGTGAAGCAGGCAGTTTTTATGATCAAAGGGTTATCATTCACGGGTCACCCCACCCGCATTCGCAAAATCCGTGCTTGCGCAGATTTGTTTTGCTTATGTGGGTGGGGTGACCGCTTCCAGGTTTCATGATAGAAACGGTAATATCAAAGGGTCAAAAGCCACATGGCGCTTTCGACCCTTTGAACTTTCTGATCATTATCTATACCTGAAAAGACCTGAGATTTCGCACGATTCCCCAGATAATAAGCAAGACAACATATATAGTGAGAAGAATCTCGTTGAATTTCGGGTTCTTTTTTCCGTTTAACAGGCGTATTTCTGCGAATATCAGCTCGACGCCGATAAAGGGGAGGGTCACAAATACGAATGGATTTGCATTGAAAGCTCCCCGGATATCAAAGCGCAGCAGGCTTGTGCATAAGCTGGTTATTCCGCAGCCCGGGCATTTAAAGCCGGTTATCCTGTGAAACAGGCAGGGTATGCCGTAGCCCAGACGTTTTACGATCAGGATATAAATAAAAACTGCCGACATTAACAGAAATGCCGGCAGCAGTGCTTTTAATCTGTTTTTAAAGGACTCTTTATGCTCCATACTTGTTTACGGTATCCTGCATCAGCGCCAGAGAAATGATACTGAGCCCGAAAATACCGAGGATCAGGAATAGTACAGCATCACCGCTTCCGGTCACGCCGTTGTTCTCTTTTACGACCGTAGTCTCCTCACCCTTTTTATAGAGCCAATACCAGGTATAGATGTTGCAGGTAACAAGACTGAGAATGACGACCATTGCGCCGCTTGTCTGGCTTTGTTCGCCGGCCGTCCAGCTTACCTCATCGTTCAGACAATAAATCCAGTATAGTGTGTAAATCCCGCAGGTGATAAAGCTTAAGATGATGCACATAGCAATGCTTCTCTCCTTTATCGGACCGCCTGCAACTACCGTTCCTTTGGAAGCTGTTGACGAGGAACTGCTTGAGTAATCGTCATCCCTGCCGTAGTCCGCATCGGCCGAAGAAAGATCGTCATCAGTGTATTTATCATCCTGCAAGGAAGACTGCTCTATCGCCGCACCGCAGCTTTCACAGAATTTTGCGCCTTCTTTTAATATGGCGCCGCATTTGGGACAGTTCATAATCGTTTTCCCCCCTTTTTAATATTCGGCTGTTAATATCCGGTTATTATACCCGGATATGCTTCAAAAAAGCTTTTTTGCTCATCCGGGTACTGTTCCTAAAGTATACACAATTCTTTTTTGATTGTAAATGCAATATTTAGGCGGCAGGTGATTTTCATTGACTTTTCGCGGGAAGCGGTTGAAGGATGTTTTTCGAAAAGAGTTTTGACGTTTGCTATATTATAACGTATACTCAATAAGACAATTCTTTGTTGATACGGAAAATAACAATTCGGAGAATAAGATGCTCAGGATAATAGTTGCGTTGATATTTGTAGTATGCGTTTTACTTATCTCGGTGCCTATATGGTTGATATTTCAGGTGGTTGGGCTGTTTTCGGCCGAGGCAAAGGAGATGGCTTCCCTTGCCCTTCTGCGGTTCGCTTTTAAAGGGATCGTTCTGATAGCGGGAACGAAGGTGACCTTTATAGGGGAGGAGAATATTCCTAAGGATGAGGCTGTTCTCTTTGTCGGCAATCACCGAAGCTACTTTGATATTATAATCCAGGGAACCCGCTTCACCCGCCCTACCGCCTTCATTGCGAAAAAGGAGTTCGGAAAGGTGCCGATCTTCGGGCTTTGGATGAAGAATATACACTGTCTCCTCCTTGACAGGGACGATCTTAAGCAGGGCCTGAAGATCATCCTTAAGGCAATTGATTATATCAAGGAAGGGCGGTCCGTTTTCGTATATCCCGAAGGGACCAGAAACCGCACAGAAGAGCTGCTGCTGCCTTTTAAGGAGGGGAGCATGAAAATTGCCACCAAAACCGGCTGTCCCATTATACCTATCGCGATCTCGGGCTCCCGGGCGGTGTTTGAAGATCAGTTCCCGAGGCTTAAAAAGGCATCGGTTATCGTTCATTACGGAGAGCCTGTCTATCCCGCAGCTCTTTCCAAGGAGGAGCTTAAGTTTCCGGGGAAATATACCGCCGGGATCATTTCGAACATGCTGATCGAGGACTCAAAGATGCTTGAAAAGAACGGGTAGGGATGCTGAAACCCTGCACCGAACATAAAAAAGCTCCAAACATCGACGGGATCAATGTTTGGAGCCACACCCGGGGTTCTGCTTCGCAAAACTCCCGAGTTCGGAGATAGAGGGACTTGAAGTCAGAAAAAAAATCCTCAAATACAGAAAGGAAGGAGGTCTGAGTGGCACCGACATATTTAGGTCACCCCTATAGTCACCCCAAAATTTTAATAAATAATCAAGTATGAAAAAAGCTCCAAACACTGAAAGTATCGGTGTTCAGAGCCTTACACATTTAACGGAGAAAGAGGGATTTGAACCCTCGCGCCGCGTTAACGACCTACACCCTTAGCAGGGGCGCCTCTTCAGCCTCTTGAGTATTTCTCCAATGCCTGAATATTTGCAATCGCTATTATACTAAAGCGGTGCTTCTTTGTCAATTTTTATTTTTGTTTTAGTACTTCTCCGTCTTAGTCCGTCTTAGTCCTTGTCCAGGGCAACTCCTGTTTTCCCGGAACAACTCCTCTTTTTCCCTTTTTTTCTGTTTTAGTCATTTCCAAGGACGAGAACATCCCTGAAGCGTAGTTTAACACTGCCGCTTAATGTTTCCCCTGTCAGCCTGTCGGTCAGGGTTTCGGCTCCGAGATCGATAAGCCCGCCCTCAGGATCCTGACAGATAACAAAATACGTTTTATTGTTATTTTTTTCACGAACCGTGATCTCCACAGCGCCTTCCACCGGAAACGGAGCACTGATGCGGCAGTCTTTCATGAGCAGCTTAATGAGAGCATCAAGAAAAGCCGGTTCGGGGCGGGTAGCGATATAATATGCCCTGCCCTTTCCGAATTCGTTTACCGTAAAACAGGGCTCTCCACTGTAGAAATCATCCTTATAGAATCCCAGCACCCGGGCTCCTTCGGGATGGATACGCTCACAGAGGAAGTCAGAGGAATAGACCTGATCAAAGCCCTCTTTCCGGCGGAATTCCTCCGTAATGCAGATACCGTTTCTTTCATCAGGAAACAGGGCATCTGTCTCCTCTGCCCAAAGGCCGAGAACATCTCTTAATAATCCCGGGTAGGCGCCGTAGACACAACGGTCGTCCTCATCTGCCCAGCCGGTCATGTAGGTAGCGATCAGAGTGCCCCCGTTTTCCGTAAACTGTATAAGCTTTTTTGCCGTATCGGCCGGGAGCATATAAAGAAGAGGAGCAAGGATGACCTTATAACCCGAGAGATCCGAGGTGGTCTTCAGAAAATCCACCTGAATGTTATTGCTGTATAAAGCGCAATAATACCTGTGAAGCTCACTGATATAATCCATATCAATAGTGGGACCGGAATTGTTCTCAAGCGCCCACCAGTTGCTCCAGTCCATGATCATCCCCACCTCGCAGCGCGTTTCGGCGCCGATGATGCTGCTTCCGAGCTTTTTAAGCTCTGCGCCAAGCCCGGAGATCTCTTTGAAGATACGAGTGTCGGTGCGTCCACTGTGTGAGATAACGGCCCCGTGGAATTTCTCCTGGCCCGCCGCAGACTGCCTCATCTGGAAGAACAGCACACTGTCGGAGCCGTGGGCGAGGCCCTGATAGGCGATGGACCTGACCTCTCCGGGACGCTTTATCTTGTTATAAGGCTGCCAGTTCTGCTGATTCGGCGACTGTTCCATTACATAATATGAACTTCCGTCCTTAAGCCCCCGCATTATATCGTGATACATGGCAGAGAGCGAGGGAGGGTCATCCGGCGCGGGATAATTATCCCAGCCGACGATATCCATGACCTTAAGCATCCTGTTCTGGTCAAGAACCTTTATATTTCCGGCGATATTCGTAAAGACCGGAAGCCCGGGAGTCGCCTGCTTAAGGAGCTTTGCCTCATTTTCGAAGCATTCCGCGGTGGAATCGGTCATAAACCTCTGATAGGATAGCTTAAGTGCAGGGTTGACGATACAGTCGTCGTTGAGCTCGGAGGGAGGCATGATCTCCTCAAAGCTTGTAAGGGTGCGGTTCCAGAAGGCCGTGTTCCATCTTTTGTTAAGCTCTTCAAGGGTACCGTATCTGTTTTTAAGCCACAGCCTGAATTTTCTCTGACAGTTTTCGCAATAACAGAAGGTTCCGTATTCGTTGGCAACATGCCATCCGGCAAGCCCTTTTCTTTCGGAATATCTTTCGGCAAGCTTTCCCGCCAGGGCCGCGGCTCTTTCCCTGTATTTTTTGCTGTTTACGCAGAAATTTACCCGTGTGCCGTGCGTCCTTTTCCTGCCCGCGATATCTACGGGGAGCACCTCGGGATAGAGGGTCGATAGCCAGGCGGGTTGCGCTCCCGTGGGAGTAGCGAGAAAATAATGCAGCCCGGCCTCGTCAAGCCTGTCAAGGATTTGATCCAGCCATTCAAAGGTATATTCGTTTTCGGCAGGCTCCAGCTTTGTCCAGGAGAAAACGGGCAGAGTGACCAGGTTTATGCCTGCCTTTTTAAAGCTTTCGATATCCTGCTTAAGCACTTCATCGCCCCACTGGTCGGGATTATAATCGCCGCCGAATAAAATGTTATTTTTAAGAAAATCGCTCATAGCCTGCCTCCGGGGATTTTTTTTAAAGGTGACCCGTCGTGAATGGTAACATGAAAAGGATACTAAAAACACGAAATTATGTCCAGCAGGAAAAACAGATATACAATCCGGTAACGTCATATGGTACAATACAATTCGTGGTTAGGGAGGCATGCTGCTCTTATCTGGTTCGGTTATTTAAGAAACGCATGTACTCGTTGTGTTTTACATGTACCGGAAAATAGCTATGCTTCCGGTATAAATAAGATTTTCGGAGGATGTTATGAAAATAGTTTGTCTTGACCTGGAGGGAGTTCTGGTTCCCGAGATATGGATCGCGTTTTCAAAGGAGAGCAAAATACCGGAGCTTAAGAGGACTACCCGGGATGAGCCCGATTATGATAAGCTTATGCGCTTCAGGCTTGAGCTCCTTAAGGAAAAGGGGCTCGGGCTTAATGAAATAAAGGAGGTCATCTCAAGGATCGATCCGATACCCGGGGCCGAAGAGTTTCTTAATAAGCTGCGGGAGATTACGCAGGTGATCATTATAAGCGATACCTTTGAGCAGTTTGCGGGACCGCTTATGAAAAAGCTGGGATATCCCACCATTTTCTGCAATTCCCTTGAGGTATCCGACTCCGGAGAGATCACGGGCTATAAAATGAGGTGTGAACAGTCAAAGCTTTCGACTGTAAAAGCGCTTCAGTCCGTAGGCTTTGAAACCATAGCCTGCGGAGACAGCCATAACGATCTGGGGATGATAAAGGCCGGAAGATCGGGCTTTTTATTTAAGAGCACTGAACAGATAATAAAGGACAACCCGGAGATCCCCGCTTTTGAAGAATATGATGAGCTTTTAGAGGCGATAAAGAAGGCGCTTAAGGCCTGATGAAGAGGGTCATGATCGCAGGGGTGAGCAGCGGGAGCGGAAAGAGCGTGCTCACCGTTGCCGTATCCTGTGCTTTCATAAAGAAGGGCCTGAGGGTAAAGGTATGTAAATGCGGGCCCGATTATATCGATCCGCTTCTGCATGACAGGATATTATCTCAGTGCGCCACGGCAGGGCAAAATGGTGGGAATAAGAACTCCCGGTATCGCTTTACGCTGACGGGCGGCCTTAATATCGATCCCTTCCTGCAGGGCAGAAAAGGGGCAGAAGAGCTGTTAAATAAGCTGCCCGGGGATACGGAGCTTGCGATCCTCGAGGGAGCCATGGGGTATTTCGACGGCATCGGACTGTCGTCGGAAAACAGCGCCCGGGATATAGCGGGGCTTACCGATACGCCTGTGATCCTTGTGATAAGGCCCGGAGGAATGGGAGCGACCCTCGGAGCCATCCTTAAGGGTATGTTGGAATATGACAGCAAAACAGAGGGGAACAGGAGAGGGAATTGCATAGCAGGCGTTATATTAAATGACTGTAAGGAGTCACATTATAAATACCTGAAGCCGGTGATAGAAGCGGCGGGGTTAAGGGCCCTCGGCTATCTGCCTCATTTTGA
>JAEEGL013146445.1_pt1 | contig 14359 bp, 5 predicted proteins | sample 9134231 | NCBI WGS metagenome assembly JAEEGL01 (sample SAMN16246548, study PRJNA631951) | gut metagenome | biome: gut microbiome; feature: rumen; material: fiber-attached | host: Bos | place: Iran: Karaj | collected 2018-10
GAGATTATCTGAATGAAGCAAAGGTGAGAGGGTCACATTTTTCAACCTGATTACATGCAAAAAACAAGTTAAATAAAAAATTATTTAAGTTAATTTCTGGTAAGAATTAACCCGATGCCCCGTAATTCCGTTTTTAGCAAGATAAACACTCTTGTTCTTTGAGCATATTGGGAAAATCGTTAATTTTGAGACTGTCGTCTCTAAAATACTCATGCTTGGAAGAAAAAATATTTGAGATTATTTTGTTCTTCTCTCACTTAATCGTATTTTTGCAACGTGAAGCCTCTTCATTAAGGCTTAAAGCCTGAAACGTTTTCGTTGACGTTTTCGTTATCGTACGAAGTCTGGTTAAGGGTGACGTTCCCGTTATCGTACGAAGTCTGGTTAGGGTTGACGTTATCGTTGACGTTATAAGGGGCAAGCTGGCAGCGGCCAGCACATAACTTATTGGAAAATAAACGAAGCGTTATGCTCGTCTTGCAAGTTGAAACCTAGGAAATTTCATGTACGGCAAGAGAACATGATGGCTTTCATGCGTAAGCGTGGATGTTATCCATTTCTCCCGTACAAGGTTTTCCTGGGACCGCAACTTGAAGAAGTGGATACAGTTCCACGCTGTTTCCAAACTGCCATAAGATAAATGCTTCCTTGTAATTGAGTAATAACAAAAGATACATCTAACAAAAAAGCAAATTATACCAATGAAACGTAATCCATTGTGGCTTGTAGCTGCCGTGATACTTTTTGGTTGTAGCGAGCAGTTGAGCGAAGGGCTGGTTTCTTCTGGCTCCTTGCCTATCAGTCTGACTGGCTCCATCAACCAGCAAAATCTGACACGAGCCAATGAACAGGGCTTTGTCTCAGGTGACCGAATGGGCATCTATATCGTTGATTATGTAGATGGTCAACCAGGGAAGATCTCCACAGATAACCGAGCCTCCAATGTTATCTATACCTTTGATGGTGATAACTATCGATGGACAGCACCCACCACCATCTATTGGAGAGACAAGGAGACTCCCGTGGATGTTTATGGATATTATCCTGCTGCTAACTACATCAGCGACCCTTCTGCTTTCCGCTTTGAGGTTAACGCAGATCAGAATGCGCAGCGAGAGGGAGAGATGAGCAGTTATGAAGCATCGGACTTCCTCTGGGGCAAGACAGCAGGCACTGCACCCACAACGGAAACCATCATGGTGCGTTATTCCCATCGTCTCGCAGGCGTACGCGTACATTTACTAAAAGGTGAAGGTCTGACGGATACCGAGTGGCAGAAACTCCCTCGTCTCGTAACTGTTGACAACACCATTCGCACAGCCACCATAGACCTCGCGACAGGAACTTCCACACCTACGGGCAGCTATGACCGTCCCATCCGTATGTTGGAGCAGACGGGTGACTATCGTGCCGTCGTTGTCCCACAGACGGTTGAGGCTGGCAAAGCACTCATCAGCATCACCATCGACGGCATCAGCTACAGTCACACGCTCACCTCTCCTATGACGTATCAGGCTGGCAAGCTTCACAACTTCACCATTACGGTGAACAAGAGCGAGGCTACTGGTGACTATAGTATTAGCGTCAGTGACGATGGCATCACTGACTGGATTAACGATGAGGCTTCGCATCAGTTCTCCGCTCAGGCATACGTTGTTGTACACTGCGACAAATACGGCACCTTGAAAGAATGCATCACCCGTGCAGGATTGGATTATAAGACCATTCAGAACCTGAAGGTGACTGGAGAACTTAATGCTGATGACTATCATCTATTGGCAAACGAAATGCCTGAGCTGCGTCATTTGAATCTGCGCGATGCCGTTGGCCGACACGTATTCTCCGGACATAATTGGGATACAGATGAAGACTATTACGAGGACAATTTTTTTACGGGATTTTATGGTAACAAAACAATCCGTTCGATAATTATTCCCTCGTCCACTAAGGTGATTGGAGGTGGAGCGTTTCGTGAGATGCGATTGATGTACTCTACCCTAGAGATTCCTGAGGGTGTAACTAAGATTGAATGGGGTGAAGCCTTCGCTTACAATGAATATAATGGAGTAGAATTAATTCTACCTAGTACATTAGAGTGGATTGGACGAGGAGCATTCCTTAATTGCGAATGGAAGTGTGAACTGAAACTTACGGATAATATTACTTTTATTGACGAAGCTGCCTTCCGTAACTGCCCTAATTTTTATGGGGTATTCCACGTGCCGTCCAAACTGAAGGAATTAAAGGATGGTATGTTTGCAGGGTTAGGCAGTAATGGTTCGTTTACTGGTGAGATAGAAATTCCACAAGGTGTTACTGAGATACCCAGCGGTTATTGGGAAGGGGTGTTTGGCGTATCCTTGAAAAATCGTGTTGCACTAAATATTCCTAAAGGTGTTCGGAAGATTGGTAGGGGGTGGCCAAGATTTTCGTCAATCCATTTTAATGATGATTTGGAGGAGATGGGGTATGAGACATTCTACGGCAGTGGCTTTTATTTTCCAATTGAACTTCCTTCTCAATTGTCAGTCTTAGGAACACGGGCATTTTGGAATGCGCATATAGAGGGTGTTTTGACAATACCAGAAAAGTGCTTGTCGATAGGAGAAGGTGCTTTCAGTTTTAACGATTTTACGAAGGTAGTTCTACCCAGTAAGCTGGAATCCATTAGCTCCGAAATGTTTGGCGGTTGTGAGATGTTGAGGGAGATAACGATCCCCCGATATGTCGACTTTATTGGAAGAAATGCATTTACGGGATGTAGATCTTTGCAAACGCTAGTTTGTCTTAATCCCGAGCCTCCGACTTTAGAAGGGAATGTTTTTGGTTCAGGGGAATTATATTCGACATGGTCAGACAATGGGGTGGATTTTGACAAGTGTATCCTTCAGGTTCCCGAGGCATCGATTGAAACATATCGACATACCAACGGTTGGAGCGACTTCAAGAACATCACCCCTTATCGTGAATTGGCTTTTAATATCCCAGAGATAGTTGCACTTGACAAAGGCAGCACCCTTGAAGGTATCCTTCGTGCTGAAGGTGCTTGGGAAGTCAGCGAATGTCCAGACTGGGTAACAGTCTCTCCTGCCAGCGGAACCTATAAGGAGGAACTGACTGTTACGGTGAAGCCCATGAACTATGAAGGAGAACGGGACGGCCGTATTGTATTCCGTCTGAAAGAGAAAGACTACACTTACTATACGACTGTTCATCAGTATAATTCAGCCGAGTATCGGGAAGACCAGACGTTTGTACTTCAACAGGCATCGGCCGGAGCACCTCAGGAAATTCCGTTTTTTATTGTAGGTGAAGGCTATACTGCAGAAGAAATCGTTTCAGGGCAGTACCTGAATGATATGAGGGAGCAGATGGAACATCTATTCAGCTGCGAGCCCTACAAGACTTATCGCAACTACTTTACTGTCAGCACGGCTATAGCCTGTTCTCCTGAGCATGGACTGGATGGCCGAACACGATTCGATAGCGGCATTGATTACTACAATTGGGTATTCTATACTAACGAGAACCGTGTTTGGGAATACGCAGAAAACCATGCCCAAGGCATAAACGGAGGCAGTCACAACCGTTCGATGGTGATGATGCTGATGAACACCAACCAGTTGCCCAATACCGCTAAACTGGACAATGACGGATATGCTTTGGCCATGTTGGGCAAGAGCACAGACATCTATCCTTTCAGCCAGCATGAGCTGGTGCTGAGAGACGTTGGCGGACGTGCTTTCGGACATCTGGCCTCAGAGGCAATCAATCACTTCACTTTCCTGAAAGCCTGTACCTGTCCTGGATGCAGGGGACTGGAAGAATACCAGCGTGGCCGTGCATTAGGTTGGTATGGAAACGTTTCACTCAGTTCCAAGATGAACGAGGCCCCCTGGTCTCACCTCATATTTCATCCTACTTATTCTGCCTACGTAGATATGTACGAGGGTGCTTACAACCATGCCCGTGGAACCTATCGCTCAGAGAACATGAGTGTAATGGGCAATGTACCGATACCCTATTTCAATACCATCAGCCGCGAGATAATTGTTCGTCGCATCATGGAAGCTGCAGGTAAGACGTACTCCTTTGATCAATTTGAGGCAAACGACAAAATAGAAATACCAGAAGAGTGAAGAGTGAAGAATGAAGAATGAAGAATGAAGATTGAAAAATGAAAAATAAAACATTATTGACAATCTGCTGTTTAGCCTTAGCAGCCTGTTCCGAGCAGGACCTTGTGCAGCAAGAAACAGGCAGTGGCGAGGCTTTGGAGCTGCGGGCAGAAATCATCCAACAATATACCACCCGTGCCAACGATGGTGGTTTTGCTGATGGAGATCAGATAGGTGTATATATTGTAAACTATAAAGCCTCCCCCGCCCCCTCCCAAGGAGGGGAGATGGTTTCCGACATGCTCAAGCCCTCTGGTAACCATGCCGACAATGTGCGCTTCACCTACGATGAGGCAACAGGAAAGTGGACTGGCAGTTATCAGATATATTGGAAGGATAAGACTACCCCCATAGATGCATACGGTTACTATCCATTCGATGCCGAGCTGACGAGCACCATTGCCTATCCCTTCAGCGTACAACAGAATCAGCGCGATCCTATGAAGACGGGACGCAAACTTAGTGGCTATGAACAGAGCGATTTCCTATGGGCGAAGAGAGAGGGTGTTCTCCCCACAGCAGGTGCTATTACATTGCAACACCATCATTTAATGGCAGGCATTAAGGTTATCCTAAAAGAAGGTGAATACTTCGAAGATGGAGAATGGAACAATTTGGAAAAGACCGTCCTCGTTGAGAACACTATCACAGAGAGTACCATTAATTTACAAACGGGAACAGTAGATGTACTCAGTGCTTCTTCCGCGAAGACAATTACACCCCTTGCCCTCGGGAGAGGGGTTGGGGGTGAGGCTTCTTTCCGTGCCATCGTTATCCCTCAAACCGTTGCTGCAGAAAATAATTTGTTCTCCATCACCGTTGGTGGCAAGAGCTATCAGTTCAAGCGTCAAGAGTCGATGGCGTATTATCCCGGCAAGCTGCACCAGTTTACTTTCGAAGTTCAGAAAACATTGGAAACAGGCGACTACCAGCTCAGTCTTATCAGCGAAAGTGTCACTGCTTGGGATAACGACCCGGATAGCCATAACGGCACAGCACGGGAATATGTAACTGTTCATGTTGAGGAAGGACAGTTCTTGGGCGATGTTATCCAACAAATGGGACTTGACCCTGAAAAGATTGTCAACCTGAAACTAACTGGAGTACTAACTGGCAGAGACCAATGGGTTGGTGGAGATTTAAGCGATGCGAACTTCTGTTACATTCGTGAAAACATGCCTTTAATTGAAGCTGTGAACATGAAAGAACTACGCACCAAAAACATGAGAAGCTATGCAGGTAACTGGGATGGCAGCTGGACATTCGACGACCATGGCGAACCTTTATGTGATGCTTATGGCCAACCCATACATGCTGATGACTATATTCCATCTCTTGCCTTTTATGATGTTAAGACATTGGCATACGTGACATGGCCCGATAGTTTGAGAGGAATAGGTGATATGGCATTCGCAGGAGCAAGGCTTAGAGGGTCTCTCATATTTCCAAATGGATTGAAACATATTGGTGGTGGAACTTTTACTGCGTATGGTCACAATGAAACATTGTTAACTGGCGACCTATATATCCCTTCTTCTGTGGAGTATATAGGTGATGGCGCATTTGGCGGACCAGATGGCGTAAAAGCCGTTTATTTCCAGAATGAACTTATATTGCCGGAGCGAATGGTTTATTTGGGAGCAGATGCATTCATTGGATGCGCTTATATGACTGGAACTGCCCGCATTCCTGATGGCCTAGATGTAGTTAACCGTTCCTGGCCTGATCAGATAGGTGGCCCTGCTATTATTCCTCAAGGGGTAAAACGTGTCAATGGAATAGGTCGCGGGATAACTTCAGTTTATATTCCTGAAGGTGTTGAAGAGATTGGAGATGAAGCCTTTTGGGAATATTCAAAACTGACAGGAAAAGTGCATATTCCTTCGACCGTGAAAAAAATAGGAAAAAGTGCTTTCCGCTCAGATTGGGGCTGTGTTCCCATCACTCATGTTGACCTTCCAGAAGGATTGGAAATCATAGAAGAATTCACCTTCCAAGGGTGTTCTTTCCTACAGGATACAATAGTTATTCCTTCCACCGTCAAACAAATCAGGCACAATGCTTTTGGTAATTGTCGTATGCTGAATGCGGTTATACTTCCTGCAGGACTTGAGGGTATACAGGTCAATGCTTTCAGTGGCTGTTCCTCACTGGATTATATCCAATGTCTGGGTTCTACACCCCCGGTTATAGATGAGTATTCCTTCAGTGGCGTTGAGAAAAACAATTTTACGGTGGTGGTTCCTGAGGGTGCTGTAGAAACATACAAGAACGCTGATGGCTGGCGGGAATTTAAACGTATCTCAACTTACCGCAATTTTGTCTGTCGCCCCATGAAAGCCAAACTGCTCAACAAGAGTAACGTGCGCGATATCATTCTCAATGCCGATGAGTCTTGGACAGTAAAGGAATGTCCCTCGTGGGTACATCTGGATAAGACTTCTGGATATAAGAAAACGGAATTGAAAGCGACTATCGACGCTATGGCTCACGGAGCTGGTGACCGTGAGGGGAATGTGGTGTTCCAACTTAATCGTAATGACGAAAACGGCAATCCCATCACTTGTACATTCCAGGTTCAGCAGTTTGATTATGAGATTGACGAAGATGCTACAGTAACCTTCCAGACAGCCACCAAGGGACAGCGAGGAGGAATTGACATCCTGTTTGTTGGAGACGGTTACGATGCTGAGGATATTGCACGTGGCACCTACCGCACCGATATGGAACAGGAAATGGAATACTTTTTCGGAGTGGAGCCATATAAGACTTATCGAGATTACTTTAACGTTCATGCAGCTATGGCCATGAGCTATGAGAGTGGCGTAGTTGATTCACCCGATAAATGGCGAAACACGAAGTTCGGTATCACCTATGGTGCAGGTGATAATGAGCGGCTACTTGTAGATTTTAATTTGATAGCTAGCTATGTGTTGGGTGATATAACGGCCTGTCCTGTCACCTCTGCAAACTTTGGGCGATCTTTGGTAATCTGTGTGCCTAACAGTAATGCGTATGAAGGGCTAACCTGTATGTACTCTGACGGTTCCGCCATCGCAGTTTGCCCTCATAGCACATGGGATTATCCGCACGATGCCCGAGGCCTTGTCCAGCACGAAGCAGGCGGTCACGGTTGGGGCAAGCTGGACGATGAATATATCTATCATCGTGCCTTGATTCAAACTTGCCCCTGCATCTGTTGCAGTCATGTGGATGATGTAGAGTTCATGCACGCTTTGGGATGGGGACGCAACCTCTCACTTGACGGGAAATATAAGAATGTACCATGGACACACCTTATTTTTGATCCACGTTATGGTGACATCGTGGACATTTACGAAGGTGGGCACATGCATTCCAATGGTATTTATCGTTCAGAAATAAATTCATGCATGAACAACAATGTACCCTATTTCAGTACTTGGTCGCGTCAGCTAATTGTAGAACGCATTCTGTGGGCAGCAGGTGAGACTTTTGATTTTGAAACGTTCGTGAGCAAGGATAGTCGTGAAATGGGAAGTAAATTCTTGACACGTAGTACGTTGAGTACTCCGTGGGAACAAGTGAGGGCATACCACAGCAAACAACACGGACCAGTGTTAAGAAAAGGAAGTCCGAAAGACTATTTAAAGAATTGAAAGTATAAAGTTGATAATTGAGATTCTTATGCGTAATAGATATAAAATTATATATATATATGCCGTTGTATTTGTAGCGGCAGTCTTTACAGCTTGTTCTGAGGATAATTATTCGTCTTTGGTTAACAATGACTGGAGGCATCCTATCAATATTTCTTCCGTCTATCCTTCTATGGATATGCAGACACGAGCCACCATTGATGGTGGTTTCGTTAGCGGTGACGCAGTGGGTATCTTTGTTGTTGACCGTAATGCTAACGGTGAAGCTGTGAATCCCAACTTAGGTAGTGGTCGTGCCTCGAATATGAAGTTTACTTTGGGCGAAGATGGTTCGTGGATGGGTGCAGTTCAGTTATATTGGGATCCAAAGGGGTCCGCAGCCGATTTTTACGGGTATTATCCATTTAACGAGAATTTGTCCTCAGTAACCAACTACGATTTTGTTATCACTCCTCAACAGGGAACGGAGGAGAGTAGTCTGTCTGCAACTGGATACAATGTAAGTGACCTGCTATGGGCACGACAGGAGAATGTGGAACAAACGGTAGAAGCCGTTACGTTACAATATAAACATCTTATGGCAGGCGTTACCATAAGGTTGGAGATGGGAACTGGCTTCACCGCTTCTGAATGGGCAGAATTGGACAAGACAGTGCTATTTAGAAACACGATTACAACGGGTAATGTGAACTTGGTAACAGGTGAAGTGGAGGCTTCTACTAATGGCGACGTCAAAGATATTGTTCCCTTGAAGCACAATGGCGTTTGGAGGGCAGTGACGTATCCGCAGACTATTGCATCGGGAAAAACTCTGATATCTGTTACCATAGACGGACAAAGTTATGCTTTGAAGAAAGATGTTTCTATGACATTTCTTTCTGGCAAGATGCATTCGTTTACCATAACTGTTAATCGCCATGAGGCAGGAGGCCAGTTTACGTTCTCCTTCAGCGACGAGGCTATCACTCCGTGGTCAGACGATGTAGATTTACACCAAGGGCTGGTACGTGAATATGTCGTGTTGGAAGTGAGTGCTCCAGGAAGACTTGCTGAGGATCTTGCTAAATTGGGAAAGGATTACAAGAATGTGGAAAGCATGATGGTTAAGGGTGATATAAATAGAGAAGACTTATTTTTTATGGGTCAGGAAATGATGAAGTTGGAAAATCTAAATTTAAGTAGGGCTTCCATTGTCGGGGTGGACGGTGAAGCAGGTGTTCTTACTGGTTTTGAGAATCATCATGTTTTACATCACTTTATTTTTCCTGAAAAAAGTGTTTGGAAGATTGAGGAGAATTGTTTTAAGGCTGCAGGGTTACGTGGGTCTTTAATAATTCCGGAAGGTATTACGGATATCGGCCCAAACGCATTCTCTAACGAATGGGGAGATGAACAGTATTATGGGTCATCATTCGATGGCCATCAATCTTTTACTGGAACGTTAACATTGCCTTCTACTTTAAAACGTTTGGGTGCGGGTGCTTTTGGACTCTCAGGACTTAGGGGAGAGTTGAGGCTTCCAGATGGTTTGGAGGAATACGGATATGGTGAAGGATTACGTGGTATGTTTGAATTTTGTTATATGACAGGAACGTACTATCTTCCATCTTCTTTGCGTGTAATGGGTAACGGTCTGCCTACATCCCTAACTGGTACGCTCTATTTTCCTCAAGGTGTTGAAGTTGGAGGATTTCTTTTGGATGGATGTCAATGTACATCAGCTTTATTTCCTGAAGGAATGACATCTATTCCAAGACTTGCAAATTCGGAATTGCGAGGTGAACTGGTAATTCCATCTACAGTAACCAGAATAGGTGGGATGACTTTTATGAATACAAAGATAACAAAAATCGTTTTCCCCGAGAACTTAAGAGAGTTAGATGATTCTGGCTATTTGTTGGGAGAAGGTATTTTTGCTGGCAGTCGTTTAATGGGTACGATAGAGTTGCCTAAAAAAGTAGGGCGCATCCCACGTGGTTGTTTCCTAAATTGTATTGGATTAACGGGATTGGTGATACCAGATGGAGTCTTGATGTTAGATGAACAAGCATTTGCAGGCTGTGTTAATCTGAATGGAATTGTATGTGAAGGAGAAGATCCACCTCTTTTGGCAGATAATGCCTTTCTTGGTGTCCCAAAGGATAACTTCACAGTAGAAGTACCAAAAGGTTGTGTGGAAAAATACCGTAATGCACGTGGTTGGAGCGATTTCAAACGTATTGCTGAGTATTCTAACTTTGTCTGCCGGCCTGCTCAGATGTGCGCCCTGAATTCTGTACATAGCGAAGAAATGGTACTGAATGCCGATGGTCCTTGGACGGTAACTCGTAAGCCTGATTGGTGTTCAGTCTCCAAGGAGTCGGGTACGGGTAAGACGGCATTGACAGTGAACATTTTGCCCCTGTCACATGGTGCAGGAGCACGAGTAGATACCCTTGTGTTCACTATGCAGTCGGGTGGAAAGACTATTGAAACAAATTGTATACTCCGACAATATGATTACGAACATGAGGAAGACAGCTACGTCACACTACAGAAAGCTACGAAGGGAAACAACGGTGGTATTGACATTGTTTTTGCCGGTGACGGCTTCGATGGTGCTTCAATTGCCGACGGCTCCTATCTTGAACTCGTAGAATACCAGACAGAGTGCTTCTTTGCCGTAGAACCATATCGCTCTATGCGAGAATTCTTCAATGTATATGTTACTTTCCCTCTATCACAAGAAAAAGGAGTGAACACGATGTACACATATGTAAACAACCGTTTTGGTACTCTTTATGGCATGAACGAATTGACGATATCTGATATTACATCAACCGCTTTGATTACAGAAAGTGACGAGGTGATGAACTATGTGGTAGAGAAAACACCTGTATCACGTGATAATCTCTGGCGGACGCTAACAATCCTTGTGCCCAACTCCACAGACTATGAAGGACATACGGAGTATATGGAAAACGGTGCTCCACTATGTATTTGTCCACCTTCCGACAAGCCTTACCCCAAGGATACACGTGGCGTTATTCAGCATGAGGCAGGAGGTCACGGGTTTGGCAAGTTGGGAGATGAGGCTATTATCAAAAATGCTTTTGCATCGCCTAAGATTAAAAATCAGGTTGACGATATGCATGGCAGAGGATGGTATCAGAATCTTGCCACCACAGGTAAGCTGTCACAGGTGCCTTGGGCAGAGTTCATATTCGATACAGACTACTCTGACTACGTGGATGTCTATGAAGGTGGTTATGGTTTTACACGTGGTATCTATCGCCCCGAAGTAAACTCTTGCATGAACTATGGAATACCTTATTATAATACTCCAAGTCGACTGGACATATACCGACGCATCAAGGAATATGCAGGAGAGGAATACCGTATGGAAGACTTCCGCGCGCAGGATACCTTCGATTGGGGACCGACCACTGTAACACGTGCAGAGGAAAAGGACTTTGATAATCTGGTTCCATACGCAAGCGGCAATCACCTGGAACCACACATAGTAGACTTCAAAAGTATGGGTAACGAGGTGCGCCGCATCCGGGAAAAAGTGAAAAGTGAAAGAATGAAGAATGTAAAATAAACAATAGATATGAAAAGATTATTAGCTTATGCGGCTGCAGCGATGGTTCTTGCAGCGTGCAACAATGATGAAGTTACAGAGCCTAAGTTCGTTGCAGACGAAGGGGAAATTCAGTTGGATTTCATACATCCGGGCAATACCCGCGCTACAGATACGCATTTCGAGGCGAAAGACTGTATTGGGGTTTATGTGACTGCTGAGGCTGAGGCTCTGCAGATAGGCGGAAACGAAGTGAACAACGAGTTGTTTACTTACAACGGGACATCTTGGACCTCGAAGCGAAAAGTTTATTGGAACGAAGGCAAACACGATGTCTATGCGTATTTCCCTTATGCCAAAACGATTAACGACATAGAGAACTACAGCTTTACAGTGCAAACTGACCAGAATGCGACAGCCGATGCCGATGGATTGACAGGTTATACAAAGAGCGATTTCCTCTGGGCTGGTGCTAAGAGTGTTACCGCCTCCAACAATCCTGTTAAAATGAAGTTTGGCCATAAAATGTCCAACGTCGTTGTAAAACTCATCAAGGGTGAAAATTATTCTGGAGAGATATCTTCAGCAACTGAAGTTTATATTCATAGTACAGTAACTAAGGCTTCTATTGACCTATCTACAGGTGATGTCTCCAAAGATGACTATGCGGGGACAGGAAGTATACGTTGCCGCCAGCTTTTGTCTACAGAATATACCGCCTGCGTCGTTCCGCAGAACATCACATCGCGACGTCCGCTTGTTGAGGTAATCACGGGTGGTGTCAGCTATCTGATGGAAGGTAAAATCTCACTGAAACCAGGCTATCGGCATACAATCACAGTGACCCTTGACAAGAACCCCGAGAAGATTAAGATTGAAATCGGTGGTGAAATAGTAGGATGGTAAAAGGACAATTGAAGAGTGAAAAGACCCCCTACCCCCCTTTAGGGGGAATGAAGAGTGAAAGACGATAATTATTAATAGGATGCGATATATTTATTCTTTGCCAATCCTAATGGCATTTCTAGCTTGTAGTAACGAGGAACCGCAAAACCCGGAGCCGCAGCCAGATGATCGTACTTCGGTGAACATCACTACACGTGCTGAAGACGGAAATACATCGGGTAGCTTGCAGGCAGGCCTCTTTATGGTGAATTATCAGGACGAGAACTCTGACGTGTTGCTGCCTAATAACAATTATGTGAATAACCAGTTGCTTACTTGGACAAATGGGTCATGGACAACAACTACGCCTATCTACTGGATTGGCATGGAAACACGTGCCGACTTCTATGCCTACACTCCATTCGTAAGTAATATAACGGATGCTCGTAAGATGCCTTTCGGCATTGGTATTGACCAAAGAACAGATGAGGCTTTTGCACAGAGTGATTTACTTTGGGGAACAGTTTTGGGACAATCTCCAACATCTGCAAATTTTGAACTGACCCTTCAACACCAATTGTCGCGCCTTAGTATTGTTGTTACTGCAGACACAGGTTTTGAAGAAGGCGAGTTACAGGCCAGCGATGTCAGTGTCACTATTGGCGGTACAAAAACTGCTGCAACTTTCGACTTACAGACAGCTGCTATAACCTTGGTTAGCGGTTCCACAGCTGATGTAAAATGCCATTCCGATGGTGACCTCACATACACAGCCATACTGCTACCTCAACAAGTTCCCTTCTCTAACCTGATTCAGGTAGATTGGCAAGGAAATAAATACACCTTGCAGAACACCTTCACATTGGAAGCACGTAGACAATATACGCTCAAAGTTAAACTGAAGAAGACTAAAAGCGGCTTTGATATCGGTATTGAAGGCTGGGACATCATCCCTGAAGATTTTGGGGGCGTTGTCGGTTGAGTTGGAAGGGTAATGCCATTGATCAATAATGTAAAATTTTTAGAGCATGAGATTTACAAAACTCTCTCTTATATTTATATGTGCTTTTCTTTATAGTAACATAAGAATTTTGGCGCAAAGTGATGATATTGAGATTGACGATAGCACATCTGTTGGTTGGGATGATGGCATTATCATCAAGCTTCGGGATCCTGTCACCATCAAAGCTAATAATCTTACGATGGTTTATGGTGATAATCTTCCTGAGCTCACTTATTCAACAGAGGGTGCTGCATTAGTAGGGCAACCGGAAATTTTTTGTGAGGCAACATCTACTTCACCCGTTGGTTCATATCCCATTATTATCCGAAAGGGTTCTGTACAGAATAGTAATGACAGCTACGTTAATGGTGTGCTGACAATTACCAAGGCACCATTGGCCATTAGTGTGGGGAACTATGAGAAGAAGCAGTATGACCCGATGCCTGAGTTTGTCCTCAGTTATGATGGCTTCATGAATAATGAGACAAATGAAGTGCTGACTAAACAACCAAAAGTAAGCTGCGAAGCTAATGAAAATAGTGCTCCTGGTGAATACGCTATTATCGTAAAGGCTGCTGAGGCGGAGAACTATGAGATTAAATATGTTTCTGGAAAACTGACAGTAACAGAACCAGATTCGTACATCCTAACGTACATGGTAGATGGTGAGGTTTATCAAAGTTTCACTGTTAAATACAGAGAGGCCATAACACCATTGGAGGCTCCAACTAAAGAAGGATATACTTTCTCTGGCTGGGATGGACTTCCTAGGTCAATGCCGGCGAAGGATATTGTTGTTAAAGGCTATTTTACTATCAACAGCTATACGATAACCTATGTGCTTGATGGTGAAACCTACACCACAGAGACATTGGAATATGGAGCAAAAATAGTTCCGCCTGTTATATCTGGTTTGGAGGACTACACTATTTGGGAAGATGTGCCGGAAACGATGCCTGCTAAAGACATCACAATCTATGGCAAAGCAAAAGATATAATAGATGGTCTCACCCCAATGTTTTCCAATGGGAAGGGAGAAGTTTTCGACCTCAATGGTCGCAAACTATCCGCTCCACAAAAGGGTATCAACATC
>JAEEGL014128286.1_pt1 | contig 14359 bp, 11 predicted proteins | sample 9134231 | NCBI WGS metagenome assembly JAEEGL01 (sample SAMN16246548, study PRJNA631951) | gut metagenome | biome: gut microbiome; feature: rumen; material: fiber-attached | host: Bos | place: Iran: Karaj | collected 2018-10
ATGCGACGCCTTTCATGACGGCTCTTGCCATATCCGCTTTAGTCGTGGAAAAAGACAGCCCCCAGAAAAGACCTTTTGCGTTCGGATCCCATATCGGAGAACGCTCTCCGTTCAGGTAAGGATGGAATACAACGTTGTTTGCGCCGGCCGGGGAAGACGAAGCTTCCTTGTCAATTGCCTTGAAAATACCGGTTTCGGCATAACTTTTTCCGAAGAGTGACGCAAACCATTTGAGCGATCCTCCTCCGGCGACCGTTCCTCCCTGAAGGAGCCATTTGCCGTCGACTACGTGATTTCCCAGTATGAGCGCCTTGTCGGACAGCGGTTTTGAGATGCAGATAGACATTCCGCCCGCCTGACCGCCCTGCTCCTGAGTCTGCCCGTCTTCGATAACTCCTGCTCCGAGAGTTCCGCAGGCTGCGTCAAGCCCTCCTGCGACGACCGGTATTCCGGGAGTCAGTCCGGTTTCTGCCGCCGCTTTTTCCGTAAGAACTCCGACTACGTCTCTGCAAGAATAAAGCGGAGGAATTTTTTCCATATCAATACCGAGCGATTCGGCAATTTCTTCATCATATGATGATTCGTAAATATTGTAGAAGAATTGTCCGTATCCCTGAGAGAGATCGCATGAATACTTTCCGGTGAATCGGTAAACTATATATCCGTTTGAAGACAGAAACGCGTCGGTCTCAGCGTAAATTTCAGGAAAACGGTTCTTGAACCAAAGTACCTTCGGAGTTACGTATGAAGGAGAAAGCGGGTTGCCGCATATCTCAAACAGTTTTTGCTCCGATATTCTTTCTTTTATTTCTTCGATTTCTTTTTCCGCTCTTGTGTCAAACCATATCGGCGTACGGGCAAGGACAATGCCGCTCTTTGAAACCGGAATACACGACCATCCCTGACCGTCTGTCCCTATAGCGCGGATCTTTGACGCGTCGCACCGGCAGGAAACCTCTTTTATACACCTGCAAATCGCAGAATACCATTCGTCGGGGTCCTGCTCGGCGTATCCTGCTTCCGGATAATAAACCGGATAATCGGAAGAAGCCGAAGCTACTGCGCTGCCGGAACGGTCGAAAACCGCGACTTTGCATGAAGAGGTCCCTACGTCGATACCAAGTATAAGATTATCAGAGTTCATCGGCAAATCCCGTTCCTCCGCATAAGCGGATTTTTTCTCTTACGACTTCGCGTACTGCAATCTTTGCCTGTCCCATATAATTTCTGGGATCGTTCTCTTTCGGATTTTCAGCGAAGCATTTCTGTATTGCTTTAGCCATCGGAATCTTGAGTTCCGTTGCTATGTTTATTTTGGATATTCCTCTCGAAAGGCTTTCTCTGATCTGACGGTCGGGCACGCCGGAGGCTCCGTGAAGTACGAGCGGGATGCTGACGACCTTTCTGATTTCCGAAAGACGTTCAAAATCAAGATCAGGAACTCCTTTATACTCTCCGTGCGCGGTGCCGATAGCGACTGCGAGACTGTCCAGTCCTGTATTTTCAACGAATTCCTTTGCCTGGGAGGGAACGGTAAACGTCGCCGTTCTTTCATCTACCGAGAGTTCATCCTCTGTTCCGCCTATCCTTCCGAGTTCACCCTCGACCATAACGTCCATAGCGTGCGCGATCTCGACGACTTTTCTTACTGCAGCGACGTTTTCATCATACGGAAGATGAGCGGAATCTATCATCACGGATGAATATCCGTATCTAAGACATTGAAGGATAGTATTGAAATCCTTGCAGTGATCGACGTGGAGCGCGATCGGTATATCGTAAAGATCGCTTGCGGCCTTGACAATGGCGCAGACGTACGGAATACCCGCGTGCTTCAGAGTGCCCGGAGTAGTCTGAATAATTACCGGACATCTCTCCATTGAAGCGCCTTCGACAACAGCCTGTATCGTTTCAAGGTTGTGAACGTTGAACGACGCGACGGCAATTCCTTTTTCCTGAGCCTTGTATAATATTTTGATAGGATTTACTAAAGCCATATTTCCTCCTTTAAATGACCGAGTCGGGATCAAAATCACCGTCTTTTTTTGACAGGCCGTTGCGCTGAAGACCGGGTCCCTTGCCTAAGTCTGCCCAATATTCGGCTCCGTCAGACGTTCTGAATATCGTCTCGACAAGATCTGGTTCTGCTTTGATTATTTCCGTGAGTTCGTTTATTATCGTTTTATATTCAGGGTTACCGTATTCGTTTCTGAATTCATGAGGATCCTTGTTGAGATCGTAAAATTCGCGGAACGTTCTTCCGTTAAGTCCTGCGCGGTTTATTTCAAGTTTATATCCGTTCTTTACGACCGCGGTCCTGAAATCGCATTCGGAGATAATATGATCTCTTCCGCCATTGGAAACTATGCAGTCGATTGGTTCTCCGTCAGCACGGATATCAGTTATTCCTGCTGCGCTCAGGATAGTCGGGAAAAGATCGAGAGAACTTACGGTCTCGGTGATTTTCTTTGATTCAGTCTGACCCGGGCGGTGAATAAGGAGCGGTATCCTCAGAACGTCCTGAAAAAGCGATCCGTTCTTTCCCCACAGCGAGTGATTGCCCATCATCTCTCCGTGGTCAGTCGTTACGATTATGAAAAGGTTTTCACCGAATTTTGCTTCGGCCTCTTCAATAATCCGCTTTATATTGTCATCGATCAGAGTCAGATTTGCAAGATATCTCTGACGCCATTCTTTCCAGTAATCCTCGCTGTAGTTCTTTTGAGCGCCGCCCTCACACGGACCGCTTCCTTCTGTTGTTCCGGGTCCGTGATAACCGCGGTAATGGAATTTTGAATCGTCGTTCCATTCGTTCGGGTCGTAAATTCTGGGTTTGATTTTGTCTTTGTCTATTTTTTCCACGTATTCCGCCGGTGTGTCTACCGGATAGTGAGGTCCCGAAAAAGACGTCCAGATGAAATTCGGGACGTCCGGATCAGCGTTTCTGATCCTCTCGACCGCCTTGTCAGCGGTCCAGACGTCGGGATGAAGGTTTGCTTCAAGCGGGAAATCGAAAAACCCCTTGTTGCTCTTGTTCTGATGCGCCTCATAGCGGTATTTTTTCAGTTTCTCACCTGCGATACTCTTTGAATAATCGTCGAAATACCAAAGGGAATTGTTTTTGTCGTCCTGCAGATCGAGGACGTCCATTCCGAGCGATTTGTAATAATTGATAAAATGCTCGTACTCAAGGGTGCAGTCCGGTCTGGTCGCGGGATAAGGCACGGGGATAAAGTGACATTTTCCGTGCAGAGAAGTGAAATATCCCTCTTTTTTCAATTCGGTAAATACGTTATTCAGCTTTCTTGACAGAGAAGCACCGAAGATATTGCTGATCGAACCGGAATTGTGGGGATACAGTCCGGTCATAATAGAACACCTTGCCGGAAGGCAGACCGGGCTTACCGTGTATGCGTTTTCGTACACGTCGCATCTTGAAGTGAATTCGTCAAGATAAGGCATACAGGGATAAACCGGATCATAGCAGGAAAGAGTCGATCTGTGCTGTTCGTCGGTTGTAATCAGTAAAATGTTCGGTCTGCTCATTTGATTCCCTCGCGATATTTGTTTATAATATGTTATCATATAAATAATATATTTTCAACAATACTGAAAACAAAAGTTGAAAAAAGAGCAATATCTGTTATAATATAAGCAGTCAGAGAAAGGGGTGAATATCTTGTCCGAAAAGAGCAGATCGTTTGAGGAAGAAATCGTTCGCAGTATTACGAAAAAATACAGAAAAGATATATGGCAGCCCTTTCTTTCTGCTGTGAAGAGATATCACCTCATAGATCCGGGTGATAAGATTGCAGTGTGCATCTCGGGAGGCAAAGACTCAATGCTGATGGCAAAGCTGATGCAAATGCTGCAGAAATACAGTGATTTTCCTTTTGAATGCAGATATATCGTAATGGATCCCGGCTATAATCCGGAAAACCGTTTGAAAATAGAAGAAAACGCGAAAAAACTCGAAATACCGATAGAAATCTTTGAGACGGATATATTCAGCGCTGCGGAAGAGGCGGGAAGATCCCCCTGTTATTTATGTGCAAGAATGAGGCGCGGGCATCTGTATTCCAAAGCGCAGTCGATAGGATGCAGCAAGATTGCGCTCGGCCATCATTTCTCCGACGTTATAGAAACGACTCTGCTCGGAATGTTCTACGGATCACAGATACAGGCAATGCTTCCTATGCTCTGTTCACAAAATTTCGAGGGAATGAAGCTTATAAGACCTCTTTACTGTGTTCATGAAGAATCTATTATAAAATGGGCTGAATTTCACGGGCTTGAGTTCATAAAGTGTGCGTGCAGATTTACGGAAAGCGCCGAATATAACGAAGGACTCTCCAAAAGAAAGGAAATAAAGCGTCTTATCGCTAAAATGAAGGAAGACAATCCTGACGTTGAAAACAATATTTTCAACAGTATCCATGCCGTTCACCTTGACACCATGCCGGGTTATAAGCAGAATGACGTTTATCACAGTTTTCTTGAAGCGCAGGGAATCGACGTTTCAAGCGAAGACAAAAAATAAAAGCGTTGCGCGTGCAACGCTTTTTTATATAGTAGATTTGAATTCTTTTCTGTATTCGCCGGGCGACATTCCGGTCTTCTTTTTGAAAAGTTTTGTAAAATTGCACTGATCTGAAAATCCGCATTCGTTTGATATTCTTAAGATCGGCTTGTCTGTTGAGAGCAGTTCTTCCTTGGCTTTTTCAATTCTGAGAGAAAGAAGATATTCTTTTGGCGTCGAACCCGAAATGATTTTAAATCTTTTTTCGAAGTATCTTTCGCTGAGACCGGTTTCCGATTTGATTTTTTGAATGCTCAGCTCGGGGGAACAGTATTCCGACGATATTGTCCTGATCGCCTCGGAAACAGACCGGTCGGCCGTATTGCTGTAAGAGAACAGCCTTTCTCCTCTTTTTATCTCCGCTATCAGAAGATACAATTCTCCTTTTGCTTCTTCATTGAAGCCAAGCGGACGGTTTTTCATAATGCTTTCGAGTCTTTTTAAATGATTCAGAATACGGTCGTGATTCCTGTATATTTTTGAAAACGGCAGGCCGGCTTCGTTTCCTGCAGTTCGGAAATTGACAAAAATATCAATCGAACGTGTCAGCCTCCGTATTGTATACGGAAGTCCCCGGGGAAGATAGAAAAGAGAGTTTTTCTCTGCTTTGATAGTTGTGCTGCTGTATTCAAATTCCTGGTCGCCTTCGACGCAGAATATCAATCCGTGCGTTCCTCTCGGCGGAGCATATACCGTTTCTGCCGGAAACGACTGGATTCTGCACGTAAGAACAGAAGTGATAATAACGTTGTCAAATAATGAATTCATTTTTATCTCCTTTCTTTATAATGATATCACTTTGCTTTTCAATAATCAATAAAAAACGGACGGAAAATGACAAAAATCGCTTTTTGACATTGAAACGAAACACCAAACAATTATAATTAAATCAAGAACAGCATCGGGAGGAATATATGAAACTCGATTTTTACAAAGAAAGAAAGTATCTGTCAAACGAATTTGAAGAGGCGGTTTATGATCCGCTTTCCGGACTGGATCCTGCGTCTATTGAAAGAAACCTGAGAAAATATACCGCGGACAATCTCAATCGGCCTCTTCCGCTTGTTATAGCAGAAACGTTCGCATATACGCTTGACAACATGAGAATCTCTCTGAACCCTTACGGCATTTTTCCGGTCAAAGTCGAACTCGGATGTAAATATTCTCCGGATCAGGGGTTTTCTCATTTCGGGAAACTCGCGATTGAAAGATCTGAAAAATACATTGATACCAAATTTGCCCCCGATCTCTGGCGGAGAAGACTCGCCGCTGCAAGGAGCGGTCTGGCGGTTCCTCATACTGACCAGCTTCATTCAAGACCCGATTGGGAGGACGCAATATCTCTCGGTATTTCCGGATTGCTTGAGAGGTCGGAAAAATACAGAAGAGAGTTTGAGGACAAAGGTGAACTTACGCCTGACATGGAAATCTTCTATGATTCCGTAAAGATTTCACTTGAGGGCGCGATAAGGCATTTTGAACGTCTTGCGGATTATTGCAGGGCAAACGGAAGAGAAGACGTCGCAGATAATCTGCAATATCTTGCGCACAATCCCCCGTCTGATTTTTATCAGGTGCTTCTTTTCTCGATTCTCTATCTCAGGCTCGGAGAGCTCGGATACGAGCGCTACCGTTCTCTCGGGCGTATTGACAGAATGTATTATCCTTTTTACAGAAGAGATATCGAGAGCGGAAAAATAACCGCAGAAGACGCGGCGGAGTACATGAGATATTTTCTGGAAAATATTTCCGCCGCAAGAAGGGCGGCGTGCCAGCCGTTCTGTATCGGTGGTATCGAATCCGACGGAAGTTACTGCTGCAACGATCTGACGTATCTGATTCTTGACGTTTTCGGCGAATTGAAAATAATCAATCCGAAGATACACGTCCGCTGTCATCCTTCTATGCCGGACAAACTTCTTTCCAAGATGCTTGATCTTATCAGAAAAGGAGCGTCTTCGCTTACTCTTATCAATGATGAAGCGGCATTGAAATCCTACGAAAGAATAGGGATTTCAAGAGAAGAAGCCGCTGAATATTATCCGCTCGGATGCTATGAACTTACCATACCTAAAACAGAGGACCCGAGAATCTGCGCGTCATGGATCAACCTCGTAAAGCCGGTAGAATTTCTTATGACTACAAAAGGTTATTCCGATACGGAAATGCTTATCGGTCTGCCCAGAATAGAGTTTGAACCTTTGACTTTTGATGAATTTCTTCACGATTACTTCAGGATGCTTGACGCTTCCATTGAATTTGTCTGCAATAATATTATTGAACTCAACAAATTCATTTACAGGATAAATCCTTCTCCTTTTATGTCTGCTTCATTTGACTGCTGCGTGAAGCAGGGAAAAGATTTCTTTAACGGGGGAATGAAGTACAGAAACTATTCGATAAAATGCTTTGCGATAGCAAACGCTGTTGACTCTCTTCTTGCGGTCAAAAAGATAGTTTATGATGAAAAAAAGCTCACTCTTTCGGAATTTTCCGACGTTTTGAAAAACAACTGGGAAGGAAACGAAAAGCTTCGCCTTTACATAAGAGCCGATAAAAACAAGTGGGGAAACGGCGTAAAAGAAGCTGATGATCTTGCGCGTGAGATTTACGAATTCTGCGCTGCAAGGATTATAAACAGAAGGAACGGCTCCGGAGGAAGATTCAGACTCGGCGCGGACTCGGTTGATATGTCGATATTCTACGGCAGGGATACCGGAGCAACGCCCGACGGTAGATTTGCCCGCAGTGAACTTGCCAGAAACTTCAGACCTGAACTGGGTCTTGAAAGGGGAGGAATAACGGCGTTTCTGAAATCCGTTAACAGCCTTGACGGAAGCTGGTTCACCGACGGAGCGCCCTGCGATTTTGTCCTTCACCCTTCCGCTGTTGAAGGAGAAAAAGGACTTGAAGCTTTTAAAACAATGGTGAAAGTATTTTTCGAGAGAGGCGGCTTTGACATTCAGGGCAACGTCTTCAGCTCCGAAACGTTAAAAGACGCTCAGATCAATCCGAATAATTACAGAGATCTTCAGGTCAGAGTGTGTGGTTGGAACGAGTATTTTGTCAATATGAAAAAGAGCGTCCAGGACGATTTTATAAAGAGAACTTCGGAGAATGAGAACAGATGAGCAAGGGAAGGATAATCAATATAAAGCGTTTTGAAATACACGACGGTCCGGGAATAAGGACGACGGTATTTCTAAAAGGATGTCCGCTGAGATGCCTCTGGTGTCACAACCCCGAATCAGTCAGTTCTGAACCTGAAATAGGTTATTACAAACACAAATGCATAAACTGCGGCGAATGCGTTAACGTATGCGAAACGAGGTCACACCGGATAAATGACGGGGTTCACATCTTCGACAGAGAAAAATGTGTATCGTGCGGAAAATGTGTCTCGGTATGCCTCGGAGAGGCTCTGGTGAATTACTTCAGGTACGCAGAACCCGAAGAAATATTTGCCGAAATAATACAGGATAAAGATTTCTTTGCCTCTTCCGGAGGAGGGATCACCGTCAGCGGAGGAGAACCGTTGATACAGCCCGATTTTGTTTCCTGCCTTTTCAGATTATCAAAAGAGAACGGCATCGGCACTGCCGCGGATACCTGTCTTTACGTTTCAAAAGAAAATATCGACAAGGTTTTGCCCTATACCGATATTTTCCTGGTAGATATCAAAGCAGTCGACCCCGGTCTTCATAAAAAATTGACGGGTGCGGATAATGCCCTGATACTTGACAATCTCCTTTATCTGGACAATTTGGGAATAGAGACGGAAATCCGTTTTCCGTTCATTCCCGGAGCAAACGAAACTGAAACTGAAAAAGTTGCCGCTTTTGTTTCAAAACTCAAAAACTCGCGCGGAATCAAGGTTTTGCCTTATCACAATTACGCAGTTTCAAAATATGAATCGCTTGACCGCCGTTTTAACGTTTTTCGGGTTCCTTCAAAAGAAGAAACGGAAAAGCAAAAGCAGATATTTGCTTATTACGGAGTCAGAGTTATAGAAAACTGACGGCACTCGCAAAGTGTCTTCACTGCTGAAAATCCCCGCCGCTTGTGCAAAATACACAAACGGTGGGGATTAAAATTATGCATTTGTAAGATTTTGAGTTTTTGACGTAATCTGTGTTGAATTTTGTACTGAAATTGTGTATAATCGATTGGTAAGCCTTTAATTATGGGGTAATATTTTTAAATAATATAGATTACATTGAAAGGGGCGTATATATTTTGAAACAGTATAACGCAAAAAACATACGTAACGTAGTGCTGCTCGGTCACTCATCATCCGGCAAAACATCTCTTGCAGAGGCTGCTTATTATCTGTCAGGAGCGTCCGACAGACTCGGAAAAGTTGCAGACGGAAACACGGTTTCCGACTTTGATCCCGAAGAAATCAAGCGCGGAGCGTCTGTCTCCACTTCTATCGTTCCGGTAGAATGGAAAGACTGCAAAATAAATCTTCTTGACACCCCTGGTCTTTTTGACTTTTCGGGCGGCGCTTCCGAAGGCGTACGCGCAGCTGATTCCGCGGTTATCCTTCTTTCCGCTAAATCCGGCGTTGCTGTAGGTACTGAAAAAGGTTACCTTGCAGCTTCCAAAAAGGGAATTGCCAAGCTCTTCTTCATAAATGAAATGGATAACGAGCATGCAGATTATTATAAAGTATTCGAAGAACTCAAAGAGACCTTCGGGACAAGCGTTTGTCCGATAGTTGTTCCTTACGTTGAAAATCACGTTGTTAAATGCTACGTGAACCTTATAGAAAACAAAGCGTATTCTTACAACGCAAAGGGCGTTGCTACCGAAGTTCCGGTTCCGTCCTTCAGCCACGTTGACGAACTCCGCGACGCTATTAACGAAGCGGTTGCAGAAACAAGCGAAGACCTCATGGAAAAATATTTCGGCGGCGAAGAATTCACTCAGGAAGAACTTGTAAACGGTCTTTCCCAGGGCGTTCACAACGGTGAGATTTCCCCGATCTTCTGCGGTTCTGCCACTACTCTCGAGGGAGTTGACCAGCTCCTCAACGGACTTACGTGGCTTGCTCCCGGCGCAGACAACGCTAAAGAAACCGCTGAAGCTGCAGACGGCAGCAAGGTTGAACTCAAAGCTGACGAAAACGGTCCTACGGTTGTTCTCGTATTCAAGTCCATTGACGACCAGTTCGGCAAACTTCAGTACTTCAAGGTAGTTTCCGGAAAGGTTACACCTGATTCCGTTCTCATCAACTCCAAATCCGGCGCTTCCGAAAAATTCAGCAAGCTCCTTTACATCACCGGCAAAAAGCAGGAAAACGCAGAATGCATTCCCGCAGGCGATATCGGAGCGGTTTCCAAACTTAACGCTACCTTTACCGGCGACACTCTTGCCGACAACAAGCAGGGGCTTACGCTTCCCGGCGTTAATTACGAACTTTCCGGTCTTTCAATGGCTATATTCCCCGCAAACAAGGGCGATGAAGAAAAGATCTTTGCAGGACTTGCAAGAATCCATGAAGAAGATCCGACGATCTCCTATTATACAAATACAGAGACGAGAGAAACAATCGTATCCGGTATGGGCGAGCAGCATCTCGACCTCGTTGTTTCCAAACTCAAATCGAAATTCCGCGTAGACGTTGTTCTTCAGGTTCCGAAGGTAGCTTACAGAGAAACCATCCGCAAGAAGGTTAAGGTTCAGGGTAAGCATAAGAAACAGTCCGGCGGTAAAGGTCAGTACGGTGACGTATGGATCGAATTCGAGCCCTGGGATTGCGAGAGCCTCGTATTCGAAGAAAAGGTTGTCGGCGGCGCAGTTCCGAAGAACTACTTCCCGGCAGTTGAAAAAGGTCTTATCGAAGCTTCTCAGAGAGGTATGATCGCAGGATTCCCGATGGTTGGCCTTAAAGCGACTCTCGTAGACGGTTCTTACCACCCGGTTGACTCTTCCGAAATGGCGTTCAAGATTGCTGCAAGCCTTGCATACAAGGCAGGCGTCGTTCAGGCGAACCCCGTTATCCTTGAGCCTATAGGAACTCTCAAGGCTTATGTTCCGGGATCAAACACCGGAGATATCATGGGCGACATCACGAAACGCCGCGGCCGTGTTAACGGTATGACTCCCGCAGAAGACAAGCTCACCTGCATCGAAGCTGAAGTTCCGATGGGTGAAATGGGAGATTTTGCTACGATGCTTCGTTCCACCACACAGGGCAGAGGCTGGTACACCATAGAGTTTGCACGCTATGAAGAAGCTCCCGGCAACGTTGCTCAGAAAGTTAAGGAAACTTACAAGAGAGAAGACGACGAATAAAAAATCACAGTCCGATGCAAATCGGACTGTTTTTTTATTCATAGTTTGACATTGACCGTTATCTGTGATATAATCCATTCAATATTACTGTTCGGAGCGAAAATGAAAAAGAACGTACCTGAAACTGAAAAAAAAGAAAAGAGCAAGTTCAGACAATGTCTCGAACTGTTTCTGATTTTTCTTAAAATCGGCGCGTTTACCTTCGGAGGAGGATACGCGATGATCTCGATAATCGAGCACGAGATTACAGAAAAACGGAAACTTCTGGCAAAAGAAGACATAATGGATATAGTCGCGATAGCGGAATCTACTCCCGGCCCGATCGCCATCAACAGCGCGACGTTCGTGGGTAAGAAAACAGTCGGATTCTGGGGCGCGTTCTGCGCGACAACCGGAGTCGTTCTTCCTTCGTTCGTGATAATGATAATCGTTGCGTCGATCTATAAGATCTTCAGCTCGCTGACCGTTATCAGATACGCTTTTTACGGGATAAGGGCAGGAGTGCTTGCGCTTATCATAAAAGCGCTTCTGAGTCTTCGGAAGGCCTGCCCGAAAAACGTTATAGCGTATATAATCATAGCGCTTTCCCTGATCGCCGTCGCGTTTTTCAAGATCAGCGCAGTAATAGTAATACTTGCGTGCGCTCTCCTTGGACTCGGTTCATATCTTATCTGCAGGAGGCTTGAAAAGAAATGATTTATTTAAAACTTTTCCTGACTTTTCTGAAAATAGGAGCACTTACCTTCGGAGGAGGGTACGCGATGCTTCCGCTTGTCAGCGAAGCGGTAGTTGCAAACGGCTGGATGGAACTGACGGAGGTCACCGATTTTATCGCAATATCTGAATCGACTCCCGGACCTTTTGCTATTAATATGGCGACCTACACAGGACTTACCGTTTGCGGCGGATTCGGTTTCAGCGGATTATTCGGAGCCTTCTGTGCTACTCTCGGTGTTGTTCTGCCGTCATTTATTATAATTCTGATAGTTGCGGGATGTTACGAAGCGTTCAAGAAAAGCGTGATAGTATCCGGAATAATGAGCGGACTGCGTCCGTGCGTTCTCGGAATGATCTCAGCGACTATTATCTCGGTAGGATCAAACGTATTTTTCCCTGCAGGTCTTGCGTGGTCCGCGTTCGCAACGCTGGCTTTCTGGGCTTCGGCAGCAATATTTGCTATAAGTCTTATAATGATTCTGAACAAGATAAACCCCATACTTATTATCGTTTTGTCAGCAGGGCTCGGCATAGCGTGCGGATATATGGGATTTTTCGGATAAAGAAAAAACGCCTTTCGGCGTTTATTTCTTTTCTTTCCCTCCCGGAATCGGAAGGTTCCACTTGAATATGATAGCAAGTATCCGCAAAGTAATTATCACCGCCATAGGGATAATCATTGATATGATTCCTCCCACGTATTCGGCAAGTATTATATAAATTATACATCCTCCTATGACCGGAAGCATATAAATGTGCTTTCTGAACACGAGCGGTATTTCATTCGACAGCGTGTCACGGAGTATTCCGCCTCCCGTTCCCGTAACTACTCCCGCAAAAACGATCAGGGGATAATTATCCGCAAACCCTGCGTCTATAGCGGATTTTGCTCCGGTAACAACGAAAATGCTTAATCCTATCGCGTCGAGAAGATTCAGAATGAAATCGTTTTTGTGTTTCATGATAAAGATCGAGGCAGGCGTCAGGAACGCAAGATGAAACGCGATAAGCGCCGTTGCGCCGGAAATTATGCTGAATATTAGCATGTTTCTGTCGGTAAAAAGAGCGGGGGGCGTTATTCCGAGAATAATATCGCGGATGAGACCTCCTCCGAAAACGGTAGTCATAGACAGAACGAATGCGCCTACGGCGTCTGCTTTTTTAATAATTGCGGCAATAGTTCCGGAAAGAGAAAACGCTACGCAGGCAAGCGCTTGAAGAATAAACACTATCGTATCAAACATATCTGCCTCAAATCAAAGATATTTCTAAAAATGAATTATACACCTATTTAAAATAAAGTCAATATAAAACGCATCCTTCACGGATGCGTTTTTAAGTTTTGATTAAGTCACGGGAGAAATCTTCCGGAAGTGAGATAGATTTTATACCACTCGTTATGCGTCAGCCTGATATCCGACGCTGCGCAGAGATCCTTCAGATGTTCCGGATTCATTGTGCCGGATATTACCTGCATTCTTGCCGGGTGGCGCAGTATCCATGCGATAGCGACTGCAGTTTTTGAAACGCCGTATTTTTCCGCGATCTCGCCGAGTATCCTGTTAAGCTCCGGATAATCGGGATGGTCAACGAAGCATCCTTTAAAATAACCTATCTGAAGCGGGGACCACGCCTGGATCGTTATATCGTGCAGACGGCAGTAATCCAGTATACCGTAATCGTGATTTACCGATCGCTCGGTACGGAGATCGTTCAGATACAATCCTCCGTCTATCAGCTGCGTCTGATCGACAGAGAACTGAAGCTGATTGAAAACAAGCGGCTGTTTTACGAACTTTTTCAGAAGTTCCAGCTGTCCGGGAGTTACGTTGCTGACTCCGAAATAACGTACTTTTCCGCTGCTTTCAAGAGTTTCGAACGCCTGAGCAACTTCTTCGGGATCGAAAAGAAGGTCGGGACGGTGCAGCAGAAGAGTGTCGATATATTCGGTGTTCAGACGCGAGAGGATACCGTCGACGCTTTTCAGGATCGTATCCCTGCTCCAGTCGAATTCTCTGTCCTGAAGCATAAGACCGCATTTGCTCTGGATATAAAAATCTTCTCTTTTTAATCCGGTTTCTTTGAATGCGTCGCCGAAGCGCACTTCTGCCTGTCCTCCGCCGTAAACGGTGGCATGGTCGAAGTAATTGATGCCCTGTTCGACGGCGGTATTGATAACTTCAGCCGCTTTTTTGACTGAAAGGGGCGCCATTCGCATACATCCGAGAATAATGTCGGATACGTTCTGCGGACCGTTCTTTACGTTTAGAGTCTTCATACGTTTGATATCCTTTCTTATATAATATTTGCATCCATATTGATCTGGTTGAAATTGTTACGTAAATTGCCGATTATTCAGCTCCTGACGTCCATTCAACTTCAGTCGCGAGTTTTTCGGAAAGCTTTCTGCTCATAAACTCCGAGATAAGATATTCTCTCTCGAATATCTCTTCGAAATCTTCGATATTCGATACTCCGTAGTAGTAATAATAATAATCGGAATACTGGTTAAAATTCTCGTTCAGAAGGGAATAATACTCTCCTTTTGTGAGCGTTATGCCGTATTTATCGAAAAGATAATTCCATTTGAGACGCTGGGAAATATAGTTTTCTCCCTGTTCTTTTCCTTCTTCGCGAATTGTTTTGACTTCTTCTTCACCGGCGTCTTCCTCGGTGGCGTCCTCGCCGTAATAAGACATCAGATATGCCTTTAAATATTCGTCAACGTACTTTTCGACCGTTCCGTCGGGAAATTTTTTTACG
>JAEEGL015310949.1_pt1 | contig 14359 bp, 11 predicted proteins | sample 9134231 | NCBI WGS metagenome assembly JAEEGL01 (sample SAMN16246548, study PRJNA631951) | gut metagenome | biome: gut microbiome; feature: rumen; material: fiber-attached | host: Bos | place: Iran: Karaj | collected 2018-10
TACGCTTGACTGCCAGGCACTTAGCATCATAGCCTTGACATCGAAGTTTCAACGATCAAGTGTCACACTCTTGACTTGACTAACGCATGAGCATCAGGGTCAGCAAGACATGTGCCGCGAAATCGGCTGCAAAGATAGAACCTTTTTTTGAACTACACAACACATTTCCAGCACTTTTTACCGATTTTTTTGCTCATCCGCCTCATTCTGAGCCCTCCAGGGTACATAGTTCATCAACGCTAAACCTCTAAAGAAGGCCTTCTCAAAAAAGAGGCACGCCAGAAAAACAGCGTGCCTCCTTTATTCTATATTGCCACCAATATTAAGATGTTCTCATTATATAATTATCATAATTGGTGTGCGGCATTCAATCTCTAGTGAGCAAATAATCAATAATATCTGTCACGTCGTTGATGCTAACCACGCCGTCACCGTTGAAGTCGGCATAGGCAGGCAATTCACCGCCGTTGAGCATTAGGTCAACGAGACCCGTCACGTCACTCACGTCAATTTTGCCATCGTCGTTGATGTCGCCCGGGTCGGGTTCCACATCAATGCCAACGATGTTGACGAAATTCATCCATGGCTCAACGGATTGATAGGCTTCCACAGACTGCTTGGGCACATAGAGTGTCGCGGTCTCGTAGGAGCGCCTTAACGACCAGGGTACAGTGTATGGGGGAGTCCTGTTCAGGCTGACAATACTCTCAAGAGGCACTTCATCAAAAGCGTCATTCCCAATAAACTCTAAAGACTTGCCGAGGGTGACCGTTTTCAATTTCTTACAGCCATAGCAGGCATAGCCGTCGAGGTATTTCAACGAATTGGGGAACACCACATCACGAATGCTATCGCACAGGTAGAAGACGCCGTAACCGATGGTATCCACGTTATTGCTAAACTTTACCGTTTTCAATTTTTTGCATAAATGGAAGTTCATTCCACCCATATAGGTTACCGAATTAGGGATCTCAACATATTCCAGTTCCCAGCAGCCGTAAAAGGTGGCTCCCGTCATGCGCTTGACCGAGTCACCCAAATTAACGTCAACCAAATCGCGGCAATTGCTAAAAGAGCCGCCATCAAGCACTTCCACCGAATTGGGCAGATCAATGCTTGTGAACGATGCGTAATCAAAAGCACCATTACAGATCTTTTTCACCCCGTGAGAAATCGTCACCTGCTTGAGGTCACAATCAGCAAAAATCATTTGATTGAGAACTTCAAGAGATCCAGGGACAACAAGATTCCTTATGCGGGTAGAAAAGAACGCATAGGGTTCAATGGTCGTTATCGAATTAGGCAGGGGGATACTCTCATGAACTCCGCAAAAGCTGAATGCGGAACGGCCAATCCTTTGAACTGTGTTAGACAAGTTGATGCTCACTAGTCCCGAACAGTGATAAAACGCATAATTGTCAATATTGGTGACTGACTGCGGGAAATCAAGCGACGTCAAGCCAGTGCAGTAAAAGAATGCATATTTACCAATGTACAACAACGACTTGGGAAACACGACACTTGTCAGGTTGGAACACTTGAAGAATGCGCTATCGGCAATGGCCGTCACCTCAAAGCCCTCTACGTGCTCAATGCCCAGCGAGTCCACCGTTTCGCACAGGACATAACGTGGAATTACCACCCGACCGCTGTAAATGCTGTCATTGGCCTGGATAACCTCGACATTATAGTAATCAAGAGCACGGTAGTGGACCCCCTCATACCAGAATTCTTGCTGCGCGTCCACAGCCAGTGCGACCGACAGCAACAGTAATAATGTAAAGACAAACTTTTTCATAAGACGTATCATTATTTAGATTAAACATGCCTGTTGTAAACGTCGTCGGCGTCAAATGCCAATGCCACTATTTAAAATCCTCATTGAGAGAGAGCAGCATTCTTTCAATACTCCTGCAAATATACATAAAAAGTTTAATTCTTGCGCTAAACCACCCCATTTAGCAATAAAAAACATCAGCCAGGACAAGGAAAACGGCAAGTGGAGGTTGATAGGTCCACTTGCCGATAAAGGAGAAATTTTCTATCCCCTGATGGGGCTCACAGGCATTCAGCCGTGGTTAGAATCGGTAAGTCTTGAGAAGATAACTTGCCCTGACAATGGTTCCTGTCATGCGGGCACGGTAGAGGACAACCACACAATCGGTGTGAAAAGTGGCGCCAAGTGTGTTGGTGGCCACCATCGCACTGTCACGATAAATCTCGGTATAGGAGAGATACACATCGTCACAGGCCGTTATCACAGCGCCATCGTTACCCTGCATGTCATGCACAGGATAAACCTCATTGATGCCCTTCTGCATGAGACGGGTCAAGTCTCCAATCAGCTTGTACTTGGGGGGCGGTGGCATGCTTCCCGCAGTCTTGATCGGGACTCTGGTCTGAATCATCAGATAATAACCGATTGATGACTCGGGCTCATCATCCCCCGTGCATGAGGTGGAGCCCAACAAACATGCGATCAACAGCAGCGGCACTAACAGCCACGGTCTGTTCTGTTTCGAAATGATGATTCCGTTCATAGTGTTGCGTGTTTTGAAATTAATAAAATAGTGCGTTATTGTGACAGCACCCTGTCGATGAGCAGTATGATGTCACCGATGCCAATATCGCCATCACCATCAACATCGACAATGCCATTGAGATCCTCACTTCCTCTACTCAAGACACCGTCAATCAAGAAAGTGATGTCGTTCACCGAAACTATGCCATCGCCGTTCACATCGCCTTCAGGAATGAACTCGTTGGATTGCTCAGACACGCCTTCCAGCTGGACGATAACGGGATAGGCCACATCGCTCCATATCTTCAACTGTGCATGGTGATGACCCACAGTAATCGGATTATAACATATCTTCACCAGACAAGTATCCGTCACGCCATCAGTAGCTATTAATGATTTGCTGGTAATAATGAAACTATCATCGCCATCAATGCTGGTCAGAAAAGCAACGTTAGGGAACAAATCTATCGGTCCAAAATCCACATTATCAATGACGTGTGCCTGCCTGGGCGAGGCAATCCAACCATTGAAACGGTGATACACCACTTGCAAGCACTTGGTGACCGCTACAGCAGGACAACTTGTCATCGCCATCGTATCCTGATCAACATAGATAAAGGCTGATGTTTTGATACCAATGCCATGTAATACCACATGAACATCCTTGGCACCGGGAGACGACAAGATGAGTTCAGCCTGCAGATAGCCCTTGGAATAAGGGAAGAGTCTGATGGGCACATAGGTACCCTCGGCCGCCTGTAGCGGCGTGATGGTGCGAGGATAGTGGTCAAAGTGTATGCTGTCGCGTCCTGTTACCCGCAACGAGATATCCTCAGTCAAGCCTTGAGCCATGACAAACAGTTGTTTGGTTACACCGTAACCGTTATATGCCTGGCCAAAGTCAATACTCGTTTGATCCACCTCAATCACTCCAGACTCAGCGTCATTCATGCCCATGAGAGCAACAGCCTGAGAAGTGGCACCGCTAACGGCCTGCATCGTGGCCAGTATTAAGATTGTGACTAGTAATGTAATTCTTCTCATAATCGTAAATGGTTATTTGGTTCAACATTATGTCACAAACTTACATAATAATCAGAATTTACACATAATAAAAAGGGCACTTTTTTCAAAAATTTGAAAAAAAGATAGCAAAGTGTATATTTTTTTTACACTTTCCACACTGATAGCCCTCCCTTAGAACCCTTGCGTGATGATATTGATGACGGTATTCACGTCGGCGATATTGACCTCTCCATCACCATTCACATCACAGTTCATCGACTTACTCTCATCAATAATGAAGCGCAAGATGGCATTAACATCGGCGATAGTGACTTCTCCGTCGGCATTGACATCGGCGAGGACAGCAGCCAGGTTATAGCCCTCGATGTGGGCAAAACGTTTCCACACAAGCGATTGCTTATATTCCTCCACCGACTGAGAGGGAACTTGAACCGTGGCGCGGTTGTAGGTTTTATCGGTAAACGTGGCTGTACCCTTCATCGACGGCGGCGTAATGGCTCGGCTGGTGATATTGACCAAGTTACTACAGCTGGCAAAGGCTTGCATACCCACCGAATCCACACGACTGCCAAAGGTGAAGTCAGCCAGAGAATTACAGTTGCTAAAGGCCTTCTCGCCAATGCGGCGAACACCATCGCCCGTCTCAACACTAACCATGTTTTTGCAGCCCAAGAAAGCGTTGTCACCTATGGACTCGACATCCGGGCCTATTGTGAGGCTAGTGATACTATAACAGCGATAGAAGGCATCAGTATTGATTGCCGTGACTCCATCGGGGATAATCAGGTCGCCAAGTTCTTCACCATTAATGTAAAGGTGGTTGGCCACATTCAACGGATTGGCACTCTGGTCTCCAAAGGTGATATTGCACCACCCCTTCAGGTCGGTAATGTCCACCCGCTCAAGTTTAGTGCACTGCTTGAAGGCCAATTCTCCAATGCTGGAAACGCCCTTGGGAATGGTTATGCCGGTCAGTGCCTTGGCCGAATAGAAGGCACCCTCGCCGATAGCTGTTAAGCCCTGAGGCATGTTGACATCCCTGAGCGCAACGCAATTGTAGAAGGTGGCTTCAGGAATCTCGCTAAGGTTGTTGCTGAGGGTCACTTGCTCCAGCCCTGTGGCATCGGCAAACAAAGCGTTACCGATTGAGGTGACATTATCGGGAATGGTGATGCTTGTCAGCGCTTCGCAATCATAGAACACATAATCACTCAATCTAACCAAGCCCGAGCCCAACTTCACCGATGACAATTCATTGCAGTAGGCAAAGGCGGCATAGCCAATATCGGTAACCGAATTGGGGATGTCCACATGGTCCAGAGCTACGCAATAATAGAATGCAGCTTCACTAATTGAGGTAATACCTTCGGGCATAACCACAGACTTGAGACCACTATTATAGGCAAAGGCAAACTCACCAGTATAACGAAGGGAACCTGGCAAGGTAATACTCGTCAAATCATCACAGTAGTAGAAAGCACATTCGCCAATCGACGTAATTCCTTCCTCAATGGTTACGCTGCGCAATCCCGGGCACCAACTAAAGGCGTACGATTTGACTTCCTTCACCGATCCAGGGATGACAATGTCCTGCTGCATATTGCCATTCTGGTCATATAATGAGGCACCAAAGAACAAGGGGTTGGAGTAATACGATGCCAGCGAGACGCTACACCACGAAGCCACGTCATCAACATACAGCCGCTTCAAGTTCCAGCACTCATAGAACGCTGCATCCTCTATGGTCAACCCCGTGCCATAGATGCGCACAGCACTCAATCCGCGGCAGTTCATGAATGCACCCTCACCAATACTCTTGACCGAAGCGGGCACCGTCACCGAGGTGAGATTCATAGAGTTCATAAAGGCACCACGCGCGATAGTGGTTACTGGATAGATCTTTCCTTCCCAAGTCACCGACTCGGGGATGACCACTTCACCGCTGTAGGAATTCATCCTGGTATCCCTATAGGTAACCTGAACAGCATCACCGTCACACTTGTAATAAACACCAGCCTGTTCAAAGTCATATCTAGGGGTCGTGCTTTCCGCCTCATCAGGATAAATGTGATAAAGTATGGAATGATAGAAATTAAATGCCCACTCCCCCTTGCCCAGGGCATCAAGGGCATAGTAGCCATCATAGTAACCGCCCCAACCCCAGTTGACGTGATACAGACCATCCTCATAACCGTCGAGAATAAAGGCGTGACCACCATCCCAACTGGTACCGCAATAAAGGATGGGACGCCCAGCCACCAGGTCTTCCAGGAGCATCGAGTTCCAGCGATCATCATTATTGATATTGTCACGATACAGGCACTCGGCATCGGGGTTGTAGCCAAAGGTAACCATTGCAGCCAGCTGTTCCATTTCCGAGGCACCACTAGCCTCAGGAGTATACTCCATGAAAGCACCCTGCCCGCAATAGCGCATGAGGGTAGCTACGGCCTCGGCCTGGGAATCATTATAACCATTATCATAACTGTCAATCATGTTGTCCCAGTCCAGTCGCACACCAGGCAGTTCAGGTAGCCCAAGGAGTAAATATGAGGTTTCATATCCTGGCAGCGGAGGCAATTCCTCAGGGTATTTCCAATAATACATCACCTGGGCCATCGCAGTGGCGATACAACCCGTGGCACAATACTCCCCATTGTACTCAGGGCACAGGTTGTAATATGGCTCGTCCTGACTCCAGCGCGAAGTAACCATCGGCTCGATGGAGCCAACGCGGGCGGGTGCTCGCAACCGGGGCGATGCCACGCCCACGGTATCGTCAGCCACATGGCTCGCGAGCCACTCTATCTGGGTCTTGTATTCCTTGAGCCATGCCTGCACATTACAGGGAATATGGTTCATGTCGAAGGCGTGGTCACCGTAGGCCAAAATCTGTTCGGCGCGGTCGTCACCTGCCACAATGACAAACGCTTGATCATTGTCGGCATTGAACACATAGTAGGCAGCGCTGCCGGCCCTTGAGGCCGAACGCTCGGTGTGAACCAGGCGCAGGCTGAGATTGGCAGGAGCCTTACTGCCCCCCGAGTGAGGAGACTTGATAAAATGTGTCGCTATATTCATCGCTTCATCGGCATCGATGTCCGACGCCCAAACTTGTACCGATGACAGCAGAACTAACGCCGCTATCCATAACGGTTTAAAAGGCTTCGAGTATTCCATAATCATACAGGTTTTATAGTTTATAATGTGATCTCATTTCCTAGCAAAATACCCTGTAAGGGACCGCTGATGCAAACTTACCCATCAAAATAAGGTGTGTCAAGGGTTTTTAGGCACAATTTTTAAGAATGTAAAAATTTTATACAGCAAAGTGTAAAATAAATAGACAATTCAACGATTTAATCCACAATGAAGTTACTATTTACAGAACGAAATAATTTTTTTTTGAAAATTTCATCATTTTCTTTTGTAAATTCAAAAAAAGTGTTTACCTTTGTGCACTCAAGCAAATTCATGAGCTATGGAATGTAATATTGTTTATCGCAAGCTGTGAAGCTAGGCGAATGACTTTAAGTGCTTAGTAATGGTTTGTTTTACAGAACGATAACCCAGACCTTGATGGTCTGGGTTTTTCGCATCTGGCAGGTACGGCTATACGAGAGTTAAGTACCTGATAAAGAACAGAAAACAGCAATGGCGCGGAAATGAGTTCCACGCCATTGCTGCTATATTAGGGATATTCTTAATCCAGGACCGGGCAAAAACTGTGCTTAGCGCAGCGATACGACGATGTCGTCCTTACCCTCGGCGAAGTCGAGCTTGCCTTCCTTGGCGAGCCAACCCAGAGCGCAGTGCATCTCGTTCACTTTGAGCTTAGTAGCCTTGCGCAACTCCTTAGTTGCAAGACCCTTCTTAGCATCATTCAGGGCGTTCCACACGAGACCAGCCCAAGTACCAATGTTTTCAGCGTTCATAAAATTAAACCTTTAATAAAACAATCAATAATTACTTAAAATCGCTGCAAAGGTACATACTTTTTGATTTTCAACCCAAATAATCAGTCAAAAATTTATGCAACAAACTATGCAAACCGCTGATTATCAATCAATAAACTATTTCACCAAATACAACCATCTCTTAACTTTTATCTCTTAACTTTTATCGTCTATCTCTAAAAGTTCCTCCCAGCAGGCGATAGAGGTCGAGAGTGGCGGCAAAGTCGGCGCGCTGGCCATCGGTGAGCATCTTCACGTGGTGGATGCCACGCTTGCTCATCAGCTTGATGGCCACCCAGTGGCTATGGGCAAGGGCATAGACCAGGTCCTTGTACGGGGCGACGAGCTCATCATCGCTCCACTGCCAGTAAAGTCCGTCGGTCAATTCCCCGTACTGGGTTTCGCTAGGATAAAAAGGATAGTCATAGCCATCGATGCTGAATATCAGTTGGTCGAAGTCGATTGGGTCATCGGCACAATAGTGCACACACAGGCGCAGCGGTTCAGGCAGGCTGTCCTCCTCGGCCATCGCAAAGGTGAAAAACACCTCGTTGCTGGTGCGCTCATAGGAAACATACTTGGATACGTAATCCCCCGCCTCGCTCACGACGAAGGAAGGCGCCAAGCGGTCGATGGTGGTGGTCACGGGCAGGTCGCGCCAAATCATGCGACGAAAACCGTATTCAGTAATCGAGTAGTCGGCATTTAACAGGGAATCCAATTTAGCCTGCTCGGCGGGCGACTTGGTGGTGTGCTGCAAGCGTCGTCCCTCGACAGCATTGCCCTCCTTGACGGTGACACGGGGCACATCTACGGTGCCCCACACCTCGTCGCTGGTATCCCACGGATCATCCTTGGGCTCTGCCTTGCGCGACATCTGTTCTTGCAGTTTCTTCTGCGCCTTGGCCCGTTCACGTTCGGGATGCAGGCGACGAATGCCCGGCTTAAGGCTCGGGTCCTTATCATCACCCGACGTTTGTGCCATCCCCACAGGAACCGCCACCAAAACCACCATCAACAATATCAAAAATTTCTTCATATCCACCTAAAACCTAATACCTAAAGCCTAAAGCCTACAACAACGATAGCAAGAGGAGTTGGGCCTCAAGGGTGGCGCGAGTGATGACGCGGTCGCGATCACCCGGCAACTGCTTGAGTTGGGTCACAATGCGGTCGCCACATTTGGCTGCCATCCACACGGTACCCACAGGCTTGGTGGGTGTTCCTCCTCCAGGACCTGCAATGCCGCTTGTGGCAATGGCGCAGTCTGTACCCAAAGCGCGGCAAGCGCCCTCGACCATCTGACGCACGACCTGCTCACTCACCACACCGTGGTCGATGATATCCTGCTCGTTGACGCCGAGCAGCGACATCTTCACCTCGTTAGCATAGCTCACCACCGCACCCTTGAAATAGTCGCTGCTGCCTGCTATGCTGGTAATCTGGTGAGCGATATTGCCGCCCGTGCAGCTCTCGGCAGTAGAGAGTGTGAGGCCACGCTCACGCAGGCGCTCGCCCAGTATCTCCGGCAAACGCTTGTCTCCGTCGGCGATGATATGGCCGCCCAGGATATCATGCAACTGGCGCGACAGGCGTTCCATGTCGTCATTGATTTGGTGAGCATCGGTCGAGGAACCTGTCAGCCTCAGGCGGATGATACCGCCCTCGGGCAGATAGGCCAGATGGATGCCGTGAGGCAGCGCACGCTCAAACTCATCCAACTCCATCGCCAATGCCGACTCGATGATACCCGTAACCACGAAGGTGCGGAACTCGATGTCCTCACCGTCGTTGAAGCGTGCGAGCAGCTGCGGTATCACCGCACGTTCCATCATCCCCTGCAATTCAAAGGGCACGCCAGGCATACTCACCAGCACCTTGCCGTCGCGCTCAAACCACATCAGTGGCGCCGTGCCCATCTCGTTCTGGATGACGCGGCACGACGAGGGCACCATCGCCTGCAGGCGGGTGTACTCGTTGAGTTTGAGGTGGCGGCGCTCCATCACCTCGCGCACGTTGCGCTCCACGTCCTCGTTGAGAATCATTTCGCCGCCAAAGTATCGGCACAACGTGGGTTTGGTGATGTCGTCCTTGGTCGGCCCCAGGCCACCAGTCATCAGCACGACGTCGGTCTGGGCGAATGCGCGGTCGATGGCGAGTTCTATCTGCTCGGCATCGTCTGGAACCACCTGCACGGTGTTCACATCCCAACCGCGTGGCGTCATGTGACGTGCAATCCAACCCGAGTTAGTGTCTGTGACCTGGCCAATGAGCAACTCGTCACCGATGGCAATAATGCTGTATTTCATTTAATTAGTTGTAAGTTTTTAGTTTTAAGTTGTAAGTATGGTTACTGTCGCCTGTAAAACACTAATCTCTAATCAGTGTGAAGAACTATTTAACGGGGATTTCTTTAGCAGGCCAGCCGTAGTCCTGGTAGTACTTAACGGGTAGTTTGTTGTCCTTTACATATTTGGCGATGAAGATGGCACGAACCTGCTCACGCGTTTCCTCATCACTGTTGATACCATTGAATGCCTCGTACATGTCGCCAAAGATGCGCTTAGCACTCGGTGTAAAGTTGCTACCGTCTTCCACTTGGTCAAAGGAGGTCACCGCATAGCCGTCATCGGTCTTCTTGAGAATCATCAAGCCAGGATGCGAACCGCCAGAAACCATCTTCAGCGTGTCACCAACCACATTGTAGTTAAACACCCAGAAAGCACCCAGCACACGCACATTGTCAGGGTTTTGCTGATCACAAGCAATCACCGTGGGACAAGGGATGCACACCTCACCAGGAGCATATTGCGAGCCGATTGAATCAGCCAAATAGCCATTGAGAGCAGCATAGAAGTCAGGGTTCTTCTCAATTTCATTCATCAGTTTATTATCTGATTCCTCTTTGGTGATAGGCGCCTCACTCTTTTCATTTGACTTTGACGAGCAAGAGGCATAACACATCACGCCGCTGAACAGGATGGCGGCCAGCATCCATAATTTCATCTTATTCATATCTCTTTGATATTTTAGTTATTCTATAACGCTACAAAGTTAGCATTATTTTGGGTTTTAGGCATCAGGTTTGTCGATTAAATCATTGTGTTGGTCTATTATGTATAAAAAGCCAATTAACCTTATGCACTATTTTACGTCTAATATACAGATTAAGTTAATACTCACCAGCCCTTTTCATTTTGAATGAATTGGCCTCAAAATATAAATATTATGAAAACTCTTAATACCATATCTCTCTTATTAGTATTGGTGGCGGCATGCACAGTCCTTTCTTCATGCTCACTGCTTGTCGCAAGTCCAATCCACTATCCAAGACCACACCATCATTTTGACAATAATGTGGCAGCATTAAATCCAATGGCATATGACAAATCCTATAATGCATACTTTCGCATTCCTGCTGAAGGAGGTGTCTATGAATTTGAATGTTCAACTGAGCAGTTTTATATTTCAAAAGTCTTAGATTCCTCAATGCCCATGCCTATTCAGCACACTCACTCTAATTGTCGCTGTGCTTCAGGCTCATACGAGCATTTTATGGCTGTTGACGCTTCGACTTATAGTGGTTCATTCTATACCATCACTTGTAATAATGATGAGCAGAATTGGACAATAAAAATCGATCCATTCACGACAACATCTAGCGAAATTAGAAGGAGGGACGTTTGGGTAATCATGTGGAAAGAAAGTGACAATTATGATACTGAACTATATTCCTTACACTTTATACAAAACAATTAATGGAAAGGCTAGCCCTTACAGCAATCATCAGTTGGCAACTCAAACGTTATCATGCCTTTCACCTCACTGATTGCAATCCTTATCGCATTTGACTTATTATTGGGAAATTATTTGTAATTTAGCGGGGCAATAAACAATCGTTGAAAAAGAGGCTATGCAGATTATTCTTGCGAGTGCTAAGATAATGAACGACAAGTCGGTGGTGCCTGAGGGAATCACGGCCACTGCGCCACTATTCCTGAAGGAGGCTCAGAGGCTTGCCGGGGACATGGTGCGTTATCCGGTTGAGGCACTTGTCGAGATGCTGGGGTGTTCTCATGCTATTGCGGCCCAGAACCGGTTGCGGTACCTGCGGTTCATGGATGAGCATGAACTGTTGCCCGCTATCCTGGCCTATCATGGGCAGGCGTACAAGCACTTGAAGGCTGAGACGCTGGATGTGGACACGCTGCGCTATGCTCAAGGGCACTTGTGGGTGATGTCATTCCTATACGGAATGCTGCGCCCGCTCGATGACATCCGCCCTTACAGGATGGAGGGGCATGTGGAACTGCCGAGTGCCAACGGGAATATGTTTGATTTCTGGAAACCGCGTTTGACACAGGTGCTTATCGACAGCGTGAAGGCCGACGACGGGGTGCTTGTGCATCTCGCTACGGAGGAGTTTCAGCGCCTGGTGGACTGGAAACGCGTCAAGGAAGAGTTGCATGTGGTACAGCCGATGTTCCTGGTGCGCAAGGGAGACACGCTTAAGGTGCAGGCGGTGTGGGCAAAGACATGCCGCGGTGCCATGACCCGCATGATACTGCAAGAACGACTCTCACACCCCGAGGATTTGCTGGCATTCCAATACGAGGGATTTACCTACAATCCCGCATCGAGCGAGGAGGACCAGCCTTGTTTCATTAAAGAGAATTAGCGCTATGGCACAAACGTTATTATGGTTGATTATCGCATTTGTCACGCTGGACTTTATAATCAGCAGCGTGCTCTCGTGGCTCAACACACGGTGGATGACGCATCCCGTTCCTCCCGAGCTGGAAGGGCTGTATGACGAGGAGAAGTACCGCAAGCAGCAGGAATACATGCGCACCAACAAGCGCGTGTCGCTCGTGGCACGTTGTGTGTCGTTTGCCTTGACGTTGGTCATACTGGGCTTTGGCCTGCTCGGCTGGCTAGATAACCAATGCAAAACCTGGATCGATGTGCCCGTGTTGCAAGTTATCCTGTTCCTGGTGATTTACAACCTGTTCAACACCGTCATCGCCTTGCCTTTCAGTTACTACTCGACCTTTGTCATCGAGGAGCGTTTCGGATTCAACCGCACGACGCATAAGACCTTTTGGTTCGACACACTGAAGTCTTTCCTTGTCTCTACCGCCCTGAGCGCTGTGCTCATGGCTGTGGTTTACTGGCTGTACCAGACCTTTGGGCAACAGTTCTGGATCTGGGCGACACTGGTAATTGCCGCATTCATCGTTTTCTTCTCCATGTTCTACAGCAACCTGATTGTGCCCCTGTTCAACAAGCAGACGCCGCTGCCCGAGGGTGAGTTGCGTGATGCCATCACCAGTGCGTTGAAAAGCTTTGGCTCCAAGTTCAAGGACATCTACATTATCGACGGTAGCAAACATTCCACCAAGGCTAACGCATATTTCACGGGCTTTGGCCCCAAGAAACGCATCGTGCTCTATGACACCTTGCAAGACCAAATGACTACCGACGAGATTGTCGCTGTGCTCGCACATGAGTTCGGGCACTACAAGCATCGCGACACCTTCAAGAATATGTTTATCTCGATTGCGATGGTGGCCGTCAACCTGTTCATCTTCTCCCTGCTGGTAAGCAATCCCGACCTGCCCGCAGCGTTGGGCGGTACAGCCCCATCATTCATCCTGGCGCTGGTAGCATTCTCGCTATTGTTCTCACCCATCGACCTGTTGCTCAACCCGGCCAGTAGCGCCATCTCGCGTCGTGCCGAGTACCGCGCCGACGCCTTCGCCGCCAGCTACGGCCACGGCGAAACGCTTATCAGCGGCCTCAAAAAACTCGCCGCCCATGGCCTGAGCAATCTCACGCCCCACCCTCTCGTCGTGTGGTTCAGCTACTCTCACCCCACCCTAGCCCAACGCATCCGCGCCATCCGTAATTCAAACAACTAGGACAACACGGATAACAACTGAGACAACAATCATAGAAGGAAAACAATAAATACAATAAAAACAATTTATTTTCTCAAGTCCATCTTATTATGGGACCATGTGCCATCACTTGGTCGCCACATTTTTCCATGCCCACATTAACAAAAAGTTGCGGAAAACTAGTACATCTCGCTCATAAACAGCAACTTTGCGACATCAGAGCGACTGCCATTAGTGATAAACAAATCTCGCTCAACGGAGAAATATGGTCATTTAAATTCCTCCTTCTGCTTCTTTTATTTTCGCGATAATTTCGGCACGTATTTCAGGGCTTGTGCCATGAACGGCATAGCGGACAATTCCCATTCTATCAACAACCACTGTAAAGGGAAAGCCTTCGGTTCCAATCCAAGACATCATATCCTTGGCTTCAATGAGGTGTGTCCAAGTGAAGTGGTGTTTTTCGGTTATCTTTTGTACAACCTCTGCATCATGATAAGTGGCAGAGAAAAACATGACATCAGGGAACTGTTCTTTCCACGTTGATAGTTCTGGCATTTCGGCACGACACGGTCCACAACCGGAATACCATAGGTTGAGCACCATCACATGACCTTTGACACTGTCGTTGGTCCATCTGCGTCCTTCTAAATCTATTTCATTAAATGGAGGGAATGGCTCACCTTCCTTAGGTGAGTAAAAAGTTCCATCATCTTTTACGCCTGCTTGAGCCAATTCCAACATCGTTGCCATCATATTGGCACCATTCAGGAACTGATTGGCATTGTGCACCTGTTCTCGAGGTATCGCCTGGTTAATGACAGATTCAGGTAAATCGACATCAAGTCCAATGGCAAGTATCTTGTTTCCTTCTGAATCTTTCAGTCGTGTATAACTTGGAATGGCATTTTCTGGGAGTTTTGGTAACTCACGAAAAAAATAGCCATTGACTAAAA
>JAEEGL015731340.1_pt1 | contig 14359 bp, 9 predicted proteins | sample 9134231 | NCBI WGS metagenome assembly JAEEGL01 (sample SAMN16246548, study PRJNA631951) | gut metagenome | biome: gut microbiome; feature: rumen; material: fiber-attached | host: Bos | place: Iran: Karaj | collected 2018-10
CCGCGACAAGCTCGAGGCCATTGCCGACTGGGCCGGCGAAAACTGCGTGAAGATCCTGCGCGAGGGAGATGGCACCGCGCCAACGATCATCGCTTCGGACATCAGTGCCGTGCTGTCGCTTGAAGCCGCCCCCGGGGCCCGCGTCGTGCAGGTCGGGTTGGTCCACCCCTTCCCCGCCCAGCCCGTCCCCGCCCCCCTCCCCCGCAAGGCCGCCATCTTCGTCGTCGAGGAAGGAGATCCCGTTCTCTTCGCGCAGTGCCGCCTCGCCGGCATCGCCGTCCGCCCGACCCCGCGCATCTACCGCTTCGGCGAGCTCTCCGTCTCGCGTGTCCGCCGCCTTCTCGACGGCGTCGAGCAGCCCGAGCCGCCCCCGCCCCCCGGCAAGCCGCCGGCCCTTTGCCCCGGCTGTCCGCACCGCAGCGCCTACCAGGTCCTCGCCGACCGCAAGGCCATCGTCGCAGGCGACATCGGCTGCTACACGCTCGGCGTCATGCCCCCATACTCCGCCGTCGACACCTGCGTCTGCATGGGCGGAGGCATCACGGTCGGCCTGGGTCTCCGCAAAGTCCTGCCGCCCGACGAGGCAAAGCGCGTCGTCTCCGTCATAGGTGATTCGACCTTTGTCCACTCCGGCCTTACCGGCATCGCCGAGATGGTCTACAATCCGCCGGAAACGGGCCATGTCGTCGTCATCCTCGACAACTCCATCACGGCCATGACGGGCATGCAGGAGAACCCCGCGACGGGCCGCAACCTCAAGCACGCGCCGACCTACAAGATGGTGCTCGAGGATGTCGTCAAGGCGATGGGCGTCCCCAATGTCCACGTTGTCGACCATGTCGCCCATCCGGAGCAGTTCGGCGCGCTTCTCGACGAGGCACAGGAAAAGGGCGGCCTCTGGGTCGTAATCGTCCGCCGCTCCTGCCTGATCGCCGCCCCCAAGATCCGCCAGTACGACGAGGCGAACGCCAGCGGCGCACCCATCCTCCCGCCACCCGAAAGGCCCTGCGACAAAGCCGCCCCCGAGGCGCGCGCCGTCCGTGACGAAGCCGTCAAGTCGGTCGTGATCGCCGGTCTCGGCGGCCAGGGCGTCATCAAGGCCTCCGACATCTTCGCCGATGCCGTCTTCAAGGCCGGCTACGACGTCAAGAAGGCCGAGGTCCACGGCATGAGCCAGCGCGGCGGCAGCGTCAACACCGACATCCGCTTCGGCGCCAGCGTCCAGAGCCCGATGGTCCCGGACGGCGAAGCCGACATTCTCCTCGTCATGGACGAGTCGCAGATCGCGAACACGAAGCACCGTCTCGCCCCCCACGGCGTCCTGCTCGACAACGCCTGCCTCGCCAACTTCACGTACGGCGCCCCGAAGGCCGCGACAATCGCCATGCTCGGCGTTCTCAGCGCCCACCTCGGCATCGAACCGGAAACCTGGCACGATGCAATCAGGGCGAACCTCCCCGCCAAGCTCCACGAAATGAACATCGCCGCCTTCAACGCCGGCCGCGCCTGGGCGCTCGCGAAGTAGCCCCCCGGCCCGCTCGAACGTCGCTCAGGCCCCGGCAAGGACGGCGAATGCGAAGTTCGCGTCCTTCCCGCCATCAACACGGGCTGAAATGCCCAGGACAGACGGCTCGATTCACCCGTGAAAATGATTGAACGCAGCGGCAAGACGACCGCACGTGCATCGGCGCATACGGCTGCCGAAAGCCCCTTCCCCTTCTGGAAGCGCAATCTTGCGCTCCTCTGGATTTCGCAGCTCTTCGTGTTGGTCGGCTTTGCCGCCGCGATGCCCTTCATCCCCCTTTTCATCGCAGACCACCTCGGCATTGTCGAGACAGGGCCTCGCGGCGCCGTTGTCGCCTCGTTCAACTTTGCCGGCACCCTCGGCTACGGCATCTTCTGCCCGCTCTGGGGCGCCCTCTCCGACCGCATCGGCGTCAAGCCCATGCTCTACCGCGGCACCTTCCTTGCGGCCTTCGTGTTTCCCCTCATGGCCTGGGCCTCGACCTCGTGGGAGCTCATCGCCATCCGCTTCGTCTCCGCCGCCATGGCGGGCACGACGGCCGCGTCGCAGATTCTCATCGTAAAGAACACGCCCAACGACCACCAGGGCTACGCGCTGGGGCTCCTCGGCACCGCCTACTGGGCCGGCACGATGCTCGGAAACGTACTCGGCGGCTTTGCCGTCGTCCACTACGGCTACAAGCTCGCCTTCATCTTCTGCGGTGCCAGCTACTTCCTCGCGGGCATCCTCGTCTTCTTCTGCAGGGAACGGCATCAGCGGCCGCAAGTTGAGAACCGGACCTCCGATGCCGGCACGACAACCCTCAACCGGTCAAACCGTCGAACCGTCAAACCGGAAGGAGCCTTCACGAAGAGCGTCGTTTTCGTCCTCGCCCTCGTCGCCGCATACGGCTTCGTCCGCTTCTTCGAAATTCCCTACGTCGCAATGCGCATCGAGGAGATCGTCGGCCGCGAAGAGGCCGCGCACTGGACCGCCGTAGCCAATGTCTTCATTGCCGTCGGAGCTTTCCTTTCGGGCTTCTTCGTCGGTCGGCTCGCCGATCGAATACATCCGGCAAAGCTCCTCGTCCCCGCCATCGGAATCACCGTCGTCCTTCTCCTCTGCCAAACCTTCTCCAAAAACATCTTCGCCTTCTGCTCCGCGCGCACGCTCCTCTACCTCGTGGCCGGTGGCCTCGGCACGGTCATGCAGAAGATGCTCGCGCTCCTCACGCCCCCGCGTGACCGTGGCACGGTATTCGGCGTCCAGTCGACCGCGCACTCGGCCGGCGTCATGCTCTCGACCGTCGCCTCGGGCGCACTCATCTACCAGCTCGGCGCCCATCCCGCCACGGCCGCCTGGGGCGTCCGCGGCATTTTCCTCGGAAGCGCCGCCCTCTCGCTTCTCTTCATGCCCGCCTGCCTCTACATGATCCGCCGCGCGTCACAGGGGATGGCACGCTAAACCGTTTCCGTCCGTGAGCGGACGGCATGAAAACGCAGAATTGGGATTGACGGGTACGGCTTGCGACTTCGCTCGGGATTCGATGCCCGAATGACCGAACGAAAGTGCGCCGGCCCATCAGCAAGCGACATCAAGGCGCACAACGACGGGACGGTGGTCGGATGCGAGGGGTTCGTCGGCGACGAAGGCCTCCCGGACGCGCACGCCCTTCCCATGCGCCCTGTCGACGGCGACATAGTCGATGCAGACCCTGGGGGCATCGGCGGGGAAGGTCGGAGCACCCGTGTCCGAGAGAATGTCGAAGAAATCCCGTATGGAACCGAGGAAGGAGGAGTCCGGCCCCGCATTCCAGTCGCCCGTGATGAAGAGGGGCTTGCCGAATGTCCGTGCGAGGCGGGCGAGTGCATCGACGGATTGAAGGCGCGTCTCCTCATGGAGCGATGCGTGAAACGTGGCAACGGCATACGGGCCGAACTCGCAGGCGATGACGGAGCGCTCTTCATGCACGCCCGGCAAGGGACAGCGGACGACCGAGAGCGGCTCCTCCCGCGCAAGAATCGCGTTGCCGTATTCCCCGCCCTGATAGTCGAGCGACTTGACAAAGGCCCAGTGGCCAAGCGGCTCGAGAAAATGGGCCAGCATGGCGGGCTCGTCGGCACCGAAACTCCTCCCCGCATGACGGTCGACCTCCTGGAGGCAGAGAACGTCGGGCCCGTATTTCCGCGCGACAGCGGCGAGACGCGATAGATCCCAGCGGTTGTCCATGCCGGTGCCGTGCCGGATGTTGTAGGTCATGATTGCCAGTTGCATGGCGCCTTCTCCCGTTTCAGCGTTAAGCTCCCGATGCACCTGGCGGACTCTCCGGCGTCGTGAACCGCCGGGAGCGCCCCAAAAGAGGTCGCCGTCCTTGCACTGAGAATCCGTTTCGAAGGACTTCTTCGAAAAAGGGCCTCTGGAGCGATCGCATCGACGATGTTGGCATTCATGATCTGTTTTCCAGTGGGGTTCGCGGTGGGATTCCCGGGAAGAAGCGCTGCGGTTCGGCCGGAAAAGCGCATGCCGCCCCTGCTCACGGGCCAGTTGCACGAAATTGCACCATTGCGGCGGCGTGCGACTCACGCGTCATGGAACACGCCGCCAACGGTGGCGATGCGCTTCGTCTTCGCGTACTCGTAGCATGCGCTCGTCTTGAGAACCTCCACGAAGCGTGCCGCCTCCCACTTCGCCATGGGGAGGTCGTGCAGAAGATAGTTGCCGCAATTCACGGGCGTCGCGCCGGGCACCTCGCCTCCGTAATCGCGTACATACTCGAACGCGCGGACGAGGAGTGGCTGGAGTTCCTGCGGCTTCGGACGCCCCTTGACGATGAGATAGCAGCCGGTGAGGCATCCCATCGGCCCCCAGTAGACAATCCTGTCCTTCCACTCCGCATCGTTGCGGAGGAAGGTCGCCACGACATGCTCGATCGTGTGCATCGCGTTCGGATGGATTGCCGGTTCCTGGTTGGGCACCTTCATCCTGACATCGAATGTCGTCACGCAATCTCCGCCGATTTCATCCATCCGGGATTCGTATATGCCGGGGACGATCTTTGCATGGTCGACCTGGAAGGAGGCGATCAAGCCCGCCGACCTCCTGCTTCCCTGCTGGTTCTCAACTTTTCCGGAATTTGCCATTTCGTACCTCATGCCAGCTGTCTTCGGATGTGATATTGCCACGCGGAATGGATCTCTGCAAAATGCCCGCCTCAACAAATCGGTTCGGCAGAAACTGGAGAAGGCCGCGCGGGCGTTTCATTTGGCCAGGGGAGCGGCGCCCCGTCCGCAAAGCCCTGGCCTGTCTGCCTGTCCGGGTTCCGCCATGCTTCGTCCTCGCCCGACAAGACCGATCCCGTGCAGCAAGGTCGGGATTTATCGGACGGGACACTAGTCGTCGACCTGGCAGGGGGTGATGTGCCAGATTTCGTCGGCGTATTCCCGGATCGTGCGGTCCGATGAGAAGCGGCCGGCGCGGGCGACGTTGATGAGCGCGCGACGCGCCCAGCCGTCTGGATCCTCTGCGTAGAGACGGCCAACGGCGTCCTGCGTGTCGATGTAGGACCGCATGTCGGCGAGAAGCATGTAGTGGTCGCCCCAGTCCAGAAGCGAACGGATGATCGGGTCGAAGAGTCCGGGCTGGAGGATGGAGAAGACGTTCTGCCGGATGCGGTCGATGGCGAGGCGGATTTCGGGGTCGGCCTTGTAGACGTCGGTGGAACGGTAGGTCGGACGAAGGCGTTCGACCTCGTCGGCCTTCATGCCGAAGATGAAGATGTTGTCGTTTCCCACTTCCTCGGCGATCTCCACGTTGGCGCCGTCCAGCGTTCCGACGGTGAGCGCGCCGTTGAGCATGAGCTTCATGTTGCCGGTGCCTGATGCCTCCATGCCGGCGAGGGATATCTGCTCGCTGATGTCGGCGGCCGGAATGATGCGCTCGGCGAGCGAGACGCAGTAGTCGGGAAGGAAGACGACCTTGATCTTGCGGCTTACGAACGGATGGTCGTTGACGACGCCCGCGATGCCGTGGATGAGCTGGATGATCAGCTTCGCCATCGCATAGCCGGGCGCCGCCTTTGCCGAGAAAATGAAGGTGCGCGGCGCCATGTCGAGGTTCGGATCTGCCAGGAGACGGTTGTACATGACGATGATGTAGAGTGCGAAAAGGAGCTGCCGCTTGTATTCGTGGAGGCGCTTGACCTGGACGTCGAAGATCGAATCGGGGCTGACCGTTATCCTGAGCGTCTTGGCGATGTGCTTCGCAAGAGCGGCCTTGTTGTCGCGCTTGATCTGGCGGAAGCGGCGGAGGAAGGAGCGGTCATTGGCCTTCTCTTCGAGGCCGCGGAGAAGGGAGAGGTCGCGAATCCAGCCGTCGCCTAGCGTCTCGGTCGCAAGGGCGGCGAGCTTCGGATTGGCCTTGAGGAGCCAGCGGCGCTGGGTGATGCCGTTGGTCTTGTTTGAGAACTTCCCCGGCCAGTACTCGGCGAAGTCGGGGAAAAGCTTCTCCTTGAGAAGGCGCGTGTGAAGCGAGGCGACGCCGTTGACGGCCGAGGAACCGACGATGGCGAGATTCGCCATGCGGACGCGCTTGCGCCCGCTTTCGTCGATGATGCTCATGCGCTGGAGGCGGCCGATGTCGCCCGGGAAGCGGGCGGTGATGTCGCGGAGGAAGCGGCCGTTGATTTCGTAGATGATCTGCATGTGGCGCGGGAGCAGGCGCTGCATGAGAGGCACGCTCCAGCATTCGAGGGCTTCGGGAAGGATCGTGTGGTTGGTGTAGCCCGTGCATGCCTGGGTGATTTTCCAGGCGGTGTCCCAGTCCAGCATCTCGCGGTCGAGGAGAATGCGCATGAGCTCGGGGATGACGAGCGTCGGGTGCGTGTCGTTGAGCTGGATGAAGACGCGCTCGGGAAGCTTCGTGAACGAGAGTCCGTCCTCGCGGAAGCGGCGCATGATGTCCTGAACCGAGCAGGACACGAAGAAGTACTGCTGACGGAGGCGGAGCTCCTTGCCCTGCGAGAAGTTGTCGTTGGGGTAGAGAACCTTCGTGAGGTTTTCGGCGAGAACCTTGCGCTCAACGGCTTCGACATAGGAGCCGCGGTTGAAGTCTTCGAGGTCGAACTCGTCCGTCGCCTGGGCCTTCCAGAGGCGCAGGGTGTTGACCACGCGGCCGCCATAGCCGACTACCGGAAGGTCATAGGGGACGCCCTTGACGGTGGAGGCGTCGATCCATCGCCAGTGGACGCCGCCGTTGATCGTGGTGGCCTCGGCACGGCCTTCGAACTGCACTTCGCAGGCGTATTCGGGACGGGCGATCTCCCAGACATAGCCGTTGTCCAGCCAGTGGTCGGGCTCCTCGACCTGGGCGCCGTTCTTGATTTGCTGGCGGAAGATGCCGTAGTCGTAGCGAAGGCCGTAGCCGACGGCTGGCAGCCCCATCGTCGCCATCGAGTCGAGGAAGCAGGCGGCAAGGCGGCCAAGGCCACCGTTGCCGAGGCCGGCGTCCGACTCGAAATCGCGCAACATGTTCCAGTCGATTCCGATGTCCGCCAGGGCCTCCTTGCAGGCCTCCTCCAGGCGCAGGTTGATGACGTTGTTGCCGAGAAGCCGCCCCATCAGGAACTCAAGGGAGAGGTAGTGGATTCGCTTGACATTCTTGCGGTGATAGGCTTCCTGCGTCTGGATCCAGCGCTCGACGAGACGGTCGCGAATCGATTGCGCGAGAGCAACGTAGCGGTCGCGGTCGGTAGCCGTCTCTTCGGCTTTGGCGAGGGAGTAGCGAAGGTGCCAGGCGAAATCCTGCCGGATTCCGTCGGCGGTCATGGCGACGCGCATGCTGCGGGGATCGCGCCGTTTGCGGGTGGAGGTGCTAGTTGTGTCGTTCATTGCACATAATAGTATAGCAAATCGCGAGGGTGAAGGGGGAAAAGTGAGGACAAGAAAGAGGATTGGGAAAGTGCAAGATTAAATGGAACGATTTTGAAGGAGGGGGAATTTGCCATTGGATCGCATAGGGGTGTATAATTTTCATCTGCTCGGAAAAGGAGGATGACCCTGGCTCAGCGCGCACGCAAACCCCTTCTTCGACTCCAACCTCGACCTTCTACTCCACCATGATCATCCATCCGCTTGACAATGTCGAAGTCCGCGACGACGGCCATAAATACGCGCTGCGCGACATCGCCTCCGGCGAGGACGTCGTCAAGTACGGCATGCCCATCGGCCACGCGACCCGCCCCATACGCACGGGCGAGCATGTCCACGTACACAATCTGGCAACGAACCTCCGCGATGCCCTCGCCTACCGCTACGAACCCGACTTCGCGGATCTCGAACGGTGCAGGCCGCCCACGATCCGCGCCTTCCGCCATGCGGACGGACGCGTGGGCATCCGCAACGACATCTGGATTGTCCCGACCGTGGGATGCGTCAACGCCCTCTGCGTTCGCCTGGCCGGAGCCTGCGGCGGCCTCGCCCTCACCCACCCCTACGGCTGCTCCCAGCTGGGGCGCGACCACGAAACGACGGCAAACCTCCTCGCGGCGCTCTGCCTACACCCCAACGCCGGCGGAGTCCTCGTCGTCGGCCTCGGCTGCGAAAACAACACGCTCGACTCCTTCCGGGAACGCGTCGCCCGCGCCGGCGGCGACCGCCCCAACATCCGCTACCTGCGGGCCCAGGATCCGGGCGACGAATACGAACGCGGGCGCGCGCTCATCGGGGAGCTGGAAGAGGCGCGACCGAAGGAGCGGACGGAAGTCCCGGCCTCGGAACTCGTCGTCGGCCTCAAATGCGGCGGCAGCGACGGCTTCTCCGGACTTACCGCCAATCCGCTCGTCGGCCGCTTTTCCGACTGGCTCGTGGCGCGCGGCGGCTCGACGCTCCTCACCGAAGTCCCCGAGATGTTCGGCGCGGAGACCCTGCTCATGAAACGCTGCCGGTCGCGCGCCGTCTTCGACAAGTGCGTACGCATGGTCAACGATTTCAAGGCCTACTACGCTTCGCACAACCAGGTCTGCTACGAGAACCCCAGCCCCGGCAACAAGGCGGGCGGCATCACCACGCTGGAGGACAAGTCCCTCGGCTGCGTGCAGAAGGGAGGCGGCGCGCCCGTCGAGGACGTCCTCGACTACGGCGAACACGTCAGGACGCACGGTCTCTCGCTCATCACGGGCCCGGGAAACGACCTCGTCGCCTCGACCGTCCTCGCGGCCGCCGGCTGCCACCTTGTTCTTTTCACAACGGGGCGCGGCACACCCTTCGGCTGCGTCGTGCCGACGCTCAAGATCGCCTCGAACAGCGCCATCGCCAGCGCCAAGCCGAACTGGATCGACTGGGATGCGATGGCGAACCCGGATGTCGACGCCTTCGCCGCGAAAGTCCTCGCCGTAGCCTCGGGCGACGAGCGCGCCCGCAACGAGGTGAACGGAGACCAGGGAATCGCCATATTCAAGGACGGTGTCACGCTTTGATCCGCCAAGCCTCGGATCTCCCTTCCGGCGCGCAAAGCAAAAATATGCGGGCGGCCCAAAAACGGGCCGCCCGCCGTCTCGTGCGGAAACCGTGGGAGGGCCTTGCCTAATCCTTGAACTTGGCCAGCTCGACAACCTTGCCGCTCTTGCGCGCCTTTTCGGCGGCGAAAGTCGTCAGGTGGGACTCAAGCGTCGCGTCGGCACCCGAAATAATGTACTTCGGATCGTTCTTCTGGATTGCCTTGCAGAAGGCCGAGAAGATGCCGCCGTCGCCGCCGCCGTGTCCGCCCGCCATGGAGGCGTCGGAAGCCTCGGTGTCGATTGAGTCCCACTTCTCCGTGAGGAAATCGTAGTGGCGGATCACGGAGCTGTCGTCCGTCTCGATGCAGCCGGTCGTGCCAAATATCCGGGTCTTGCGGCCCCCGCCGGGATTGAAGGCCGTCATCGTGAAGGACGCGGTAATGCCGCCTTCGTACTCGAAGTTGACGACCTGGTGGTCGACGACATCGTTGTCGCACGCGAAGACGCAGCGGCCGTAGGGTCCTTCCCGGAGGGCCTTCGTGAGATTGGCCTTCTTGAACGTCGGGTCGACAACGTCGAGCGGCCATCCCTGGCCTTCCTTGCGGGCAAGACGCTTGAAGTAGAATTCCTTTGCGGAGTACGGGCACTTCTTCGAGAGCTTGCAGTCCAGGCAGCGGTCTGCGGCGCCCTTCGGCCGATGGGCCTTGTTGAAGTAGTAGAGGCCGCCAAAGGAAGAGACGCGGACGCAGGGACGGCCGATGACGTAGCTCAGCCAGTCGACGTCATGGCAGGATTTCGCAATGAGCATGAAGGAACTCTCCTTCTCGTTGCGCCAGTTGCCGCGCACGAAGGAGTGGGCCTGGTGCCAGAAGCCGACAGGTTCGAGGTGCTCGACGGAGACGATCTCGCCGACGGCGCCCTTTTCCAGCATCCGCTTGAGGCACTGCGTGTACTTCGTGTAGCGCATGACATGGCAGACCGCGAACATCTTGCCGTTCTTCTTCGCCGCTGCGACTATGCGCCTGCAGGCGGCGGGGGTCGGGGCCATGGGTTTCTCGAGAAGAATGTGGTAGCCGAGCTTCGCGAAGGCCATCACGCAGGCTTCGTGCATCGCATCCTGCGTGCAGATGGCGACGGCATCGGCGAGCTTCGGCTGCTTGGCGAGCTCCTGCCAGAGGTGGAAGGTCATTTCGGGCGCGATGCCGTGCTCGGCGACCATCTTCTCCCGGTGGAAGTCGCGTGGCTCGGCGACGCCCACGACCTTGGCAAGCTTGGGGAACTTGCGCGCGATGTCCGCGTAGGCGAAGCCGCGGCCCCCCGCGCCGACGATGATTACGGTGACTGGTTTCTTCATGGCTACTCCTTTGGGCGCTTGTCGATGACGCGCTTGATCTTGCCTTCGCTGCGCGGAAGCGAGTTCGGCTCGGCGAGGGTGACCTTGACGCTGATGTTGATGATGTGCTGGATTGAAGCCCCGATGCGCTTGCGAAGGGCCTCGAGCGACTTGATGTCGTCGCCGAAGGCTTCGGGCATGACCTCGACCTTTACTTCGAGAACGTCGAGGTCGCCGGTGCGTTCGACGATGATCTGGTAGTGCGGCAGCACCTTGTCGACGGCGAGGAGGCCCGTCTCGATCTGCGACGGGAAGACATTGACGCCGCGGATGATGAGCATGTCGTCGCTGCGGGCGCTGACGCGCGCAATGCGGCGCATCGTGCGGCCGCACTTGCAGACGTCCGGAAGGATGCGCGAGAGGTCGCGCGTACGGTAGCGGAGCATCGGCGTGCCGGTTCGGTCGAGGGTCGTGAAGACGAGTTCGCCCTCTTCGCCGTCGGGCAGGGGCTCGAGGGTCTTCGGGTCGACTATCTCGGGATAGAAGTGGTCTTCGAAAACATGAAGGCCGCAGCGGTAGGAACAGTCGCCCGCCACGCCGGGGCCGGAAATCTCGGTGAGACCGTAGATGTCGTGCGCTTCGATGCCGGTGAGGGACTCGATCTTCTCGCGCATGGCCTGCGTCCAGGGCTCGGCGCCGAAAATGCCGTGGCGCAGCTTCGTGTCGCGGCGGAAGTCCATGCCCGCCTTGAGGCCCTCGTCGACGAGGTGGAGGAAGTAGCTCGGCGTACAGGCGACGGCGGTGACGTCGAGGTCGCGCATGAGCATGAGCTGGCGCTCGGTGTTGCCGCCGGATGTCGGGAGGACGGCGCAGCCTAGGCCCTCGCCCGCATAGTGGGCGCCAAGGCCGCCGGTGAAGAGTCCGTAGCCGTAGGAGACCTGGAGGATGTCGTGGGCGCGGAGGCCGAACATGGCGAATGCGCGCATGGCGCCGTTGCGCCAGACCTCGATGTCGTTGAGGGTGTTGGCAATGACGATCGGCTTCCCCGTCGTGCCCGAGGAACAGTGGAAACGGGCGATTTCGCTCATGTCGGAGGCGCAGAGGCCAAGCGGATATTCGTCGCGCAGATCCTGCTTGATCATGAAGGGGAGAAGGGCGATGTCCTTGAGCGTCCTGATGTGTTCGGGGCGGACGCCGCGTTCGTCCATGCGGCGGCGCGTCAAGGGAACGCGCTCATAGCAACGGCGGACTGTCGCCTGAAGGCGGTGAAGCTGCAGCGCCGCGAGCTGCTCACGCGGCATGTAGTCCTGCGCGCTGATGGGATGGACCGGGGTGTCCAGATCGTTCGCGAATTCGTAGATGGGCATGGGATCTCCTTGAATGAGTACTTTACATAGAATAGCACTTTTCGGCATAAGGAACGATAATTTTTGCAGCCCGCGCTCAACCACCGCTATCCCGTCCGATGAGTTCCGACCTCGTTGCGCAGAATTGCCTTCGTCAGGCGAGGGCGAGTCGCGAAGCGCGCTTTCCCGCGTTGAACGGCGGAACGAAGCAGGGCGGGCGAATGGGCCGGGACTTTGCGGACGGGACGCCGGTCTTCCCAGCCCCGGAAGCATTTTGCTATCATGGAAGCATCAGGCTGGTGTCCCGTCCGATGAATTCCGACCTCGTTGCGCAGAATTGCCTTCGTCAGGCGAGGACGAGTCGCGAAGCGCGCTTTCGCGCGTTGAACGGCGAGGACGCGAAGCAGGGCGGAAGCAGGACGGGCGAATGGGCCGGAACCTTGCGGACGGGACACCGGGCAACATGCATCATGAGGCTGCCATGCAGAACAATCCGTCCCCTTCCCTCCCGTCCCTGATAGTCGCGACGCACAACCCTGGCAAGATCCGCGAAATCCGCGAAATCCTCCCCGGATGGACCATCTCCGGCGAAGACGCGTGCGTCGAGGAGACGGGCTCGACCTTCGCCGAGAACGCCCTGCTCAAGGCCCGCGCCGTCGCCGCGCGCCACCCGGGCGCCTGGGTGCTGGCGGACGACTCCGGCCTCGTCGTCGACGCCCTGGGCGGCGCCCCGGGCGTGCGGTCGGCGCGTTATGCCGGAAAGGATGGCGACACCCCGGCCAACAACGCGCTTCTCCTCCGGAACCTCGCCGGCGTCGCCGATCGGCGCGCACACTTCGCCTGCGCCCTCGCGTTCATAGCGCCCGGCGGCGCGGAACGCCTCTTCGAGGGGCGCTGCGAAGGACGCATCGCCGAAGCCCCCGCGGGAGCGGGCGGCTTCGGCTACGACCCTCTCTTCATCCCCGACGGCCACGACCGCTCCTTCGCGGAACTCGCAGCCGCCGAAAAGAACGCCATCTCCCACCGCGGCCGGGCCCTCGCCGCCCTCCGCGCGGCAATTCACGAGCCGTGAAATCGCCCATGCGATTTCCTCCCGCGCATGATTTCGCCGCCATTTGGCAATGCACGGTGGAGTCCCGGGAGCCGCCGGAGGGAAAGTGGAAACCGTCGTGCCCGACTTCGTGGAAGCCGTCCCCTTTCCCGGCCATGGAACGTCAGGGACGCTCCTCCGTCAAAGAAAGCCGATGACTTCCTTTGCAGCCATTCATGCACGGCGGCGCCCTTCTTGCTGGGGCGCATTGGACCGATCCCTTGCGAACCACCGTAGAAATTTCGCGCCTGTCACCCGGTTCCGTAGTATAATGGATGTTCGTGTTTCAACTCCAACAGAGAGGTCTAAAATGAGCGAAAACCAAGCCTCCTCCGCCCCGGCCCTTCCGCGGCCGGTTTTCGACGAGGACCATTGCAAGGGCTGCGGACGCTGCGTAGCCGCCTGCCCGAAGAAAGTCCTCCGCATGAAGGACACGCTGAACAAGCGCGGCGTCAACGCCGCCGAGTATGTCGGCGCCGGCTGCATCGGCTGCGCCATCTGCTTCTACAACTGCCCGGAACCCTACGCGATCGAAGTCCACACGCCGGACAAGAAGTAAGGAGAATGCGCAAATGACCAAATTCGTAAAAGGCAACGAAGCCGTCGTGATCGGCGCCCTCTATGCGGGCGCGGACGCCTTCTTCGGCTACCCCATCACCCCCGCGAGCGAAGTCGCTCAGATGGCGGCCCTCTATTTCCCCTCCGTCGGCAAGGAATTCCTCCAGGCCGAGTGCGAAACCTCCTCCATCAACATGGTATACGGCGCGGCCTCGACGGGCAGGCTCTCGATGACGGCGACCTCCGGCCCCGGCATGAGCCTCATGCAGGAGGGCATCTCCTACCTCGCCGGCGCGGAGCTCCCCGGCGTCATCGTGACGGTCCAGCGCGCAGGGCCGGGCCTCGGCAACGTCTACCCCGAGCAGGGCGACTACAACCAGGCCGTCAAGGGCGGCGGCCACGGCAACTACCACTGCATCGTCCTCGCCCCCGGCAACGTCCAGGAGATGTGCGACCTCACGATGAAGGCCTTTGAGCTGGCCTTCAAGTACCGGAACCCCGTCATCGTGATCGCGGACGCCGTCCTCGGCCAGATGATGGAGACGCTCCGCCTCCCCGACAAGGAGGCCCCGCGCCCCGAGACCGCCTCCTGGGCCGTCGAAGGCGATGCGAAGACGCGCAAGAACCTCATCACCTCCATCTTCCTCAACGCCCCCGAGCAGGAGGCGCACAACCTCCACCTCCAGGAGAAGTACCGGAAGATCGAGGCGGCCGAGCCGATGGCCGAATGCTACAGGACCGACGACGCCGAAATCGTCCTCGCCGCCTACGGCACCTCGAGCCGCATCTGCCGCTCGGCCGTCGACGCCCTTCGCGCGGAAGGGATCAAGACCGGCCTGTTCCGCCCGCAGACGCTCTACCCCTTCCCCGCCGAAGCGCTCCGCAAGGCCGCCGACGGCCGGAAGCTCGTCGTCGTCGAAATGAGCGCCGGACAGTTCCGCGACGACTGCGCGCTCCATCTCGGACGCCTTCCCGAGTCCATCCCGCTCGTCAACCGCATGGGCGGCATCCTCGTCACCGTCGAGCAAGTCATCGA
>JAEEGL016949016.1_pt1 | contig 14359 bp, 12 predicted proteins | sample 9134231 | NCBI WGS metagenome assembly JAEEGL01 (sample SAMN16246548, study PRJNA631951) | gut metagenome | biome: gut microbiome; feature: rumen; material: fiber-attached | host: Bos | place: Iran: Karaj | collected 2018-10
AACCTTATAATCAGATAAGTATACATTATTTAGTACTGGATAGAATTTACTTATTGCTTTTCTTAAGGCCTTATTTAATGCATCTACCGGACCATCACCATTATCAGCTGTGACCTCGATAGATTCACCTACAGAAACCTTAATTATTGCTGAAGCTGAATATTTTTCCTCCTCGAGAGGTCCTTCTCCGATAGTTTTGAAATCTAAAACCTCAAAGAATGGATTAAATTTGCCAAATGCCTTATGAACGATTAGCTCAAATGAAGCATCGGCTCCTTCAAACTGGTATCCACCAAATTCTAGCTCCTTAATTGTATTAATGATCTTTGTTAAATTAGGATCATTCTTATCAACATTAGGATAGATTTTATTAATTTTTGCGATAACTGTTGACTTACCAGCTACCTCACTAATTAAGAATCTTCTTTCGTTTCCTACAACCTCTGGTGATATATGCTCAAATGATTTTGAGTTTTTATATACACCATCTATATGCATTCCTGCCTTATGTGAAAATGCACTTGAACCAACATAAGGAAGGTTATAGCCTAATTTAAAATTAGATATTTCTGCAACCTCTTTAGCTGCTGCAGTTAAATATGAAATATTACCCTTAGGTAAGCAATCATATCCCTTCTTAAGCTCTAGATTGGCAATAATAGCTGATAAATTAGCATTACCGCATCTTTCGCCATATCCTAAGAATGTACCCTGAACCTGCTTACAGCCATACATTACTGCAAGTACTGAAATAGATATTGCCATACCACAATCGTTATGAGCATGAATACCAATTGGAATATTTATATTCTTTTTAACATCCTCAAGTATTGAAATCATCTCATCAGGGAATGTTCCGCCATTAGTATCACATAATATAATTCTATCAGCACCAGCATCTTCTGCTGTCTTTAATGATAAAATCGCATAATCTCTATCTGATTTATAGCCATCAAAGAAATGCTCAGCGTCAAAAAATACATGCTTATTATTATCTTTTAAGAACTTAATACTATCCTTGATCATCTCTAGATTCTCAATTCCAGTAGTATTAATGATTTTTTCGACATGGAATAATGATGATTTACCAAATATACATACATATTCAGTTTTAGCCTCAAGCAAAGCCTTTAAATTTAAATCATCCTCTGCCTTGATATTGCATCTTCTTGTACTGCCGAATGCAACAAGCTTAGAATTTTTAAATTTGATATTTTGAGCTTCCTTAAAGAACTCTAAATCCTTTTGGTTAGAACCAGGATTTCCAGCCTCGATAAAATCAATTCCTAAATCATCTAGTACCTTAGCGATTTTGATTTTATCTGACACTGAAAAGCTAATTCCCTCAGCCTGAGCACCATCACGTAATGTCGAATCGAATATCTCTATTTTCAAGATATCAACCCCCAAATTATAACGTAAAAGTGGAAAGAGATTTTTATCCCTTCCACTTCTATGTATAAAGTTATTTATAATTAATTGTTAATAAACTTCTCTTCTTCGTTATTCCAGCTATATAACTTACGGATTTCAGCACCAACCTTCTCTGATTGATGGTTAGCTGCCTTCTCACGTAGAGCCTTGAACTTAGCTTGACGTGTAGATGAAGACATAACTGTTAAGAAGTCATTAGCGAATGTACCATCTTGGATATCAGCTAAAACCTTCTTCATTGCCTTCTTAGTATCCTCAGTAATAATCTTTGGTCCAGTGATATAATCACCATATTCTGCAGTATTAGAAATAGAATATCTCATACCAGCGAATCCTGATTGATAAATTAAATCAACGATTAGCTTCATTTCATGAACGCACTCGAAGTATGCGTTTCTTGGGTCGTATCCAGCCTCAACTAATGTTTCGAAGCCTGCTTGCATTAATGCACAAACACCACCACATAATACTGCTTGCTCACCGAATAGGTCAGTCTCACACTCAGTTTTGAAGTTAGTTTCAAGTAAACCAGCTCTAGCACCACCGATACCAGCACCATATGCCTTAGCTAATTCCCAAGCCTTACCTGTAGCATCCTGCTCAACAGCGATTAAGCATGGAGTACCCTTACCAGCTTGATATTCACTTCTTACTGTATGTCCTGGAGCCTTAGGTGCGATCATTGCAACATCGATATCCTTTGGTGGAACGATTTGGTTGAAATGAATTGCGAAACCATGAGCGAACATTAACATCATACCAGGTCTTAAATTTGGCTTAATGTCCTTTTCGTACATTTCTGCTTGCTTTTCATCATTAATTAATATCATTACGATATCAGCCTTCTTTACAGCCTCTGCTGTTTCATAAACCTCAAGACCTTGCTTAATTACCTTGTCCCAAGACTTAGATCCCTTATATAAACCTACGATTGAATGAACACCAGAATCATGTAAATTTAATGCATGTGCATGTCCTTGTGAACCATAACCGATAATTGCGACTGTCTTACCCTTTAAATAATTTAAATCACAGTCCTTTTGATAAAAAATTCTTGCCTCTGCCATTTTTAAAATCTCCTTACCTCTTACTTATTATTTTTCAATTCGCTCTCTCCACGAGCCATTGCAGTTGCGCCAGTTCTAATGACTTCCTTAATTCCGAAATCCTCTAGCATTGAAATTATAGCTGATATTTTACTTTGATCACCTGTAATCTCAAGAATCATTGTATTATTAGTAACATCGATAACGTGTGCTCTAAAGATATTTGCAATCTCAAGTATCTGGCTACGCTTCTCATTCTTAGAATCAATCTTAATTAACGCAAGCTCTCTCTTTACGCATTCACCATCAAAGAATTCATCAATAGTAATAACATCCATAAGCTTTGCTAATTGATTTTTAATTTGATGATAAATATCATCCTCGCAGTCAACGACAATTGTCATTCTAGAAATATTCTTATCCTCTGTAGTACCTACTGAAATACTTTCAATATTGTATCCACGTCTTGAGAATAATCCAGCAACTCTAGATAGAACACCCATATGATTATTAACTAATACAGATAGTGTGTGTCTTTTCACAATACCACCCTTTCCTCTATATATATTATATATAGATTTTTTTAAACAAATGTCTTTTTTATTATATCACTTATAATACAAAAGTCAATTATATATTTATTCTCCTTTGAATAGAATTTTATAATAATATCCATTAAATAAAATAAAATTTGTCATTTCTATCAATTATAAAAATAAAATTTCATAATCAAATAAAAACGACAAATTTCAAAAAATTAAATTTGTTTAATTGAAAACGTTTTAATTAAACAGACACCAAAATAATGCCTTTATTATGGCTTTTTTTGATACTTTCAGGTATTTTTTCTCTACCTATAAAGGACTGATATTTAACATTAAATATATCAATATCATCCCCAAGGATATAATCCTTAATAGTATTCTTAACTTTATATTCATCTAGTAGCTCTATAAGATAATTTTTAATCTTATGGCTACCTCCTGTTGAGCCATATCCAGAAATAATACATAATAGCTTATCAGCTTCTCTTTTGGCAAATCTTATTTCATTTGCCAAATCATATTTCACTCTTTCGTAGCTCTGCTTATCATTATGTAAATCACACGTTCTCATCGTTATTTCTAAATACTACCTCATTATTATCGAATACTGCCAATATATTATCATTTCTATCAAGGAACGTAATCATTATATCCTTTGTACCAAAGGGTAAATCGATATGATGCTTACTTCTATTAATCTTACCTCTTTCACTCTTTAAAATACCCATATTATATGAATTACCTAAGGCTAAATGTGTAGCTGTATTTTCATCTAATAGTGTATTATAAAAAACCATATCATTAAAAATAGATATGCCTATTTCTCCTACATAATTTAACGATTCATCCATAGATATAATCGAATCAATTCCGTGAGAATTAATAATCTTACCATCCTTAAATTCAATCATAAAATCATTAATTACTCTATTATTAATATGTACAGGCTTACTACCAACTACTACTCCATCTACTCTATCCTTTAAAGGTGATGTATATATTTCTAGTGCTGGTATATTAGGTAAAAAGCTAATATCATCTACAGTTTTAATAAAACCACTATTAAACGAAAAGCCCTTTGTTAATCCTATTTTTAGGTTAGTACCTAATGATGTAGTAATATATAATGATCTAATAGGTAGACTGTTTAATCTATCTATATATTTAAGCATATAATTTTCCTTCATAGATAAATCAATAATGCTCTTCTTTAGCTCACTATAATTCATTCCTAGACGTCTTGCCCAGGTTGTATTTGGATATGCACACATCACCCTTTGAGCTATATTGTTGTAAAAGTATGAACGCATTTTAGGTGTTTGAGATTCTATATAGCCCTTACTTTTAGGAATAGTAAATGATGAAACTATTGTTATTCTAACAAATTTATCATTCATCAATCTATCATAAAATTCCTTACCTCTATCACTATATCCATTAATGAAATTAGTGAAGGTAACGTAAACAGTTATATTAGAATTTAATAAATATTCCTTTAATACATCCACAAGCTCCTTGCATTCTATAGGAGATACTATTTCAACAGGCTGATTATTTAAATTTAAGCTTTTGATGATATAGGTGGCATATTCCTTTGTACTACTTATCAAGGTTAAATCTTTCCTTTACATAATTAATTATTACTCTTACAGAATTTTCAATTCCAATCTTAGAATTGATACATAAATCATAATTTGAGGCCTTACCCCAATCTAGGTCAGTATAGAAATTATAATAGCCTCTTCTTTTCTTATCCTTCTTTACGATTTGAGATTCTGCCTTCTCAGGCTTTAGTCCATAGTGCTCAACTGCTCTTTTAACCTTATCCTCCATTGGTGCACAAATAAATATACTGCACAAATTAGGATTATCCTTTAAAACGAAGTCAGCGCATCTACCAACTATTACGCATGAGCCCTCCTCCGCAATCTTCTTAATAGCTTCAAACTGAGCTAAAAATACCTTTTGTGAAAGGCTCATATCATAGCTATACATTCCAGCAGCTGAAAAGAATCCATCAGTTTTCTCATCGAAGGTTTCAAAAATAGCTGGAGAAAGTCCAGAATTCTTGCAAGCTTCAGTGATTAGCTCGTTATCATAAAAAGGGATTCCAAGCTCCTTAGCTACCAAACTTGCGATGAATCTACCACCGCTTCCATACTCACGTCCTACAGTAATTACATATTTCATATCGATTACCTCCTTAAGTATAACAATTATAACATATTTTTATTAATTTATTCAAAATAAATGTTAGAATCACTATCTTTATTTAATAAATCGTAGAAATTATTATGCTTAAAACTCTTAAATTTAATATTTTTAGCATATTTAGAATAAATAGCTACTGGGTCAGTATCGATAAGCTTTAAATCCTCTGTAGGCCTTAAATCATAAATTCTTTTATCATAATTTGTTTCATCGTATAGATTAATTTCAACATTATTAAAGCTTAAATTTTCCATATTACCATATAGGAATATGCCATGCTCTGATTTAGCCTTAATATTATTAAATTCTAATCCTTCTATTTTACCCAATATAGTTTTATCATTTCTTCTTACTGAGGTTATGGCTATCGCATCTCCCTTACCCCAGAATGCCTTATGATTAAACATATGTGTTTCGATATCAATGTCATTAAATTTTACATTTCTTATATTACCAAAATCTCGTAATTGAACGGCTATAGCTCTATTACTATCTAATATTTTGATATCCTCAAAGATAATATCATTAAAATCACCACATGTTTCGGTACCTATTTTTAGTGCTGCACTAGTTGATTTAAATGTACAATTTCTTACTACGATATTATGAGTATCACCATATTTACCAAAATGCTCTGTATTTTTAATTGCTATACAATCATCTGCAGATTCTATATATGAATTTTCAATTAGTATATTTTTAGAATGATCAGGGTCAATTCCATCAGCGTTTAGCATAGTTCTATTATTTAATACCTTAATATTATCAATGCTAACACCATCACAGCCAACTAAATGTAGTGTCCAAAAGGCACTTTTAGTTAATGTAACATTACCAATAAATAGATTTTTAGCATTTTCTATATAAAATAATGGCATTCTAGGATAAAATGCACCCTCTATATAATCAGGTGTAATTTCTCCATAAAATATTTCCTCATTACCATCAATAATACCATTACCTGATATTTTTACATTCTCTATATCCTTACCATAGATAAAAAATAGCTTTGGCATACCATCATAATCACAATTAATAAAGGTATTAACATCTAGCTTATCATTAAATTTAACTCCATTTGAAAAGCATGATAGATTATCACAGGCCTTAAGATGGGTTCCATCCTTAAAATAAATATTTAAATTACTTTTTAATTTTATTGTTCCTGAAATATATAATCTATTTTTAAATACTACTCTATCATCCTCTTTAGCTATAGCTATAGCTCTATTGATAGCATTTGTATCTAATTCATCACTTATTTCCTTATAATCATCTACATAAATATCCATAAAAATATAAGGGTGAAATTATTCACCCTTTGCCTCCATAACTAATCCTATTACAATTGCTAATAAATGAAGAGTAACTAAATCCTCTTGTTGCCAAATTCTACCTGTATCCATAGACACCATATCACATCTAAGATATCCATATACATCATTTTTAACCCTGATTTCACATAGTACCTCAGAATATATACTTTGTGCCTCAAGTGTCATCATTAATTTATCTGTTTTTTTATTCTTAGATAATAAAACAGTATTCTCAAATATGATTCCACTATTTGTCATAGTATTTCTAATTAAATCATATCCAAGCTTTAAGAAGCCTGATTTCTTTGATGAAATAGGATGTACATACTCATATTTTAGCTTATCCTTTGTTTCAATACACATATGATCAATCATTAGGTAAGAACCAATATAATTAATCACATTTTGTAATGACTTATCTAAATCATTAGCTCCATGAAGAAACTCATAAATCTTATTATGTATATAAAGCGGGCTATTAATAGTATCTCTTTTACCCTTTAAATCGATATTAGCATGCTTTTCAGGTAAATAAATTATAAAACAATTTCTACCCTTCATCTTACCACGATATAATGCCTTATCAGCAAGCTCAAATAAATCATCTACTGTTTTACCATTAAGTGGGAATCTTGATAATCCTAGTGTATAGGATAATACTATTTCCTCATGATTTTCAAATGTAATTTTACTTACTGATTTTAAAATATCAAATGCGACATGCCATACATCATCATAATCTGTTATTTTAGGAAAGACATATATGAATTCATCTCCACCATATCTTCCTACTACACCTCTATTTTTACAAATTTTAAGCATACTTAAAGAAACAACCTTAAGTACCTCATCTCCAACAAGATGTCCATAGCTATCATTTATATTTTTAAAATTATCGATATCTAAAATTCCAAATGTGAACTCAATATTATTTTTTATAAGATGTTCCATATATTGTACGATAACATCTCTCATAAATATTTGTGTTAGATTATCAAGTAATTCTCTTTTATCGTCGAAAAACTTATCTAGCAAAGTAACACCCTCTTATTATAATACTCTTGCGTAAAATCTAGAAGATAATAGCTCCTCATCACTAACGTTTTCTTTAAACTCTGCAACAAACTTATCGTTAACGATATAATACTTATAATCTACCTTTTCGATAGTATTAATACTTAATTTTCTTGTATTGTTATATTCGATATAAGCTCTATTCTCAAGGATTGATACAACATCCGCAACAATTGCAGTTGCTGTAGGAATTGAGCCTGCACCCTTACCATAGAACATTAAATCACCATTTGTAGAACCAGTATATAATACTGCGTTAAATTCATTCTTTATGCTTGCGAAAGGATGGTTAAGCTTAACCATAGTTGGCTCTACTCTAATAATCGCATTATCACCATCTCTATATGATGATGCAACATACTTTAGGGCATAGCCTAATTCCTTGATATTATTTAATATTTGCTTATTTACACCACTTATAGGGTAATGATAAATACTATCATTAGAAATATTACCCTTAAAAGCAATTGATGATAGGATATTAATCTTTCTAACGATATCTAAGCCCTCTAAATCAGCAGTTGGGTTAGCTTCTGCGAATCCATTGATTTTAGCTAGACCTAAAGCCTCCTCGAATGATAAATCATCCTCATCCATTTTAGTTAAAATATAATTTGTAGTACCATTTAGGATACCAAAAATATTATTAACATCGTTAACCTTAACATTATCGATTAATGGTCTGATTAGTGGAATTCCTCCACCTGCAGATGCTTCAAAGCAGAATGAAACATTGTTCTTATGTGCTAAATTAATAAATTCCTCAAGGTGATTACTTACAACCTCCTTATTTGCAGTAACTACACTCTTACCACTTGAAAGAGATTTTGTAATTACCTCATAAGGTAAATCATGTCCACCTAATACCTCTACTACTAAATCGATAGACTTATCATTAACTATCTCATTAATATCACATACGAGCTTGTCTCCAAGCATCTCTCTTTTTATAGGTAAATCAAATACCTTTACAATTTCACAGTCATACTTTTTTCTTAAGCCTTCTACTAAAGTATAAACTCCTTTACCTATAGTTCCATAACCAAATAATCCGATTTTCATAAATCATAGGCTAATTATTTATTAGCCATCCTCACTTTCCAATAACTGAATCTTTCCCTCTTGGCCTTGCTATCAACATGAATATTCCTGCTGTCATAGTGGTAGCCGCTAAAATTATTACGATATTTATTATACTCTTATAAATGTCCTGTGTCATTACATTTAGGAATTTATATGGGTTTTCAATGATATTAAATGCTGATAATACTATGATTGTTGCTAGATATAGTACAGCTAATATATTTGCGTATAATAATCCAAATACACTATATTCGCTTCTAGTTGGTAAAAATGCAATAATTGTCATAAGTGGTATTGCATAGAATATATAAATATTATATCCAGATATATCAAATGCTCCACGATATGGACATAAAATGCATAGCTCTACAAGCATTATAGCTATTTGAGTTGAAACTAATATAAGCCTTGTAGCGTCTATAAATCTTGGTACCTTATTACCACTTGCATATGAATGGAATAGTGCAATAATATACACAAATGTTAATATTGCCAATAGCATTGGGCATATAATTTCAGCTAGCTTAATAACCCCAAACAAGTACTCAAAGTACAACGCTGGCTCCAAATTAATATTTACTACGATATTAACTATCGCTCTAATTAGGACAATTAATAACAATGAATTAAATGCGATTGATACTGCAATTCTTTTTTTACTCACTCTAATCATCTCCAAATACAATCATATTATTTTTATAGTCTATCACTAAATCATCTATTAATTTCTTGGTATAAGAATCACAAAACACCCTAATATCATCTACGATAAAATAATCCTTATCGACATAACCAAAGGCTATTCTAATATCCTCACCAATTGAACAGCATGATTTATTAATATTTATTATTATACCATTAATTTGCTCATTATAATTACTTTTTATAAATTTTTTTGCTTCTTCTGTTATTTTCATAGCTTTCTTTTAACATCAAATTCTATTTTTGTCTTATCGATTCCATTTGTAGATGCTATAACACAAACACTTGGATTTAATAAAACCTCTTTAAATACATCCTTCATTTTTCTTAAATCTACTGTATTAGTATTAACAAGCTCCTCATATCTTTTTTCTCTCATTTCATAGGTTACACCTCTAAAATACATACTTCTAGCAAGCTCACCCTTATCTCTATTATGTAATACTAATTGCTTATTACCTAATGCACCAATCTTGAATTTTAATAATTCATCATCATTAAAATCTAGGCTATCAATGTATTCTACAATTTTATTATAATTTTCAATTGTCAAATCAATATTAGGATCACGATAGCTTGTAAATCCTATATTACCTACATCATCAATTTTAAGTGATGCACCATAGGCTCCACCATGAACTCTAATTCTATCCCATAAATAATCTAGTGATAATATGTTATATAAAACATCTGATGCTCCTGTAAGCTTTCTATCATTATAGCTTGCAAGTGCTACAAAATTAACATTAAATGGTGTACCAATTATTTCACTATGAATGTTTGGCTTATATAAAGTCTTTTGATAATCTATATCATTAGGTAAATTATTATAGAATTTATTTGATACTTCCTTAAAGCTTTCTAATTCCTTTCCAGTATATCCTGATACAAAATTAGATTTACTAAATAGCTTATTAAATTTATTAAATTTCTCTATTATAATTCTTTTTCTATCATTGAAATTATCAAATATATCCTTAATGAAATCTATATAGCCAATACCATTTAATAAATCATTTACATAATAGCTATAGCTATAAAATGACATAGCTCTATTTAAAGCAATAACATGACCCTTACCAGATACACTTGATTCTAAATTAGCTCTTGCTTCTGCAACAAGCTCATATAATCTCTTTTCATCACTAAAGTCAGTATCATATAATATTTCATTTAATAATTCATAAAAATAATTAATATTATCATCTAGGAATGATGATGTAATACTAAATCTTACCTTAGCCTCTCTATCCATTGTTATAAATGAATTTAAATTAAAGGATAATGTACCTAAATAATTTCTTATCATTTCATTTAATTCAAAATAAGAATGCTTCTTTGTATTTAATCTCTTTAAAAACATTGAATATAAATTTAGATATTTTAAATCCTCATCATTTATATCACTTATATCAAAATAATATTTAGCATAGCCTATACCATTAGTATGATATTTACTATATAAAAGCTTATAATCTAAATTTATTACCTCTAAATTAAATGCTTCTGGCTTAGTTTGAATGTCATTAAGCTTAAGCTTAGGTATAGAATTTAAGGCATCTATACTATCAGGATTAGATTGATATATAGCTAAATTCTTAGTTTCATTATATATTCTATCTATCTCATCATTACTTAATGATTTCTTAAATTCCTTTAGCTTAGCTACTAGCTTATCATTTTCCTTTTTAGAATGATTCTCTTCTGGTACAAGCTTTACAAAGCTTTTATTTCTATTATCTAAGAATACTTCCTTAATTAGCTTTTCAAAATAGCCATCATTTAATTCTTCCTTTAATTCCTTAAAGTAATTAATGATTTCTAGCTTACCCCATGGATTATTATCATCATATAGCCATGTAGACATAGCATCTAATATTATTAATAATCCCTTAGGCATAGATGGTGAGAATGGTTTTTCTCTTGTTGTAAATTCAGAATGATTGATAATAGATAAAATTGAATCCTTATCTAATCCCTTATTTATTATTTTATTAAGCTCATCATCAACAAGCTCAATAAACCTTTCTTCCATATTTGAATTTGAATTAGATACTACTATTGATATCATAGGCTGTAATAATTCTGTATCAAATGATACATCAACATCATCACCTATTTTATTTTTAATAATAGCCTCTCTTATTGGGGCACCAGTAACATTAAATAGCTGAGTGATTAATGTATCTACTGCAACTAGCTTTTTATTATCTAATGTAGTTGGTAATGTAACATTATAGCTTAAATATGTTTTATTTTTTAAATCACCTGATGCTTCATAATAAGCTGTTTTAAATTTACTTTGCTTAAATGGCTTTTGATATTTAATTTCAGTATCAAAATCTACATAATCCATTTTAGATAAATATTCTCTATCTAAATATTCTAATCTTTCATTCATATCACAATTACCATAAATAAATATATATGAATTTGAGGCTGAATAATATTTAGAATGGAAATCTAAAAATGATTCATATGTTAAATCAGGAATATATTTAGGATCTCCACCTGATTCGAACTTGTATTGATTATCAGGGAATAATGATTGCTTAATTAATCTAGATAGTATTTCCTGAGGATCAGAGAATGCTCCCTTCATCTCATTATATACAACACCATTAATTGTGATATCATCATCCTTATTCTCTAAATGATGATGCCAGCCCTCCTGTAAAAATATTTCCTTATGCTTATAGATATTTGGATGGAATACAGCATCCATATAAATATCCATAATATTCTTAAAGTCCTTATCATTTTTACTAGCACATGGATACATTGTTTTATCAGCGAATGTAAATGCATTTAAAAATGTATTAAGTGATGATTTTAATAATTCAACAAATGGATCCTTTACAGGGTATTTATCTGAACCACATAAAACTGAGTGCTCAAGTATATGAGTTAAGCCTGTATTATCAATAGGTGGAGTTCTAAAGGCAATTGAAAATACCTTATTATCATCATCACATTCTATTGTTGCGATACGTGCTTTAGTTTTATTATGGCTATAAATCACCATTTTAGCATCTATTTCATCTATATATTTTTCTTTGATTTTAGTATAACTATTCATTTTTTCCCTCATTCAATATAGAAATAACATTTTCTAAAAGCTCTGCCTTATCGATCTTATTGTTTTTATCGATTACCTTTATTAGCTCAACAATGTATTCATAATCATCTGTCATTAGCTCATCTAATACCTCAATTACATTCATTAAAATATCAGAATAATAGCTATTACATTCTATTATTACATCACTGCCATTATGATATGCCTTAAAGCTTTCTGATGCATTATTAAAGCTATTTATAGCTATAAATACATCATTATTACAAATAGGGCATTCAAATGCTGTGGTAATCTTAAAGCTTTCGTTACCTCTATATAGCTTTATTTCTTTTTTTATTTCATCAAATGTAGCTTCAAATTTGAATAAATCATAATCCTCAAATTTTTCATAATTATAATCTACAATTGATTTTAAATATTTACTTAGCCTATCTTCCATAACCTAAATCTTCCTTGATTCATGACAAGTAAAATAAATTGTCTGATATTGCTTAGAAATATCTGTGATTAATCCCTTACATAAATTTAATTTATTATCATCAAAATTAATAAAAGGATCATCAAATATAACAAATGGCTTTTCATTTGGATATAGACAATCAATTAAGGCAAGTCTCATACATAATGAGATAATTGCTTGATATCCCTTTGAATAATTCTCAATATCCTTTAATCCATCCTTAGTAACAAACTTGAAATTGAAGTTAACATCAATACTATATTCCTTATTACTATCAAGTAATATATTTACATATTTATTGACGCTTTCCTTCATTGGTCTTACATATTTTTCTAATAAAATGTTTTGTGATTTAGATAAATATGTAATAGATAGCTCTAATAATCTTAATTCATTTTCAAGCTTATTAATTTCTTGAATTAACTCATTTCTTTCATATATTAAATCATCGATGCTTAAAGAATCTGTCTCAATCTCTAAAAGCTCCTGATTAATTAAATTAATACTCTTATTATAATCAAGTATCTTATTATCTAATTCCTCAAGCTGATGATTTAATTCATCAATACTTTCATTATTATCTGATATCTTATCTAATCCATTACTCTTGATGTAATAATTCTTAGCATCCTTCTTTTCAAGTAACGTATTATATAATACCTTTTGATTTCTAAGGTGGGTATTAAGCTCACCGATTTTTTCTTCTACTGTTAAATTAGGTGTTGACTTAAATTGGTTAAGGAAATGGCTAACCTCATTATCAAGTGTTTTAATCTTATTCTCTAGTGTCGAATTAGCCTTCATTACCTCATCATATTCTAAACGTGCTTCCTTATATTTTTCCATATTACTTCTAACAATATAAAGATTATTACTAAAGTCACTTGAATATAGATGATATTTAGAGAAGAATTCTCTTAATATAACCTCTGTTTCACGTAATTCAAAGTCATAAGCTTTTACATTACCACCAACGAGCTTATCCTGGTTTCTAGCATTATTAACTAAGAAGCCTGCAAGAGCACCAATAAATCCAAATAGACTGCCTACAGTTAGTGCAATACCTAATATCCACATATTCTGTACAATCTTAAATGTCATCAATAATATGAATGTTAAGCCTGCAAGTAATAATAGACCAGAGAATATTGTAAGCAATATACCAACAACTGGCTTTTTCTTTTCTGGTGTAATATTATGAGCCATAACTACACTCTTGATATTATTATATTTATCTACCTTACTACTGATAAATGATATCTTTTCATCTGTAGGGAAATTAGATTCATTCATATCCTTTGAGATAGATTCATATTTAATAGGTACCTTGATATTCTTCTTTAATACCTCATATTCTAATCTTAATGATTCAAGGCTTTTATTCTTGGCTCTAATATCTAATACCTCAT
>JAEEGL017112702.1_pt1 | contig 14359 bp, 11 predicted proteins | sample 9134231 | NCBI WGS metagenome assembly JAEEGL01 (sample SAMN16246548, study PRJNA631951) | gut metagenome | biome: gut microbiome; feature: rumen; material: fiber-attached | host: Bos | place: Iran: Karaj | collected 2018-10
GCTGCCTCTGACGGCTTCGGCGGATCCCGTGGGCGACAACGCCGCGGACATTCAGGACTTCAGTTATCAGACTCTTTCAAACGCCAACCAGACCGACGCGACGACCGATCTGCGCGTGATGTTCACGATCGGTTCGCTCGATTACGACGCGGTCGGCTTCGTCTTCTCGACGAGCAACTCCGCCCCGACGGCGGGCGGAGCGGGCACCTACTCGACCACCACGGTTCACAGCACGATCAACGCCGGCGGCGGCAATATCCCGGCGGGACCGGACCGGTTCTGGGTGGCTGTCAAACTGTCCGCCATCCCGCTCGCCAGTTTTGAAACCCCGATTTACGTTCGTCCGTTCATTCGGGTTGGCGAGAACTACTCGTATATCGACGCGGAGGCAATCACCGTCTGTCAGGCGCTGACCATCGACAAGACCGTCGCGGGGGAGAGTGAGATCTTCGATTTCTCAAACCCGTCCGGACCGTATTTCAGTTACAACAATTTCGAGGTTTCGAAGACCATTGCGGACATCCGCGGCGACCAGCACTTTTTCAAGACCTCTGGCGATGACGATTGGAAAGAACTCTACTTTGAGTACTCGATCCTTTGGAATCCGACGCTTGCCAACACAGCGAACGCGCGGTTTTCGGTCGCCAGTTTCAAGGACTGCGAACTCTTCGGGTTCTACACCCGCGACGACAACAACTGGCACGAGTACGGCGGGCACTTTGATATGAACAAGACCTTCGTCTACGGCAGTAAAGCGATGGACGGACCGGAGTGGGAGTCTTGGGAGGGCACCGCGTACAGTTGTATTCAGGGCGACAAAACCTACAAGGGTAGTATGGATTCGACCATCACGGCTGCTTCCTATCCCGCGATCGGTCAGTATGGCTGGCACCGGATCGGCTTCGTTTACAATATGAGCACGCAGGACCCAAACGGAGCAAAGGCAGCAGCAGACACCACACACGGCGTTCTCTACTGGGCTACTTCTTCGCTCTACATCGACGGCGTAAAGGTCTGGGAGGTCCGGAACAGCATTCAGGGCTGGTGGAATAGCAACAAAAAGGTCAACGATGTCATAACTCCCGGTTGGGAGAGTACGAATTACGCCCTTCGACCGAATTTCGCAATGCCGTGGATTGCTATCAAGGATGGCAAAACGCTCACCAGTCAGTTCGTTAACGGCGGGATTGTTTACAAAGGGATCCATTACGCCGAGATTGATGACGTGACCGTAAAAATGATAATCAGAAACATTTCGGGCGCCACCGGCGACGCCTTCGTCGCCGTCTCCGACGTGCATTGGTCCTGTGGCGGCGGCTTCGTCCGGAACGTCAGGCCGGTCGCCGATCCCGTCGATCGCACGATCGTCCTGGACGACAAGGGCACGGCGGATCCCTCGGACGACGTGACCTGCTCGGGCAAGATCTGGTACGTCTTTGACAACTGACCGAAAGGAGAGGGCGAAATGAAAGACAAAAAAACCTACGAACCCGCAACCGTCAAGGTCGTCTTGCTTGATCGGGATATGCTGATCACCTCCGCCGGCACGCTCGGCGAGGGAGACTGGGAAGAATTCGACTTCGGTTCTCTCTGATCCGAAGAGAAACACCGCCCGCCGGGAAACCGGCGGGCGGCTTTTTTGTACGGGAAAGGCGGGGAACCCCCGATCTGTTTTTCCGCCGCATCCGCGGCGTGAAAAGAGACCAAAGCAACGGGGTGATGGGCGCTTCGCGCGCGATAGGTTGCTTCGCAACGCGATATGCTCCGCGCCTTCGGCGGGCGGTGTTCAACCTTGTTCGCATTTTGCCGTGAATAGCGTTTGATCGGAGCGGGAGGCACGAACGGATCATCCGTCATCCTTTTTGTTTTCCGTCACGCGCCGTATGCGTTCGTCGTTCTTTTCGTTTTTAAAGTATTGATACAGTACGCAGGGGATCATGCCGTTGTAGAGTTTGCGGGTTTTATCGGCGCGTTTGCCGTAGAGGGTTTCAAAGTTTTGCACCGACGAGATGATATAGACCTGCCACGGGGCGAGATCGCGGAAGTGGCGACCGAGTTCGCGGTAGAGGGTTTCGACCTCGGGGACGGTCATCATACGCTCGCCGTACGGCGGGTTCGAGACGACGGTGCCGCGCCGACCGGGTGCGGAGATCTTGCGCGCGTCGGCTTCAAACGCGCGGATCCGGTCGTCGACGCCGGCGCGTCTGGCGTTCTCTGCCGTGAGGGCGACCGCGTCGGGATCGATATCCGAGGCGTAGACCTCGAACCCTGTCGGCACGATCGTGTCGCGCGCCTCCTCTCTTGCCGAGAGCCACACGCTCCGCGGAATGGCGGGGAAGCGTTCGGCGGCGAAACGGCGGCGGGCGCCGGGCGCGATCTTCTTCATCTGCATCGCGGCTTCGATCGCGATGGTGCCCGAACCGCACATGGGATCCCAGAACAGCACGTCCTCGCGCGGTCGGGAGATCGCGGCGATGGCGGCGGCGAGGGTTTCGCGGATCGGGGCGACGTTTGCCTGCGGGCGGTAGCCGCGCTTATGGAGCGGGTCTCCCGAGGTGTCGATCATCAAGGTCGCCTCGTCCTTCAAAATAAAGAACTCGACCTGATAGGTCACGCCGGTCTCGGGGAAGCGCGTCAGTCCGTAGACCGACGAGAGGCGGTCTACGATCGCCCGTTTTACGATCCTCTGACAGTCGGGGATCGAGAAGAGTTTGCTCTTGATCGAGTGTCCCTTGACGGGGAAGGCGTCGTCCCGCCCGATCCAACTCTCCCAGGGCAGCGCCTTGGTCCCCTCGAACAGGTCGTCGAAGGTGTCGGCGCGAAAGCGCCCGAGGTTGATGAACACGCGCTCCGCATAGCGAAGAAACACGTTCGAGAGCGCGATCGCTTCCTCGTCCCCGCGGTAGGTGATCCGTCCGTCGATGGTCTCTATCCGGTCGTAGCCGAGCGCTTCGATCTCCTCGCCGAGCAGGTGTTCCAGCCCGAACAGGCAGGTCGCGGTCAGGGTAATGTTCATGCCTGCCCCCCGTCGGGACGTCCTTCGCCCTCGAAGATGATCCCGTCAAACGCCTCGGGCGAGGCGGCAAGATCCTCTTTCGTCTTGACCGTCCACGAGACGGCGGGGGTGCCGTACAGCCGACGCAGACGGGCAAACGAACGGTCGTCGCGATCCCCGATCCGGTAGGCGAGGAAGTCGGGGCGGGAGCGGAAGTTCAGAAGGAAGTGCTGCAAGAAGAAATACTTGCATTTTCCCTTGTATTTGTCGTGACGCAGGTACGCCATCGCCAGTTGCCCGCGCAAAATCTCCGGACGGTTCTTTTTGAACCACGCGAGGGCGAGCGGATTAAACGACTCTACCCAGTACTCGCCGGGATACTCGTCGAGCAGGGCGGCGGCTTTGGCGCAGGTCACGCGGTAGGCGGGATCCTCGCCCTTGATCTCGACCAGGATCGGCACCCGTCCGCCGATCACCTCGAGCACATCGGCAAAGGTCGGGATCCCGATCCCCTCCTGCCCGAAGAGGGGGGTGGTCGCCAGTTTTTCAAGCGGGTAGTCGCGCGTCGAACCGGGAAGCCCGCAGACGCGTTCGAGCGTCTGGTCGTGGAAGACCACCGGGATCCCGTCGGAGGAGAGTTGCACGTCGAGTTCGACGCCGTACCCCGCCTCGACGGCGGCTTTGAACGCGGGGAGCGAGTTTTCGGGCACCTCCGGGTTCTTGTGCAGTCCCCGGTGCGCGAGCGCCAGTCCCTTGAAGCGTTCGATCCCCTCCCGCGGCTTGGCGGGCGCGGTCAGAAAACGGCGCAGGAAGAAGCAGAGGATGAAGAGGAGAACGAGGGCGCCGCAAACGGCGCATAGGGTGATCTGAAGCGGCGTCATGCCGATACCTCCGTGTGGTTATCGTTTTGAGGCGGGAGAACTTCGCGGTTGTCGCCGCGTTTGACGAAGATCATGGTGATCAGCGCGCAGAAAATGCAGATCGAGGCGTAAGGGAAGAGCGAGGTCATCCCGATCTTATCCATAAAGAAGCCCGAGAGGATCGGCGTCAAGGTCTGCGCCGCCATCGACGCGGTGTAGTAGTAGCCGGTGTACTTGCCGACGTTGTCCGCGCTGCAGAGTTCGACCACCATCGGGAAACTGTTGACGTTGATCGCCGCCCAACCGATCCCGGCGGTGCAGAACAGGACGTTGACCAGAAGCGCCGGGCTGTTCTGCCGCAGAATCGAGCAGAACGAGAAGGCGACGGTCATCATGATCACCCCCGCGAGGATCGTGCGTTTGCGTCCGATCTTCGCCGACAAAAACCCGATCGGCAGAAACGCGAGAATGGTCACGCCCTGCGCGAGCAGGAGCGTCAGGTTGTAGTCGAGCCCGAGCACCGTTCCGGCGTAGACCGAATACTTGCTTGTCACGGCGTTGTAGCCCATGTACCAGAAGACCACCGACGCAAGGATCAGAAGCAGGGGGAGAAGCGCCCCGGTCCCGCCGTGCTTTGCCGCCTCGCGCTTGGCTTCGTCGAGTTCGCTTTCCACCTCCGACGAGATGCCGAGCCGACGGCTCTCCTCCTCCATTTCGCGGACCAGTTTCGGTTCGCGCACGAAGGTAAGGAAGATCGCGAGCGAGACCGCCATCATCGCGGCGACGATCAGGAAGAAAGTGCCGTAGTGCATCAGGGCGTTTTCGGGTTTGCCGGTCCCGAGCACCAACCCGAGCGCGAGCGTCAGGATCCCGCCGACCGCACCCATCAGGTTGATGACCGCGTTCGCCTTCGATCGCAGCGGCTTGATGGTCACGTCGGGCATCAGGGCGACGGCGGGGGAGCGGAAGACAGACATGGAAAGGAGCAGAAGGATCAGCGCCCCCATAAACAGGATCATCGGCGCGGGGTTCGCCTTGGTGACGATCCGGGCGTACGCCTGCCGCGCCGGAATCACGTAATCGGTCTGCCCCTCCGTGAGGTCGCCGTTCTCGTCGGTCAGGGGGATCGACGTGAACGCCTCTTTGCTCGTGAAGAGCGATTGCAGACGCACCTTGCCCGTGCCGTTCGGATCGGAGATCTCGGGATCGGCGTCCCAGACCTCGGAGAGTTGCGCCACCCGGTCGTCGGGGTCGGCGTCGGTCAGGTTCTGCAGTTGCATCCGGTCGGAGAGCGAGAGCGGGAAGATCAGGGCGATCGCCACGACGGTCCCGATCAGAATGAAGGGCGTGCGCCGCCCCATCTTCGAGCGGCACTTGTCCGAGAACGCGCCGAAGAGCGGGAGCATGAAGAGCGCGACGATATTGTCGAGCGCCATAATAACGCCCGACGCCGTCTGCGAGAGCCCGAACTTGTCGGTCAAAATCTTCGGGATCAGCGTATCGTACGCCTGCCAGAACAGGCAGATCAGGAAAAAGGCGAAGCCGACCAGAACGGTTTTCCTGTAATTGAGTTTCACGGGATCCTCCTTCGGGGGCGTGTCCCCGCACTTGTTATATCGTCTCTATTATACTATTATTCGTTCCCGTTGTCAATTTACGGAGAGGTGAAAAGCAACAGTTTTTCATAATCGCGCCCGCGCGCGATTGACAAGCGGGGGGAAAAAGGATATAATATCATCGGAGTTTCGTCGGGACTGCGACGAAAAAAACGAAGGGAAGGGGGAACGCGCCGTGAAACTGATCCGCATCCTGCCCGGCTGTTCGCCCGCCGAACCGGGACGGACGGTCGCCGCGCTCGGCTTTTTCGACGGAGTGCATATCGGGCACCGCCGCCTGCTTGACAGGGCGGCGGAGATCGCCGCGTCGCGCGGATTGATCCCTTCGGTCTTCACCTTCTCGGACGACGCCCTGACCTTCAAGCCCGACGCCGAGCGTCTGACCGATTTTTCCGAAAAACTCGAACTGTTCCGCGCGGCGGGGATCGAACGCGTCTACGCCGCCGATTTTCCCGCGTTTGCGGGGCTGTCCCCCGAACGCTTCGTCAAAGAGATCCTGATCGGGCGGCTGAACGTCTCGGTCGCGATCTGCGGTTTCAATTTCCGTTTCGGCGCGCGCGCCGCCGGGGACAGCGACGCCCTGGTTCGCCTGATGCGCGAGGCGGGCGGGGAAGCCGAGGTCATCGCGCCGACCCTGCTCGACGGGGTCGTGGTCAGTTCGTCCGCGATCCGCGCGGCGCTCTCGGCGGGCGACGTCGATCTGGCGTCCCGGATGCTGAACCGCCCCTACGCCCTTACGGGCGCCGTCGAACACGGCCGGGGCTACGGACACACCGAGGGGATCCCGACCGTCAACCTGCCGCTCGCGCCGCATCTTGCCGTCCCGCGCCTCGGCGTCTACCGTTCGCGGGTGGTGATCGACGGGATCGGCTATCCCGCCGTCTCCAACGTCGGCACGCGTCCGACCTTCGGCGGGAACGGGATCAACTGCGAAAGTTATCTGCTCGACTATCACGGCGCCGAACTCTACGGCAAGACGGCGTCGGTACAACTGCTCGGGTTTCTGCGCGACGAAAAGAAGTTTGACAGCCCGGAGGAACTCTACCGGCAGATCGAACGCGATATCGCCGCGGCGAAGGGCTGAAAAGGGGAAACGATGGAACAGGCGGAATGGACGAAACTGACCGTGCGCGCTTCGCGCGAGGATCTCGACGTCGTGACGGCGGTGATGGGGATGCTCGACAACGGGCTGATGATCGAAGATTACAGCGATTTTCCCTTTGAGACCGGAATGTACGGGGATCTCGTCGACGAGAGCATCAAGAACGCCGATCCGACGAAGATCGCGGTCTCGATCTTCGTCGCGCGCGAAAAGAACCTGACCGAATATATCGCGTTTCTGCGCGAGCGCTTCGCGTTTGCGGGGATCGGGTGGGAATACGAATGCGAAGGGCTCCGCGAAGAAGATTGGGCGGAGTCCTGGAAACGCTACTATCACCCGATCCCGCTCGGGAACGTCACCATCGTCCCCGCCTGGCAGGACTACCGGGCAAAGGACGGGGAGACCGTCGTTTTGATGGATCCCGGCATGGCGTTCGGCGCGGGGACGCACGAGACCACGCGGCTCGCGGTGCTTTTGATCGAAGAGACGCTTGCGGGCGGCGAGACGGTACTGGACGTCGGGACGGGGAGCGGCATCCTTGCGATCGTGTCGAAAAAACTCGGCGCGTCGCTTGTCCGCGGATACGACATCGATCCCGTCGCGGTGCGCGTGGCGCGCGAGAACGCCGAGGCAAACGGCGTGGAGAACGTTACCTTCGGCACGTCCGACCTGCTCGCGTCGGTCGAGACGCCGGAGGGCGGATACGATCTCGCGGTCGCGAATATCGTCGCCGACGTATTGCTCCGCATGGCGCCCGATCTGCCGACGCACCTGGCGCCCGGCGCGCGCCTGATCTGTTCCGGGATCATCGAGGCGCGCTTGCCCGAACTCCGCGCCGGTATGACCGCCGCCGGATTTACAGAAGAAAAGATCATCTCCGAAAACGACTGGTACGCGCTCCGCTTCGTGCTGGCGCAAAACGGGGGGAAGAAATAATGCCGAGATTTTTCGTTGACGAAAACGCCGTATCGTCGGATACGGTCGCGATCACGGGCGCCGACGCGCGCCACGTCGCCCGTTCGCTCCGCATGGCGGTCGGCGACGGGATCACGGTCTGCACCACCGGGGGCAGGGAACTGACCTGCCGCCTGACGCGTATCCGCGACGAACTCTGCGAAGCAGAGATCCTTTCGTCCCGCGACGCCGTGGGCGAACCGCCGATCGCGATCCGGCTCTTCGTCGCCTACCCGAAGGGGGACAAACTCGAAACGATCGTGCAGAAGGCGACCGAACTCGGCGCGATCTCGGTCACGCCGTTTGCGTCGTCGTTCGTGGTGCGCAAGCCCCGCCCCGAGAAGATCGGCGTCGAGACCGAACGGCTCAACCGCATCGCGTCGGAAGCGGCGAAGCAGTGCCGCCGCGGCGCGATCCCGACCGTGACGCCCCCGCTCTCGTTTGAAGAAATGCTCGAACAAGCCGGGCAAGCCGACCTGCCCCTCTTTTGTTACGAAGGGGAAGGAACGCGTCCCCTGCCCGAACTTCTCCCCGACGCTTGCCCGCAGACGGTCTCGGTCGTGACGGGCTCGGAGGGCGGGTTCTCCGACGGGGAAGCGGCCGCCGCGCGGGCGGCGGGTCTCTCTCTTGTCGGGCTCGGAAAACGGATCCTTCGCTGCGAGACCGCGCCGCTTTTCGTCCTCGCTTCACTCGCCTTCCGCTACGAACTCTGACCGGGCTCTCGTCACTTTGCTGAAAAAATTTTTGTTTTTTTGTGACTTTTTTACGATAGACTATTGATATTTGACAAAAAAAGATGTAAAATATAAGTCAGAGTTGCCAAAACAATCGATACGTGCAAAGGGGGAACGAATATGTCCAACCGTTTGTATCAGGGTGTGATCCATCAGATGAAGGATGCGATCGACCGCACCGTCGGCGTGATCGACGAGGCGGGCGTGATCGTTGCGTCCAGCGATCCTCGTCTGATCGGCGAGTCGCGCCAGGGCGTCCGCGAGGAACTCTCTTTCTCGAACGACGCGGCGACCCTCGACGGCTTCACCTACCGTTTCATTTCGGTCGGGGGCAAGAACGAGGGGATCGTGTTCGTCGAGGGCGAGGATGCCGAGGCGGGTCGCGACGCGGCGATGCTGGCGGTCTCGCTCGGGAACATCAAGGGACTTTACGACGAAAAGTACGATAAGGGCTCGTTCATCAAGAACATCATGCTCGACAACATCCTGCCGAGCGACATCTATATCAAGAGCAAGGAACTGCATTTCTCGGGCGACGATCACCGCGTCGTGCTGATCATCAAGTTCTTCGGCTGGACCGACGTCCTGCCCTACGATATGGTGTCCGGGATGTTCCCCGACAAGAGCCGCGATTACGTCATCAACATCGGCGAATCCGACGTCGTCCTGGTGAAGGAAGTCGAAGAGGGCACCGATATCCGCGAGATCGAGGAACTTGCCGCCGGGATCGCCGAGACGCTGAACTCCGAGTTCTACACCAAGGTCAGCATCGGGATCAGTTCGGTGGTCGACGGGCTGAAGGATCTGGCGCGCGCCTACAAGGAAGCGCGGATCTCGCTCGAAGTCGGTAAGGTCTTCGACACCGAGAAGAACATCGTCAGTTACGAGAATCTCGGGATCGGCCGTCTGATCTATCAGTTGCCGACCACCCTGTGCGAGATCTTCCTCGACGAGGTCTTCAAGCGCGGTTCGCTCGATTCGCTTGATCGCGAAACGCTGATGACCGTGCAGAGTTTCTTCGAGAACAACCTGAACGTCTCCGAGACGTCGAGAAAACTGTTCGTGCACCGCAACACGCTGGTCTACCGGCTTGAAAAGATCCGGAAACTGACCGGCCTCGACCTGCGCGAGTTCGAGCACGCCGTCACCTTCAAGGTGGCGCTGATGGTCAAGAAATACCTGACCAGCAAACCGACCAAGTTCTGATCTGCTTTCGGAAGTACGACGGAAGAACCACCCCGACGCCCGCTTACCACGGGCGCCGGGGTTCGGTTGATTAAAGGAAGGAGAGGCGTTTATGAGATTCGGACGGACCGGTTCGCGGCTGCTTGCCGTATGCCTTTTGCTTTTGGCTTTCATCCTCGCCTTTTCGGGTTGTACGGTCTTCGCGGTACGTCCCGCCGTTTCGGGGGAGACGACCGGCGCGGAGACCACCGGCACGACCGAGCCGGCAGAGGGTTCGCTTGTCGCCCTGCTGCTGGAAAACGAGGAGATCCCCGCGTTCAATCAGGCGGTCGTAAAGAAGATTCACGAATACTACACGCACTACTACGTCGGAGACCTCGGCACCGACGCGGAACTGGCGGCGGCGATCGCGGACTTCTACCTTGAATACCGCAACCTGATCGACGAGACCGATCAGAGTGAAGTGACCGACCTTCTCTGTGAAAGTTATCTTGCTGCCGCGGGCGACAAGTACGCCTACTATATGAACCCCGAGGCGTACGCCGAGTACAGTTCGGATATGACCGGCAACTACGTCGGGATCGGCGTGCAGGTCACCAACGACGCGGTGGCGCGGATCATCACCGTCACCGCCGTCTTCCCGGACACCCCCGCTTACGAGGCGGGCGTACTGGCGGGCGACACCATCGAGGCGGTGGGGGATACCCCGGCGTCGACCATCTCGTTTGCCGAACTGGTCAACCGCATCCGCGGGGAAGAGGGGACCGAAGTGACGGTCACCTTCGGGCGGGGCGGAGAGACCTACACCCGCACGATGACCCGCCGCACGGTCGTGCAGGTCACGGCGTCCTCTTCGATCCTCCCAGGCACCCCGGAGATCGGGGTGATCACGATCACCGAATTCGACCAGACCACGGCGCCCCAGTTCAAGGCGGCGCTCTCCGCTCTGCTTGACGCGGGGGTCGACGGGCTGATCTTCGATCTGCGCAACAATCCCGGCGGACTGCTCTCGTCGATCCTCGCGGTCCTCGACTATATGGTGCCCGACGGTACCCCGCTCGCAGGATACGAATACTACGACGGGAGCGTCGAGGGCGACGTCGCGAACAGCCGCCGCTACGACGGCACGACGACCGACCACGTCCTTCCCGCCGATCTGCCCGTCGCGGTCCTCTGCAACCAGCACACCGCGTCCGCGGGCGAACTCTTCACCTGCGCGATGCAGGATTACGGAAAAGAAGGGCTGCTCGACGTGACGATCGTCGGCACCGTGACCTACGGAAAAGGGACGATGCAGACGATGGTCAATCTGGGTTCGGGCTGCGCGACCACCATCTCCTTCGCGATGTACAATCCGCCCTACTCGGGCAACTACGAGGGGATCGGCGTGACGCCGGATCTTCCCGTCGAACTTTCCGAAGAGGCGCAGAACAAGTCCATCTGGGCGCTGACTTTGGAAGAGGATCTGCAGAAGCAGGCGGCGATCGGATCGATCTCCGAACGGGCGGTGAGTGAATGAACCGGCAGGACGAATTTCTCCCCCCCGAGCCGAAGAAGAAACAGTCGCTTCCCCCGCTTCTCGTCACGGTCTTATCGTGCGTGCTCGTCGGGCTGATCGTGTTCGCGGCGACCTTCTTCTCGCTCACCGCGTACTATTCCGAGAAGATCGACGATTACAGCGAAAACTACGTCAGAAAGTCGGATAAGTACGACGCGGGACTGCTCGAAGCGGCGCTCGGACTGCTCGACGCGAAATCGATCTTCGACCTGCCCGACCGGACGACGCTGACCGAGACCATGATCGAGGCGGCGATCTCCGCGATGGGCGACCGCTACGGCACCTTCTTCACCGACGCCGAATACGCCGCGTACTCCTCCGACCTCGCGGGCAGTTTCGTCGGGATCGGCGTTACCTTACAGAAAAACGACGACGGCAACGCGCTCGTGTTGCTGGTGCACGCCGGCTCGCCCGCCGAAGACGCCGGGTTGCTTGCCGGGGACGTTCTGATCTCGGTCGGCGGCATTCGGTTCGCCGACGGCTACGACGAGGCGTTCGATTCGATCGTCGGCGAGGCGGGTTCGACCGTCGAGATCTCGTTCCTTCGCGCGGGCGCGCCTATGAGCGCGATCGTCACGCGGGCGGAAGTCGTGAAACAGACCGTGATCTCGCGCATCGAGACCTACGGGACCAACCGGATCGGCTACGTTCATATCACCGGTTTTGACGGGCACACCTACGAACAGTTCCAGAACGCGGTCTCCGGCTTGGAGAACGAGGGGGTCGACGCGCTGATCTTCGACGTCCGCTCGAACGGCGGCGGACTGCTCTCCTCGGTCGGCAAGATGCTCGCGTATCTGCTCCCGGACGGGGTGATCGCCTACGTGGACTATAAGTCCGAGTCGCTCTCCGACTACACGATCGCGTCTGAAAACGGGTACGTCCGCTCGGGCTCCGCGTCCCCCGTCCTCTACTGTGAGGGCGGACACCGGATCACCGTCCCGGCGGCGGTGCTCGTCAACTCGAAGACCGCGTCCGCCGCGGAACTCTTCACGGCGGCGCTCCGCGACTACGCGACGCCGGAGTTCGAATCCGCCCTTGACGTCACGGTGGTCGGGACGACCACTTACGGGAAGGGGACCGTGCAGACCACTTATTCGCTCGGCGCGGACAACGCGTTGAAAATGACCGTCGCGCGCTACAGCCCCCCGTCGAACGTCAACTACGACGGCGTCGGGATCCAGCCCGGCACGGTCGTGGAACTGACCGAAGAACAGGAGAAGATCAGCGTCTATCTCCGCACGCAGGAAAACGATCCGCAACTTTGTGCGGCGCTCGCGCTTCTCGACCAAAAAGTCAACCCTTAACCTGTATCATAAATAGAAGAAACCGAAAACAAGGAGAAAACGAAATGGATAAGCAGCAGGTCATCACCCAAGCGTCCCTCGACGCCCTGAAAGCGCAACTCGACGAACTCAAGGCGCAGCGCGAGATCATCAAGAAGGACATCTCGACCGCCCGCAGTTACGGCGACCTTTCCGAGAACAGCGAGTACGACGAGGCGAAGAACGAGCAGGCGAAGAACGCCATGCAGATCGCCGAACTCGAGGAGAAGATCAAGAACGCGCACGTCGTCGACGAGAGCGAGATCGACCACAACCTCGTTCACGTCGGCTCGGTCGTCGTGGTCTTCAACGAGAAGAAAAAGAAAGAGATCACCTACCACATCGTCGACTCGTACGGTGCGGATCCCCTCGCGGGCAAGATCTCGGACGTGTCCCCGATCGGACGCGCGCTGATCGGCGCGAAGTCGGGCGAACGCGTGGTGGCGGAACTTCCCTCCGGCGAGCAGGTCGGACTGAAGGTCAAGAAGGTCACGCGCGCGCAGTAAGTTTTTTAGGTTTGTCCCGTCGCGGACGGGTATAGAGAAAGGACTACAACATGGCAGAGGTACAGAACAACAATCCGGGAAGCGAGTTGGCTGTCCGCCGCGAGAAACTGGCGGCGCTCGTTTCGGAAGGGAAGAACCCCTTCACCATCACCAAATACGAGGTCACGGCGCACGCGTCCGAGATCCTTTCGGATTTCGACCGCTTCGAGCATAACGAGGAAGCGGGGAAGGCGGGCGTTCCCGTCTCGGTCGCCGGCAGAATGATGAGCCGCCGGGTCATGGGCAAGGCGGCGTTCGTCCACCTGATGGACGGATCGGGCAAGATCCAACTTTACGTGAAGCGCGACGACGTGGGCGAGGACGCCTACGCCGGTTTCAAGAAGTGGGACGTCGGCGACGTGATCGGCGTGCACGGCTTCGTCTTCAAGACGCAGACCGGGGAGATCTCGGTGCACTGCGACAGTATCGTTCTGCTCGCCAAATCGCTGCTCCCCCTGCCCGAGAAGTTCCACGGGCTGACCAATACCGATCTCCGGTACCGGCAGCGGTACGTCGACCTGATCATGAACCCCGAGGTCAAGGACACCTTCGTCCGGCGCAGCAAGATCCTTGCCGAGATCCGGGCGTACCTCGACGGCAAGGGATTCCTCGAGGTCGATACCCCGATCCTGACGCCCTTTGAGATCGGCGCGTCGGCGCGTCCTTTCTTCACGCACCACAACACGCTGAATATGGATATGGTCCTTCGCATCGAGACCGAACTCTACCTGAAACGGCTGATCGTCGGCGGGTTCGAGCGCGTCTACGAGGTGGGACGGATCTTCCGTAACGAGGGTATGGATCCCAAGCACAATCCCGAGTTCACCTCGATCGAACTCTACCAGGCGTACACTGACTACAAGGGCATGATGGATCTGGTCGAGGAACTCTACACCCTGCTCGCCAAGAAGATCTGCGGCTCGACCGTGATCCCCTACCAGGGACAGATGATCGACATGGGGCATTGGGAACGGCTCACGATGGTCGAGGCGGTGAGAAAGTATTCGGGCGCCGACTACGACGCGTGGAAGACCGACGAGGACGCCAGAAACGAGGCGGCGCGCCTGCACGTTCCGGTCCCCGCCGACGCGACCAAGGGCACGGTGCTCGCCGAACTCTTCGACGCCTTCGTTGAAGAGAAACTGATCCAGCCGACCTTCATCTACGATTATCCCGTCGAGAACAGCCCGCTCGCGAAGCGGAAACCTGAGGATCCCGCGTTCACCGAACGCTTCGAGTATTTCATCAACGCGACCGAGTTCGGCAACGCGTTCAGCGAACTGAACGACCCGATCGACCAGAAGGGGCGCTTCGTCGCCCAGGTTGAGGCGAGACGCCGCGAGGATCCGAACACCAAGGCAAGGGTCGACGAGGACTACGTCACCGCGCTCGAATACGGTATGCCCCCGACGGGCGGTCTCGGCTTCGGCGTGGATCGTCTTGTGATGTTGCTGACAAACAGCGCCTCCATCCGCGACGTTCTCC
>JAEEGL012367834.1_pt1 | contig 14358 bp, 12 predicted proteins | sample 9134231 | NCBI WGS metagenome assembly JAEEGL01 (sample SAMN16246548, study PRJNA631951) | gut metagenome | biome: gut microbiome; feature: rumen; material: fiber-attached | host: Bos | place: Iran: Karaj | collected 2018-10
TTTGTTGTTGTTTTATGCTTGTTAAGTGCTTATTTTTTAAATCCAGCAATTGAATTTAAAATTAGAATGAAGCTTGTATTATATGATTCATTAAGTTATTTTTATTGGTTTGTATTAGCATTGTTATTTAACGTTTCATGGTTACAATATGTTGCTTTAATAGTACCATTCTTATATACAAATATAACATTTGCTCACATTAGACGCATTAGATAGGGAGTGAATTTTTGTGAGATTATTAGATAAATTGAAGGAATTAGATTTTTTAAAAGATGATTCTAACGATGTTATAATTGAAGAAGCTAGATACAAAAAGGTAAGTAAAGAAATTTACTTATCTTTAGTTTTAGATAGGGCAATTTGCTTAAATTGCTACAAAAAGCTTGTTGATACAGTTGGAAGCTTTTGTGCACCTTTAAATGTAAAAGAATTATTAATTGGATATAAAGATGATGTTTTAGATGAGGATAAATATTTTGAATATCTAGATGAAATATTAGAAGAATTAAAAATAACTAATGCCTTATATAAGCCATATGAGGCTAAGGATGCTAAAATAGATGGCAGAGATATAACATTTTTAATTCCAAAGGATGATTTAACTATCAATGCTTTATCAAAGCCTATTAAGGATAGATTTGCTGATTATGGATTAGATGTTAATATTTATTTTAAGCCTGATGAAAATTTAAGTTATCAATCTCAAATAGAAGAATTAGATAATAAGATTGAACAAGCTTTAGAAGCTCAAAGAAAGGAAGCTCAAATAGCTTCTGATTTTAATAAACAAATTAAAGAAAATAAAAAATATGTAAGATCAGTTCCTGAAGTAAAAAGTAATATTGCTGATATTCCTTCAACTGAAACAGGACTTGATAGATATAAAAATGAAAAGGGCGAGCCTGTTTTTTTAATTAATGCATATATTTATGATATTGAATTTAAATCATTCAATACATCTAAAGCATTGTTAGCATCTATTAAGGTTACAGATGATACAGATTCTATTGTTGTAAGAAAATGGTTAAGAGGCGACAAGGAAAAGGAATTATATCAGCAGGATATGAAGTCAGGGCTTGATATAAGAGTTGTCGGTAAGGCTGAATATGATAATTATAAAAAAGAGATTGTTTTAACTGCTCAATCTATAGAAATTATCGGTAAACATATTGTTGATCAAGTTACAGATGATGAGCCTGTTAAGCGTGTTGAGCTTCATGCTCATACTAAAATGTCAACATTGGATGGTTTAGCTGAAGGACCAGATTATTTAAAACTTGTTAATAGCTGGGGATGGAATGCAATGGCATTTACAGATAGATCAGGTGTTTATGTTATTCCTGAAGTAGAGCATGTAATGTCTAAATTTCCAAACATTAAGCCTATATTTGGTGTTGAATTACCATTTATAGATGATGAGGCATTCTTTATTACATATAATGAAACAGAAGGATTTGATGCAGCTTTAAGAGATGCAACATTTGTTGTTTTTGATATTGAAACAACTGGTCTTTCTCAAAGCTATGATACCTTTATTGAAATTAGTGCTCATAAGGTTTATAAGGGTGGAATAATAGATCAATTTGAAACTTTTATTAATCCTTTAAGACATATTCCTGAAAAAATTACAGAATTAACATCTATTACTGATGATGATGTTAAGGATGCTCCTACAATTGAAGAAGCATTAACTAAATTTATTGAATTTTCAAAGGGTGCTATTTTGGTAGCTCATAATGCCAAATTCGACGTTGGTATGACTTATATGGAAGCTAAAAAGCATAATTTAGATATTGAACAATTCCCTGTAATTGATACTTTGAATTTATTTAGAGCCTTAGCTCCAGATGAGAAAAAATTTGATTTAAAGAATTTATGTAAATACTATAAAGTTAAACAAGAACATCACCATAGAGCATCAGATGATACAAGAGTTACAGCTTTATGCTTCTTATCAATGCTAAATGATTTAGCAATGATGGATGTTAAAATGTATTCTGAAATTAATAAAATAATTAAAAAGGAAATACATTATAAAAATGAAATTGCCTTCTCTATTGATATTTTAGCTAAGAATTTAGTTGGCTTTAAGAATATGTATAAGATCTTATCTGATGCATTAACAACACACTTATCAGGAGATGCAAGATGCCTAAAGAGTGTTGTTGAACAATACCGCGAAGGTATTTTGGTTGGTTCTGGTACATATTTAGGTAAGGTATTTGAATATGCATATTTAAGAAGTGAAGAAGAATTAGAAAATGAGATGAAATATTTTGATTATGTTGAGGTGTTACCTCCATCAGGATATGCTCATTTATATGATTCACTTCCAGAAGGTAAGAAAAACATCGAAGAAATAATTTTAAAAATTATTAATGCGGCTAAAAAGCTTGGTAAGCCTGTTGTTGCTGTATCAAATAGCCATTATTTAAGACCAATTGATAAGAAATATAGATCTATATTAATTAATTCGCCTCAAATAGGTGGAGGAGTTCATAGACTTGCAAGATATGCTGTTGAGCCTGATGCTCATTTAAGAACAACTAAAGAAATGCTTGATGAATTTGATTTTTTAGATAAGGATTTAGCATATGAAATAGTTGTTACAAATACAAATATGATTGCTGATAAAATCGAAAGATTTGAAACATTTAAGCCTGATATGTTTGCTCCTGCAGACGATGAATTTAAGGGAGCTCCTTTATTTGTTCCTTCAATTGAAAGAGAAGTTGAAAGAATTGTTAAGGAAAATACATTAAAGATGTATGGTGAAAATCCTCATCCAATCATTAAAGCAAGAATTGAAAGAGAATTAAATTCTATTATTTCAAATGGTTATGCATCAGTTTATTATGTATCTCATTTAATGGTTAAAAACTCACTTGAAAATGGATATATTGTAGGTTCAAGAGGTTCAGTTGGTTCATCAGTTGTAGCAACAATGATGAATATTACAGAGGTTAATGCCTTAGCTCCTCACTATAGATGTCCTAGTTGTAAATTCCATGCGATTAGATTAAGTGAGGCCGAAAAAGAAAAATATGGAATGACGGAACAAGAAAGAGAATTGATGCCATATTTAGAGGCTGTTGATGATGGATTCGACTTAGAAGATAAGCTATGTCCAGTATGCGGTAAGCCATTAAAAAAGGATGGACATGATATTCCATTTGAAACATTCTTAGGCTTTGATGGAGATAAGGTCCCTGATATTGATTTAAACTTCTCAGGAGATTATCAAGCTAGAGCCCATGAATTTATAAGAAGTATTTTCGGATATGAATATGCATTTAGAGGTGGTACTGTAGGTACAATTGCTGATAAGAATGCATATGGTTATGTAAAAGGTTATTGTGAACGTAAGGGCAAGAATTTTAGATCTTGTGAAATGGATAGAATCGCTACTCATTTAGTTGGTATTAAGCGTTCAACAGGACAGCACCCAGGTGGAATAGTTGTTGTACCTCATAGAATTGATATTTTTGATGTTACACCAATTCAATATCCTGCAGATGATCCTACAAATGCATTTAGAACAACTCATTATGATTATCACTCATTTGAAAATAACTTACTTAAGCTAGATGTACTAGGACACGATGATCCTACTATTATTAAATATTTAATGGATTATGTACATGAGCATCAACAAGATTTCCCATTCTCAACTCCACAGGATATTCCTGTTGATGATAAGGAATTATATAAATTATTTAATGAAACAGAAGTAATAGGTTTAAAGCCTGAGCAATTAGGAAGCCAGGTTGCTTCATTTGCTGTACCTGAATTTGGTACAAATTTCGTTCGTCAAATGTTACTTGAAACAAAGCCAAAAACATTTGCTCAATTAGTTAAAATTTCAGGTTTATCACATGGTACTAACGTATGGGCAACAAATGCTCAAGAATTAGTATCTGAAAGAAGCCCATTTGGTAAAATTCCATTTAAAGATATTATAGGTTGTCGTGACGATATCATGGTTGATTTAATTAATAAATATCATCTTGATCCATTAAAGGCATTTAAGATAATGGAATTTGTAAGAAAAGGTAAGCTTCATAAAGGAAAAGCAGATGATATTGCTAAATGGAATGATGGCTTTAAGAAGGATTTAGAAGCATGTAAGGTTGATCCTTGGTACATTTGGTCATGTGAAAGAATTGAATACATGTTCCCTAAGGCTCACGCTATCGCTTATGTTATGATGGCTTTAAGAATTGCTTGGTTTAAAGTATATTCACCTGCCTTATTCTATTCAGCTTGGTTTTCAAAACGTGCAAAGGCTTATAATGTCCAAGCATTTTTAGGTGGCCCTGTTGCTATTTCAGCTAAGATTGATGAAATTAAAAATAAACCTGATCAAACTGCAAAAGATGATGATATGATAACAGCACTTCAGGTAGCATATGAAATGACAAAAAGAGGTATTAAATTCTTACCTGTTGATATTAAAAAATCATCAGCCACTGTATTTGAGGTTGAAGATGGAAATATTAGATTGCCATTCGTTGCGGTTGATAAATTAGGTGAATCTGTAGCATTAGGTATTGTTGCTGCAAGACAAGAGCATGAATTTACATCTAAGGCTGATGTTCAAAAGAGAACTAAATTGAATTCTTCATTATTTGATGAATTTAATATAACACATGTATTTGGAGATCTTCCTGATGAAGATAAAGAAAAGGAAGAAGGACTTTTTGCATTTAGCTTTTAATTTTGTGATTTTGTGTGAAAATGTAAAAAAATGAAAATTTTATAAATAATGTGATATAATGGACTTGACTAAAAGGAGGATACACTTTTGAGAACAAGTCCATTATTTTCAAATATTCAAACAGGCGAAGCCTATTATGATGCTGAAAAAGCAACATATAAAGGCATAACTATTAAAACATTTATTTTATTAGCTATCACAGTTATTATGTCAGCAGCAGTTTTCTTTTATTTGCCAAAAATAATAACAAGTGGTAACTTAGGTGCATTTAGCGGAGTTTTAGTTGGAGCATTAATCATTGGCTTTATAAGCGTTTTGGTTGGAAGATTAAGCGAAAGAGCTGCCAAGGTATCAAGCTTTATATATGCAATTGCTGAAGGTATTGTTGTTGGGGCAATCTCATGTATTGCTGAATTATTTGTAAGTGGTGTTGTTGCTATTGCTTTAGGTGCAACATTCATCGTATTTAGCGTTATGCTTACTTTATTTGCAACAGGAGTTATTAGAGTAGGTTCAAAATTTAGAAGCTTTATGTTTGCATTTATTATTGCTTTTATTCCTATTATGATTATCACAATCGTTGCATCAATTTTCATCGCTGATGTAAAAACTTATTTAGGATTAATGATATTTATTGAGCTTATTTATTTAGCATATGGTATTTTCTGCTTATTGTTAAATTTCAAAGAAGCTCAAATGGTTGTTGATAGCGGATGTTCTAAGAATGCTGAATGGAGTGTTTCTTTAGGATTAATGGTAAGCTTAGTGTATATTTATTTAGAAATTTTAAGATTGATTTTATATATCACAGCTTACAATAGAAATTAATATTAAATGAGAGAAAAATAGGTTAATCCCTATTTTTTTCTTATTATGTAACTAAAAGCTTATTTTAATTTATTTATGTTTATGTTATCATTAAATAAAGGGTACTATTTAAAAAAAGAGGTTATGTTATATGAATAAAGAATTTTTTAGTGATAAGCATGAACGTTTAGATCCTCTTACAAAATTATATGAAAGAAGCGTTATAGAAGAATATACTATTGAATTGGTTAGAGAAAAGACACCTTTTATTTTCTGCTTTGTAGACATTGATAATTTTAAATATATCAATGATTCATATGGCCATAAATTTGGTGATAAAGTTTTATTTGAAATGGCTAAAGCTTTTTTAAAGGTTTCTGGCGATGAAGGTGTTGTTGCAAGATATGGAGGAGATGAATTCATATTCATTTATCCTGGTGAATTTGATTATGATCAAACCTGGAAGAAGTGTTATGATATTTTATCAGCTCCTAAGCTTGTTGAAGATGAAGAGGTTAATAAAATAGGAGTTACATTAACCTTAGGTTCAGCAAGATATCCTCTAAATTCTAAGAATATCGATGGTATTATTGAGCTTTCTGATAAAGCTTTATATAGAGGTAAAATGAAAGGAAGAAATTGTTTTATTATTTATCTTCCAGAAAAACATGCAAATATTAATTTGAGGACAGAAAGAGATAAGGTTGTTTCATCAACTTATTTGCATAATTTAGTTTATAGATATATTACAGACAACAAGGAATTGAAAAAAGGCATTAATAATGTTTTTGATTATTTTGTTGACTATTTTATGATTGATCATTTATGCTTACAGGATGAAGAAAAAATGTATTGTGAATGTCAGCATCCTTTGTGTAGAAACACACCATTTTATCCATTACCATATGATGAATTAAAAAATCATTTTATAGGTAATAGTGCTGTGTTTACTAAAAATGTAATATCAGAAGATGATAAATCGTCAAAGGTTTTAACTAGATTATTAAATGATGGAATATATTCAATCTTTTATGTGAGAATTAAATATAAAGATAAGCTTTATGGATATTTAAGAGCTGATTTAAATAATAATGACAGAGGCCGTATTTGGCAAAGCCTTCATAAGGATATCTTACAGGTTATAGCAAATTATATAGCTTTAGAATTACATTCAAGAGGTATTGAATTAAAAGATTTATAAAAAAGTGCAGCTGCACTTTTTTTCTTTTATTCTTTTTGTTAAAATAAAAAAGATTATTAGGAGTTTTTTATTATGAATGATGAAGAAGAAAAATTAAATGCAGCAGCTAAGGAATTAAAGGATTTAATGAAATATATATATTCTGTTCATAAGTCTATAACAAAAGTAGAAGTTGGCTTTTCTGCAATGATTATAAAAAAAGCAATTGATATTATAGATACAGCTAAATATGCTTTAAAAAAATATAATATTACAATTCAAATATCATTATTAAGATTATTATGTGATAATTGTTTAGCAATAGAGGCAGCAAAAGAAATTGGCCTTTCTAGATATGTTGAAATGGTTAATAATAATGAAAGAGTATCAGATATAATTGTTGATGCTGAAACTGAACAAAATATGAGTGATGGTTATTTGAAAAAGAATGTTGCAAAGGATTATAAGGGCTTTGATAGATTATATAATTTTGCTTGTGAAAGTGTTCATTTTTCAAAACAAGCAATGGCTAATGCTTTTATAAAGGAAGATGACAAAATTAAAATAAATATAGAGCCTGGTAATAAAAATCAAAAAGAAGTAATTATCAAAAATAATTCTCAAATGATAATTTTGTGCAAGGTTATTAAAGATATGCTTATGAAATTGTGCCTATAGTTTGACAAAATATTTCAATTTTAATATAATAAAATTGATAAAAGTAAGCGTTTTTAGAAGTGGGGGTTCACTTATATGGATGCAGTAGAATTAGCAAAAAAAGAATTTTTTAGAACACAGGACTTAAGTCATGCTTTTGATGGATTAACAGGAGTTTTAAACAGAGAAATTCTTTTTTCATATGTTGAATATTTAATTAAACAAGGATCACAATTTTTGTTTGCTATCATTGATATTGATTATTTTAAAAATATAAATGATACATACGGACATTTAGTTGGTGATAGAGTTTTAAAGCAATTTGCCCAAAATTTGTATGATATCATAGGCGATAAAGCTTATATTGGTCGTTTTGGTGGAGACGAATTTATGCTTGTCATAAATGATATAAGCGAATATGATGATGTATGGAAAATTGCTCATGATTTGAATGTTAGAATGCGTAAGGAAGCCCAATTTCCTGTAAAAGAAACAGTTACATTTACATGTGGAATTGCTCGTCACCCTAAAGATGCTGTTACATTTGAAGAATTGTTTGAAAAAGCTGATAAAGCTTTATATAGAGGAAAAACAAAAGGAAGAAATTGTTTTATAATCTATTTACCAGAAAAACATGCTAAAATTGATTTAAATAAATCTAGATATGTTGATAAGGCTTTTGTAGAAATAAATGAACAGGTTTATCATACAGTATTTGATAAATCAATTGATACAAATAAAGCAATTGAAGAAGCAATTAAATATACTATGAGCTGTATGGAGCTTGAACATATCTGTATAGAAGGTAAAGAAAATATGCATTATAGCTTGGTACATAAATTATCTCCTGTAAAAGAATTTAAGCATATTCCAATTGCTTCATTAAATCAGGTTGCCGGAACTCATGGTTTATTATATGCAACTCAAAGAAGTGTTGTTAAGCCTTTATCAGAAAATTTATTTTACAACTTGGTTGAACAAAATATTAGCTCATTTGTTATCGCAAGAATTCAAGCATATGATAAATTCTATGGCTATATTAGATGCGAAATGACTAGTATAGTAAGAAATTGGCAATTGCAGGATATTGATGTTATATCAAATTTAGCAAGATGTATTGCTTTAAGATTATATTTTGATGAAAATTCTGATGTTGTTTTAAAATAAAGCAAAAAAAGAGATTGACTAGAATAAGTCAATCTCTTTTTTAAGTTCGTCTATAACATCTTTTTCATCTACTGTTTTATAAGGAACGCCTTTTTTAAATATTACAGCTTTTCCTTTACCACCAGCAATTCCAATATCTGCTTCCTTAGCTTCACCAGGACCATTAACTATACAACCCATAACAGCCACATGTATTTTTTTGTGAACTGTTTGTAGATACTCTTCAACTGCTTTAGCAATTGGTATTAAATCAACCTGAGTTCTACCACAAGTAGGACATGATGTTAATGTTGGAACATTTTCTTTTAAATGGCATTCATTTAAAATTTCTTTTGCTGCCCATATTTCATATTTAGGATCATCTGTTAAAGAAACTCTAATTGTATTACCGATTCCAGCTTCTAAGATTTTAGATAAACCAATAGAAGAAGCAATTAATCCTTTAAAGACTGTTCCTGATTCTGTTACACCTACATGTAAAGGATATGGGAATGTTTTTGCAGCAAGCTTATAAACCTCATAGCATAAATCTACATTAGAAGCCTTTAAAGAAATAACTATATCATGGAAATCTAAAGCTTCTAAAATTTCTACATGACGCTTTGCAGCTTCTATGAATGATTCAGGCTTTAAAGCTAAATCTTTTGGAAGAGAACCAGAATTAACACCAATTCTAATTGGAATATGTCTTTTTTTGCATTCTAATACAATTTCTTCAATTTTTGCTTTATCAGAAATATTTCCTGGATTTAATCTAATTTTATCTACGCCTTCTTTAATAGCGATTAAAGCAAGCTCAGGATCAAAATGAATATCAGCAACTAAAGGAATTGATATTTGAGATTTTATTTTTCCGATAGAATAAGCATCTTCCTTATCAAGTACAGCAACTCTAATAATATCACAGCCTAAAGCTTCAAGTTCTTTAATTTGTTTAACTGTAGCTTCAACATCTTTAGTTTTTGTGTTAGTCATACTTTGAATTAAAATGGGATTATCTCCACCTAAATATCTATTTCCGACTTTAACAACTATTGTATTATTTCTTAATAACATAATATCACCATATCAATTATACACTTAAATATTAAAAAATAAAAATATTTTGCTTGATTTCGTTTATATAATTTGTTAAAATCTTTATTGCATTATATTATTTATTTTGATATAATACGTTAGGAACTAATCTTCAAGTCTGGAGGGATAGAAACATGCGTGACTTAGTAAAATTAATTTGTTCTGAATGTAAGAATGAAAATTACTACACAGACAAGAATAAGAAGACAACTCCTGAAAGAATGGAGATCAAAAAATATTGTCCTCATTGCCGCAAGCATACAGAACATAAAGAAAAGAAGTAATTTTATTCTTAAGATATAAAGCCAATTATGGCTTTTTTTCTTTTTTTGAGTATAATGAAAATGGTGAATGATGGTGAATATTAAAAAAATATATCAAGATTATAAAAAAATATATCATAAATATAATTTAAATATAATAGCATCAATTCTTGGAAATATGTTTATGGCTATTTTGAATTTAATTTTAATTATAAATGGTGGTTCATTGTTCTTAACAGGTGCTATTTTGTTTTATTTATTAATGAGCCTCTTAAGATGTGTATCCTTTATATTATATAAAAAGGGTAAATCTGAAAGAAAAATTGGTATATTTTATGCGGTATCATCAACTTTTATATATTTATTAATTCCTTCTTTGTTAGCATATGTTTTATCTGTTAAAGAATATCATCCTTTTTTTATAGAATGGTTCATTTATGCATATGCATTATATGCGACACTTAAAATGGTATTTGCCTTCATGCATATTAAAAGAACATTTGTTGAAAAAGATATTTATTTAATAGATATAAAGGTTAGTAATCTTGTTTTAGCTTTTTATACTGTATTTTTGTTAGCATTTAATTTAATATACGCTAATGGTGAAATGGATAATGAAATGTTTAGCATAATGATTTTTATAAATGTAATAGTTATCATATCAGCTATTGTAGCATTAATAATAATGTATAGAATATTAAAATGGAGTAAGAATGATGATTGAAAAATTTACAACAGGTTCTTTTTTTACAAATAGCTACATAATTTCAAATGAAAAGAATGAATGTATAATTGTAGACCCAGGCCTAAATTATAGAAAAGTAGCTGAATATATTAAAGAAAAATATATTCCTAAAGCAATCTTAATAACGCATGGTCATGTTGATCATATAGATGGAATAAATTATTTTTTAGATTTACCTATTTATATATCAGAAAAAGAAATTAATTCATTTTATGATACTTATGAATCATTATATGATATGGTAGGACGTATCAATCCTTTTAATGAAGGAATGCTTGATATAAGAAAATTAAATGATGGAGATATTATTAATTTAATAGGATATGAAATAAAGGTTATAGAAACACCTGGTCATACGAATGGATCTATATGCTTTTTGATTGGAAATGATTTATTTAGTGGTGACACATTGTTTAATGAATCAATTGGAAGAACTGATTTTCCAAATGGCGATTATAAAAAAATGGAAAAATCGTTAAATAAGCTTATGGAATTAAATGATGATATTAATGTCTATCCAGGTCATAACGAAAAAACAACAATCGGATATGAAAAATATCACAATCCATTCTTAAATTAGTAAATATTTGAATTATTTTTAAAAAATATCGATTATTTTTGAATTTTATTTATAAAAAGTCTTTTTTATAAAAATAAATTATGATAAAATAATTTTAAATTTTTATAAGGAGAGGTATAGTTATGAAAAGATTAATAATACCTAAAAATTATGAACCAAAATTAAATTTATTGGAAACTGAAATAGCTATTAAATATGTAAAAGACACATTTGAAAAGCTTTTAGCAGAAAAACTTCATTTAACAAGAGTATCAGCACCATTATTTGTTTTTCCTTCAACAGGCTTAAATGATAATTTATGCGGTTGGGAAAGAAGAGTAAATTTTGATATTCATAATGTTAAAGAAGAAGTTGAAATTGTTCAATCATTAGCTAAGTGGAAAAGAAATGCTTTAGCTCGTTATGGCTTTGTAAAGCATACAGGTCTATACACAGATATGAATGCTATAAGACGTGATGAGGATTTAGATACTATGCATTCAGCTTATGTAGATCAATGGGACTGGGAAAAGATAATTTCAAAAGAAGATAGAAATGTTAATTATTTAAAGAATACAGTTAAAGATATTTATTCTGTTATTAAAGAATTAGAAAATAAGCTTTATCAAAAATTCCCTAAGCTTTTCATTGAACTTCCTGAAGATATTTTCTTTATAACATCAGAAGAATTATTACAAATGTATCCTGATAAAACTCCAAACGAAAGAGAATATTTAATCTGTAAGGATAAAAAAGCTGTTTTTTTAATGAATATAGGTAATAAATTATCTAATGGAGAGCCTCATGATGGAAGAGCTGCCGATTATGATGATTGGAAATTTAATGGTGATATCTTATTATATTATGATGTATTAGATATCGCATTTGAAATATCTTCAATGGGTATTAGAGTTGATGCTGAATCTATCCAATCTCAAATTAAGGAGCATCATGAAGAATATAAGTTAGAAAATCCATATGTTAAGGATGTAATTTCAGGAAAGCTTCCTTTAACAATTGGTGGCGGTATTGGTCAATCTAGATTATGTATGTTTTTCTTAAGAAAGGCTCATATAGGTGAGGTTCAGGCTTCAGTTTGGACTGATGAGGATATCGAATTATTAAAGAAGAATAATATTACATTATTATAATTTTTGTTAGCACACCTTTAGGGGCGTGCTTTTTGTTTTTTAATCTTTTAGCACTAAAATGTTGACAGTGCCAAAAGATTGTTTTATAATATATTTGCATTCAAGAAAGAAGAGTGCAAAGAGGTGATTTTATGTTATCAGATCGACAAAAGCTGATTTTAAAAGCAATAATTGAAGAATATGTTATATCAAATGAGCCTGTAGGTTCAAAGGTTTTAACGGGTAAACCATTCTTAGATTATTCATCAGCTACTATTAGATATGATATGCAGAGCCTTGAAGAAGATGGTTATCTAGAAAAGACTCACACTTCATCAGGTAGAGTTCCATCAGAGGTTGGATATAGATATTATATTGATCATCTTTTAACAAGAGATGATGAGGTATCTAAGTATTTTAACTATATTGATGAGATTTTAGATAATGAAAATCTAACTAAGGAAGAAGCCTTAAAAAAGGTTACAGATTTTTTAAGTGAATTAACAGGTTATTATGCAGCAATTAATTTATCAAGTAATGATTATGCTAATGTTATGAAGATGGAAATTGTTCCTCTATCTAATAATGAAGCAGTATTATTGATTGTTACAAATAATGGTTCAGTTCAATCTCAAAAGATCTCAATTCCTAATGGTTATAATATGGATGATTTATTAAGAATCATTCAAATGTTTGATAACGCAATGTATGAGCATTCAATTTCTGAAATAAGAGATATATTATCTAAGGAAGCCGCTAAGCCTAGAATTAGACAAATGGTTGATTTTAGAGATGATATCTTAAATTTCATGATTAAGGGCTTTTCAAGATTCTTAAACATTCAAACATATGATTCTGGTCTTTCAAGATTATTCAATCAACCTGAATTACAGGATTACCAAGTAATGCAAAACATTATTAAGGCAGTTGATGATGATTCAGTTAGAAGATTTAATTCAAGTGAGGTTGGAATTAAGGTTCATGTTGGAACTGAAAATTTATGTAAAGGTCTTGAGGAATGTTCTATAGTTTCAATGCCATATTTCATTGGTGATGGTGAATACGGTACAATCGTACTTGTAGGACCTAAGAGAATGAATTATCGTGGTGTTATTCCTCTTTTAGAATATGTAGCTAAAAGTATGGACAAATTAGATAAAAAGTAGGTGTGGATATTTTGGAAGAGAATGAAAAGAAGGTTGAAGAAGAGGTAGTAAAAGATAAGGAAACTGCTGAAGCTTCAACAGAAAAAAAAGAAGAACCCAAAAAAGAAAAGAAAAATAAAGATAAAGAAAAGATCGCAAAGCTTGAAGCTGATTATAAAGAATTAAAAAATGAATATTTAAAGGTTTATGCTGAAATGGAAAACACAAAGCGTAGACTTAATGAACAAGCTGTCAAGGATAGAAAATATGCATCTCAAAATGTCGTTGGAGAATTAATTAATCCAATTGATATGCTAATTAAGATTGTAAATATGCCTTCTGATAATCCTGAGGTTAAGAATTATCAAATTGGTTTCCAAATGATTGCAAATCAATTATTAGATATTTTGAAATCTGAGGGATTAAGCCATGTTGAATCTTTAGGAAAAGAATTTGATCCTAAGACAATGCAGGCTGTTGAAACTTGTGAATCTGAAGAAGATAACAAGGTTGTAAAAGTTATGCAAGAAGGCTATATGTATAAAGATAGAGTTTTAAGACCTGCGATGGTAGTTGTAGGAAAGAAAAAAGAAATTAAAGAAGAAGAGGTAATGTAATATGTCAAATAAAGTTATAGGTATCGATTTAGGTACAACAAATTCATGTGTATGTGTTATGGAAGCTGGCGAATCTAAGGTTATCGCTAACCCAGAAGGTTCAAGAACTACTCCATCTGTAGTAGCATTTAAGGGTGATGAAATTCAAGTTGGTGATGTTGCAAAGCGTCAAGCAATTACTAACCCTAATACAGTATCATCAATTAAGCGTCATATGGGTGATGCTTCATATAAGGTTGATATTAATGGTAAGAAATATACTCCACAAGAAATTTCAGCTATGATTTTACAAAA
>JAEEGL012760302.1_pt1 | contig 14358 bp, 11 predicted proteins | sample 9134231 | NCBI WGS metagenome assembly JAEEGL01 (sample SAMN16246548, study PRJNA631951) | gut metagenome | biome: gut microbiome; feature: rumen; material: fiber-attached | host: Bos | place: Iran: Karaj | collected 2018-10
CCTTCAAAAATTCTTCTATCTCTGGTCCAAACCACGCATGTCTAGTTTTATATGATTTTGTATTTAAAATTTGAATTCTTTTTTCAGTCATATCTATGTCAGACCATTTTAAATTTAATATTTCGCCTTCTCTCATACCGCATAACAGAGACATCAATGCAATATCATGTAAATCTTTATCTCGTTTTTTTAATTCATCTAAAATAATTTTAGCCTCTTCTTCACTCAAGAATCTCGTCCTTTCATTATCAAGATATTTTATCACACACTCTTTTGTAGGACAGTCTCCACTAACTATTTTATATTTCTTGGCAAGATTCCACACTTGAGATATTACTGAAAGAGCATAATTCTTTGTTCTTTTTGCGCATCCTTCATTTGTCATGTTTAATAGCATTTTATCTAGATAAAATCTATTAACATTTATTAATGCAATATCTTTGAATATAGGAGAAATCCATTTGTTATAATAGCATCTTTCTGAATGAATTGTATTATCTCTCTTGTAGCTTTCAGCTTGCGGCATATATGTTTCTTCGAAAAATGTGCCAAACGATATCCTGCGTTTTTCCTCCTCTTCCGCCTGTTCCTTTTTTCGGATATCACTGGCCCTGTTTTCGGCGCGCAGTTCCTCGTAGGACTGCGGGCCTGTCCCGTTGCGGATGTTGTCCTTGATGAGTTTCAGAATGTCGTACGCCTTCTCGGGGGTCTTCCCTTCGGAGGCCCAGCCGACCCCCTCCTCCTTGTCTTTGCCGTCCACCTTGTAGCGGATGGTGTAGTACCTGTCCTTGTTGACGGCCCCGTGCTTGCGGGTGGGATGTTCGCGGTACCGGACTCCTGGAAACGCCGTCTTGTGCTTGACCTTCGACTGTGCCATGCTAGCCCCGCTATAGCCCCGCTCCGATCGCTCGGAAGGGGTTGCCAAGTGTTGAGATGGATAGAGGCGGTTTACCATCAACCAGCCGGAATAACAAGCAATTTTCTAAAGATGTCGCAAACGGCATCGAAGTGTGTAAGCTACGCAAAAGGATTTCACCATCATGTGGCGCTTTTTCAACAGACGGCTCGAGGAAGTACTGGGAGCCGCCATGCTTGCCGTCATGGTGACGGTGACCTTCGTCAACGTCATCGTCCGCTATTGCACGACCTTTTCCTTCGCCTGGACTGAGGAGATCACCATCAACTTCTTCGTCTGGGTCGTCCTGCTGGGCACGGCCCGCTCTTTCCGGGAAGGCGGTAACCTCTGCATGAACCTGCTCTACAAAGCCCTCCCCAGCCCCCTGCGCCTGGTCTGCTACCTCGCGGGCATCGGCATCTGCCTTCTCTTCTTTGGCGCCCTTGCCTGGACGGGCATCCTGGAGGTTCTGGACGAGATTGACCTGCAGGCGACCTCGGAGTCTCTGGAAATCCCCGTCTGGATCTACACCGTCGGCACGCCGTTCCTGTCTGCGCTCACTCTGATCCGCATACTCCAAAACGCCACCGAGACCATCGGTACAAGAAGCTGGTAGGGAGCATACGCCATGAACAGCCAAGCCTTCGCCGATCCTGCCTTCTGGATGCTCGTCCTCTTCCTGGTGCCCCTGCTCATCCGCGTGCCCATCGCCGTCTCCCTCGGCTTCGCGGCCCTTGCCGTCGTGTGGGGCTGGGACATGGGCGTCAACATGATCTCCTACAACTTCTTTGCCGGCATCGCCAAGTTCCCCCTGCTCGCCATCCCCTTCTTCGTCCTGGCAGGCTACATCATGGAGCGCGCCGGCATAGCAGCCCGCATTATCGAACTCATGGAGGCCCTGGTCGGCGAAAAGACCGGTGGCCTTGCCATTGCGGCCGTCGCCGTCTGCACCTTCTGGGGTGCCGTGAGCGGTTCCGGACCCGCCACCGTGGCGGCCCTCGGCCTCGTGCTCATTCCCGGCATGGCCAAGGCCGGCTACGACAAGCCCTTCGCAGCCTCCACCATCGCCGTCACCTCGGGCCTTGCCATCGTCATTCCCCCGAGCATCGCCTTCATCGTCTACGGCGGCATCACAAACACCTCAGTACCGGCCCTCTTCGCAGCCGGCTTCGTGCCCGGCCTTGTGGTGGCGGGCTTCATCCTCATGGCCGTGCTCCTTATCTCGCACAAGCGGAACTACCACGGCGTTAAGCGCACCAAGCCACTGTTAGCGGTCTTCAAAGACTCCTTCTGGGGAGCCATGACGCCCGTCGTCATCCTCGGCGGCATCTACGGCGGCATCTTCACCCCCACAGAGGCTGCAGCCATCGCCGTCTTCTACGGGCTCTTCGTCGGCATCTTCATCTACAAGACCATCGCTAGCGCCAAGATGCTCTTCGAGATCTTCGCCGAGTCCATGCGCGCCACGGCAGTCGTCATGATTGTCGTCACCTGCGCAGGCCTCTTCAGCTGGGTGGCGTCCACGGTCGGGCTCATCGAGAAGGGCTCTGTGGCGCTGCTCTCCATTTCCAGCAACGAGTGGGTGATCATGCTGATTATCAACGTCATCCTGCTCTTTGCCGGCATGCTGCTGGACGCCATCTCCATCTACTACGTTTTCCTGCCCTTCATGATGCCCATCATGGCCGCCTTCGGCTGGGATCCCATCTGGTTCGGCATCGTCATGACCATCAACCTCGCCATAGGCCAGGTGACTCCTCCCGTGGCCGTAAACCTCTACGTGGCCGCCAACATCAGCGACCTCACCATCGAAGATGTGAGCCGCTCCAGCCTCCCGCTCATTCTGGCGGCCTTCCTGGCCCTTGTCGTGATCATCCTCTTTCCCGGACTTTCCACCTTCATGCCGAAGCTGCTGGGACTGTAGGCCCCGGGCACGGAAGCACGACCGACAAAAAGCTGTACATGGTTATTGCGTGTGTAGTATGTCGCACGCCATTGCAATTTAGCTTGTCACATTATCTTATTCGGTTTGGCACATCTTTGAGAATGTTTTGCAACATGCCGATATCATTGAATAATATTTTTCGTTCCGAGCTTGGCGTGACAGGATCAAATAACGATTTGCGACAAATGACAAAACCTACGCACAGAAACAACGAAGTGAAAAACGCTACAGGACAGTGATCTACCCCCTGTCCAGGGCGTTAGGCCAGCTGGTAGAAGATGGCCTTTCGGGCCTCGTCGTCCGCCACGACGACGGCTTCGACCACCCTGCGGTTCCGGGCCTCGTAGCCTCGGGCATAGCCCAGCCCCTGCAGCTGCTCGATGCCTTCGGCCTTGAGCGCGTCTACCCTCTTTGAGAAGAGGGCAAACTTGAATTCCAGAACCACGATGAGCTTGTCGAACTGAATGACCACGTCGCTCCGTCCCCGGCTGGCGTGCACTTCGGCATGGGTGACGATGTCCGCTCCGCGGAGCAGCATGCGGAAGAGCGAACGGTACCAGAATTCGTCCCGCTTGGGGAAATCGTCGTAGGCAATGTCTGCCAGCGCTTTGTTGAACTGAACGCCGAGTTCTGCAATGTCAGCCTTCTGCAAGGCTCTCCAAATATCCGTTCCTAGCGTCATATAGAGTTTGATGCCAAGTGCATTCTCCAAATATAGAGATGATATAGAATTCAGCACCTCTTTATTTGGATAATCGAGTACAATTTTTGCACCCTCCATCTTTTCTATTGTTAGATACCCACTTTGAAATAAAAAACTTTCCGGATTAGCATGTTCTATTTCACTACTATCTGAAAAATTTTCATTTACTTCTATATGACGATATTGTTCAGGAGATTGGACTTGATGCTCTTTCATCCAATCAATAATAAACGATGGGTTTCCAGAATAATACCAATAATTTCCTATTTTGTTCTTTGTAAAGTACATTAAAATTGAAAATGGATTATAAACTTTTATTTTGCCATCAAAACAAAAACCATCATAATATTCTTTTAGGTCTTTCAATATATCTTCTTCGTTTTTGTTTGTTACACATGATGTTTTCTTAATCCATGTTGCAAAGTTTTTATTTAATTCACCCTGTGTATAACCAACAATATCTCCAAACCCTTCTTGCATAGATATATCATTCAAATTATTCATTGCAGAAAATATGCCTGCTTTTGTAAACTTTGATATACCTGTAATAAAAACATAACGAAAACATTCGTCGTATCCCTTCACAAGTGTGAAAATATTACGCATTATAATTCTTAATGAATTAGCTTTTTCAATATCTATTATATTATCTAATATTGGTTTGTCGTATTCATCCACTAATAAAACAATATCTCCATATTTATCATACATGTTTTCTATTAAATCTGCCAACACAGCAACACACATATCGGAATGATTAATTTGTACACCATGTCTTTTGGCGATTTTTTCAAAAAATTTGACAAGAGATGTATTAAATTCTTCTGCTAAAGTATATGGGTACAACAGGCTCATGTCGAGACGTATGACTGGACAGGGATGCTCGCTTTGCCTCTTAACCCAGTTTTCGGCCGCCAAGCCACGGAAGAACTCTGCCCGCCCGCTGAACATGGCTTCCAGCGTGGACACCGTCAGCGACTTGCCGAAGCGACGGGGCCGGGAAAGGAAAATTCTGCGCCCCATCTGGATCATTTCGAGCAGGCGGGCCGTTTTGTCGACGTACAGCATGTCGTCGCGACGCAGCATGGCGAAGCCCTGCACGCCTGTTGGCAATTCCTTCATGACCATCTCTCCCGACGCAGGCTCTTCGTGCATGGCTGGCTGCTGCATCGCGCCACGCCGTCCTACCTCACCAATTGAGCTAATTTTCCTGTTTCCCCATGTCAAGAATGAAGCCGTTATGACTGACGGGAAAGGCGTCAGTACGGGACGTGCTGACTGTGGGCAAGGCGTCTCTGCCATCCCCTGCCATGCCAGCTCCGCAAAGGCGCAGGCCCCTGTCCATGTGCCGCTGCCAGGCCAGACGAAGCGGACATGTGCGAGGCCGTACCTGTCAGGCACCTCATGGCTCTGGAGCAGGCCTGCGGCCGTGAAGGAGGCAGCGTCGGAAGCCGGAAGGAAGCGCACCCCACGGCCGGCGCTGATGCTCGCCACGATGGCGCCCAGCGATTCGAACTCCATGATCTGGGGGGCGCCGATACCCTCGTCCTCCTGCCAGCGTTCAAGGAGCTTCCGGGAGAAGCAGCCCTTGGCAGTGCCGGCAGGGTGCGACAGAGCAGCTCCGCTGCAGGAACGCCCAGCCCTGCTTCCGACCTGCGCAGGAGCACGAGGCGCTCCTGCGCATGGCAATGGCCGTGTAGGACTGCTGGCGAGCCTGCGGCAGGCGCGGGGAGCAGGATGCCGTGCACTGGCTTCTGCGCCGGACAAGCGTCAGGTCCGTCAAGCTACCCAGCAGAACCGCGAGGCGACCGCGTTCTGCGGCATATCCTCCTGCGTCCTGCCCCGCCCTGCCCCGCAACCTGAAGCTGGTGCCGAAGCGCTATGTGGATAACGCCAAGGGCATGTTCCTCCCCCATTCGCCGAAAGCGCAGGAAGCCGCCATGCGCACCTATGCGACTGCGCTTCCCCAGCTGCCGGCGGTCGTCTGCTGCCAGGGCTGCAAAGAGGAGCTTGAGCTTGCCGGCATCGACATGCGCTATCTGGCGACCTTGCTCTTTGCCGGCGATACTGGGCAGGCGGCATGACGCACCAAGCGCCTGCCTCCCGAAGCCTGCCTGCTGGCCCGCAACGACTTGCACAGGGCGCCCGTCTTTGCCGCCACGCCGTGGCCGAGCCTCTTCGCATCTCTGGAAACCGGCGCCTGGATCATCACAAGCGGAACGCTGGCGCTGGACACGACTGGCAGGACTGGAGCGCCCTCGGCGGGGCTGGCCTCTTCGCCACCGCTTTTGCAGCTACGCTCTTGAAGAACGGCTTTCCCGGGGGCAATTGCGACGTTGGCACGGCATCTTCAATGGCCATACAATCAAAAAAGCCCCTGCAGAAAATCGCTGCAAGGGCTTTCTCGTAGTCTGGAGCCAACTGAGAGACTTGAACTCTCGACCTGCTGATTACGAATCAGCTGCTCTACCAACTGAGCTAAGTTGGCAAAATTTGCTCAAAAAGCTTCTAGCCGAAAGACAGCCTCCTGTCAATCTACAGGACGCTACTTCTTGCCGGTCTTCTTGGAACTCCTGCCTGCCGGAACGACGGTAATCTCGCGGCGCTGGCGCTTGCCCTGCTGCTCGGCGCCCTTGCCGCCCTGAGACCTGCCGGCGGAAGCGCCAGGCTTATTCTGATCGCTCCTGCGGGCGTCCTTGTCCTTCTTCTCGGAACGGCCTGGCGCAGAGGAGGAGCCGCGCCTCTGCGAAGACGAACGGGCTTCGTCCCTGTCACGGGAACGCTCCTTGCCGGAACCTCTGGCCTCGTCCCTGCCACGGCCTCCACGGGAGCCTCTCGCCTCGTCGCGATCCCGATCCCTGCGCGAAGACCGCGCTTCGTCGCGATCCCTATCGCGTCCGCGACGGGAGCTTCTGGCATCGTCGCGGTCACGGTCCCTGCGGGACGACCGCGCCTCGTCGCGATCGCGATCACGGCCACGACGGGATCCCCTGGCCTCGTCCCTGTCTCGATCGCGACGGGAACTTCTTGCCTCGTCGCGGTCACGGTCGCGACCGCGGCGGGAGCCTCTCGCCTCCTCCCTATCCCGATCGCGGCGGGACGATTTCGCTTCGTCCCGATCGCGGTCACGGCCGCGACGGGAACCTCTGGCCTCGTCCCTGTCCCGATCGCGACGGGAACTTCTTGCCTCGTCGCGGTCACGGTCGCGGTCACGCCCGCGCCTGCGCTCGGCGCGCTCTTCGCGCTCGCGCGAGGCCTTCGAGCGCCGGTACTCGCGGTCTGCCTCTTCCGAAGCCTGAGCCAGCGCCAAACTGCCCTTGCTCATGTCCACGCGGCGCGCGCCAACGAAATGGGTCTTGAAGAAGCCCGACTCCATGGACTCGATGCGCACGCGCGTGTTGGTGCGCGGCGCATGGATGAATTTGCCGTCGCCTATGTAGATGCCGGTGTGGTAGCCGCCGTGCGCGCGACGGAAGGCGACGATGTCGCCAGGCCGCATCTGGGAGAGATCCCGGATGGCGAAACCGACTTCCTTCTGCTCGGCGGCCGTGCGGGGCAGCCTGACGCCGGCGCCCCGGTAGGCCCACTGCACGAGGCCCGAGCAGTCGAAGCCGCCGGGCTTGACGCCGCCCCAGACGTAGGGGGTACCAATGGCGGAGTGGGCGCGGCGGAGCACCTTGCCGGAAACCGTGGGGTCGTTCTCCTCAGTCCAGTCCCAGTCGCCGCCCAGGTCGGCATAGCCGGCGTAGGACTGGCGGAAGCGCTCGTAGTCGGCGTAGCTGTCTTCTGGCTTCTTCCTGTGGGAGCAACCAAAGGAGAGGACGCAGACAAGCACAAGGATCAGGACTTTGTAGGCATTATCCATTTCGACTCCACTCGCGTCGGGTGGCCTGGCAGAAGCGCAAGGCCGGTCTCAACAAGATCCTATAAACAATTTGAGGCCGTTTCGACAAGGACGCCTCGCCGGCGAAAGCCAGCCTGGAGCCGTGCAAGTCTATGCAATTTCAAGAGGTTGTCGAGAAAAATGCCCTCTTCGCGCAGAAGGAAGAAAAATTGCGGCCTGCCTGCCGAGACGCCCCTAGCGACTCTGAACCTCGAAATTGCGCTCAATGCAGGCCATGGCATTGTGGTTGTGGATGGACTCCATGCTCTCCACCTCCACGCGGTAGCCCCTGAGGTGCGGGTGCACGTCCAGCTGCTTGGCGACGTTGCGCACCACGTCTTCGACGAAGCAGGGATTGGCGAAGGCGTGCTCGGTGACGTACTTCTCGTCCTCGCGCTTGAGTATGGTGTAGACGGGACTGGACCCGGCCCGCTCGGCTATCTCCACAAAGTCCTCAATCCAGTCGAAGCCGCACATGAGCAGGGTCATCCTGACAAGGGTCCGCTGGCTGTGGGCGCCCTCGTTGCTGATGGCCTTGGAGCAGGGGCAGACGGTCATGACCGGCACCTCGATGCCGAGGATGAAGGACTGCTCGTCTGCGGCGTTGAGCTCGCCCGTGAGGGTGCAGCTGTAGGCAACGAAGCTCGACGCCCCGGAGGACGGCGCCTTCTTGCGGATGAAGTAGGGAAAGCGGAAGCAGACCTGGGCGCGCTTGGCCTCGAGGCGCTCCTTGATGGTGGCGAGCAGGCCCCGCAGCGAGTGGTAGCTGATCTCGCCGGCCCAGTTCTCCATGGCTTCGACGAAGCGGCTCATGTGCGTCCCCTTGAAGGAGGCGGGCAGATCCACCGTGAGATCGGCGCAGGCCACCGTGCGCTGCGTGCCGTTGGCGCGGTCTCGCGCGGAGATGGGCACTCTGACGCCGCGCACGCCGACCCGGTCGATGGGCAGAGGCACTTCAGGCGCATTTTTCTGAACGTCGATCATCAGGCCAAATCCTTTCCAGTTGTCGTGGGCACGAAGACGCCGTGCTTGACGCCGCTGCAGGCGACGAGCCTGTCGGCAAGGGAGCTCACGCTGCCGGCCTCGCCCCGGAGCACGAGCACCTCGAGGCAGTTGTGGTGGTCAAGGTGGACGTGCATGGACGTCACCACCACGCCGTAGTGGTCGTGCTGGATGTCCATGAGGCGCCGGGCGAGATCGTGGGAATGGTGGTCGTAGACAAGCGTCAGCGTGCCGGCCAGCTCGCCGCTCTGCTTCTTCCACTCGTCGCGGATCAGCGCCTGGCGAATGAGGTCGCGTATCGCCTCGGAGCGGTTCGTGTAGCTTTTGCGCCGGCACAGGTCATCGAAGGGAATGAGCAGATCCTCGCTCAGGGAAACACCGAAACGGGCAAGCTTGGCCATAGCGTCCTCTCATCCAGAAAGCATGCCGCAGAAGCAGATCACAGCCTCTGCGCAAAAGGCGTGTTCCAAGTAAGCCCCTATCTTCCCGCATGTCAATCGGGTTCGGCCCGGCGCCGAAGCGGCCCGTTCCCCCCGGCCTCAGCGACCTCCGCCATAACTATTGTTCATCCCCCGCGCATCTGCTATACGAAACTGATATTTCACCATGCTGGAGGCACAATGGGGCAGGACATCTTTGACACGGCAATAATTCTTCTGCTGACCTTTTTCACCATCCGCGGCTGGCTGAACGGCTTCGTTGGCGAGATTGCGGCCATCGTCTCCCTGATAGGCGGCTTCTGGGCAGCCCACACCTTCCACAAGGACCTTGCGCCGCAGCTCACCTTCGTCTCCGACCCGCTCTGGCAGAACATGGGCGCCTACATCATCATCTTCGTGGCCGTCATCATTGCCGTGGCCGTGGTCGCCAAGCTCTTCCAGCGCATACTCTCCTTCGCCTTCATCGCCTGGGCCGACAGGGTGTTCGGCGCCCTGCTGGGCCTGGCCAAGGGCCTCATCCTCTGCACCATCGCCTTCGTCTTCATCAACAAGTTCTTCGCCACCGCCGAATTTTTCCAGCAATCCCGGGTGCGGCCCTACTTCGCAACCTTCATCGAGCAGGTGCGCACCCATCTGCCCCCCGACGTCGTGAAGCGCTTCAGCATCTGACGCCCGCAGCCCAAGGAACATCGCCATGAACGAATGCAGCATCGACCAGCTTAAGGATATCGTCGCCCGCCTCACCGGCCCCGGCGGCTGCCCCTGGGACAGCAAGCAGACGCCCGAAACCCTCAGCGAGTACATCATCGAGGAAAGCCACGAACTGGTCAGCGCCATACGCTACGGCAGTCCCGACGACGTGTGCGAGGAGCTCGGCGACGTTGCCTTCCTGCTGGTGACCATAGCCCACCACTTCGAAAAGCAGGGCAAGTTCACGCTGGACGACGTCTTCAAGCGAAACGCAGCCAAGATGATCCACCGCCACCCCCACGTCTTCGGGAACGAGAAGTTCGAGAGCCTCGACGAGCAGCTGAGGGCCTGGGAGGCCCTGAAGAAGGAGGAGCACCGGGAGGAGGGCAAGGCGACCGGCATGTTCGACTCCCTGCCCCGCGACCTCGACCCGCTGGCCCGCGCCTACCGCATCCACGCCAAGGCCTCGCGCGTCGGCTTCACCTGGGAAAGCGACGAGGACGTCGAGCAGCAGGTGGAGGCCGAATGGCTGGAGTACCTCGACGCCCAGAACCGGGGCGACGAGGCCGGCGTCAAGCATGAAATAGGCGACCTTGTCCTGACCCTGGCCGAACTGGGGCGCCGCCGCGGCGTCAAGGCCAACGAGGCGCTGGACAACGCCAACGAGCGCTTCCTGTCGCGCTTCCGCCGCATGGAGGAGCTCGCCTGCGCCCAGAAGCGGGAGCTCGGGGACATGAGCCTGGACGAACAGAACGAGCTCTGGGAACAGGCAAAGCAGGAAGAGGCCGGACAGGCTCCGGGCCAAAGCGCAGCCGATGCCCCCCTCGCGAAGCAAAGCCAGGCCGGCTAGCCGCGACAGGTGCCGGTGCCTGGCAGCGGCCCTTGCGGTCCTCTGCCTTGCCCTGACGCCCGCCGGCTGCGGCCAGGGGAGCCAGCGCGAGCGCGCCGGCACCCTGGAGAAACCCACCCTGGGCGGCACGGATCGCCGGGTGAGTCCCGCCTACGCGCAGTGGCTCAGCCGCCAGAGCATGCTCAGCCGGGCCGAGGAGCTCGTCCAGTCCGTCTCCGGCACAGCCAGGCTCTGGGGGCACAGCTCCGGCGTCCAGGACATAGGGCTCGTGCTCAAGGCCGCCCCCAGCTGGCTTGCGCTCAATCCCTGGCGCGCGGGCCTCGGGACGCCCTTTGCGAAGCATCTCGGCGAAATCGACGCCAGCCTGGCGGCCTGGGGCTTCCAGGGCATCTACCTCTCGCCCCTGCTCGAAACCGACGGCGTGTGGCTCAACGACCGTTCGACCGCCCGCTTCGGCTCCAGCGCCTGTTCCATCGCCCCTGCCCACGAAGCGGGACAGGCAGGCGACATTGCCTCCCGCATCGGCAGGGTGGAATCCCTCGGCCTCCAGCAGGGCACGGCCATCGTGCCGGCTGCCACGGGCATGGGTCCCGACTTCATGCTCCAGGCCAGGCGCCATGCGACCCACCAGGGCCTCTACTGCATGATGGAGATCCCCAAGGCCTTCTGGCCCGAACTGCCCAAGGCCGCCGACAGCTGGGACTGCGCCCCGCTTTCCGCCAAGGTCTGCGCCCGCCTTGCCGAAGGGGGCGTCATTCCGCGGGGCCTGGCGCAGGACAAGGCTGCAGGCGCCCTTGCCGCCGGCTGGGCCGCCACGGGCGAAGTGCTCGGCACGGACGGCGTGCTCCGCCGCTACGCCTACCGCTGGGCCCTCAGCCCCTGGCGTCCCGTTCTGCTCTGGCAGGATCCCTCGGGCAGGGCGCGCAGCCTGCTGGCAGGATCCATCATCCAGACTACGGGCCTCCAGCGCCAGACCCTGGCCGGCATCAGCCTTGCCGGCCTGAAGGGGCTCGACGCCCCGGGTCCCGATCCGGCTGCGCCAAGCCTTGCTCCCGCGCCGGAAGCCCTTGCCGACATGACAGGCCAGGTGCACCGCTACGGCGGCTGGAGCCTGCTCGCGGATTCGGCCTCTGCAGCCGACGGCACCCTTTCCCGCTTCCTCGCCTGCGCCGACTTCGTTGCCGTGCCGGAGCTGCCGGGGCTTGTGCGCCAGGCCTTCCAAAGCGGCAGCGCCGCTCCCGTGGCGGCCCTGCTCGAGTCCCTGGCCGCGCTTGGCCCCGATGCCAGGCGCCTTGCCCTGGGACTGGAGGACGCCGAAAGCCCCCAGACCAGCGCGGGCCTGGCCATGGCCCTGCTCGGCAGGAGCGGTCCTGCACGCGGCGAAGACAGGGCGAAGGCCGCCTCCCTTGTCCACGCCATGGCAGCCCTTCCCTGCGCGCTGCCGGGCCTGTGCTTCGTGGCCTACGAGGATCTCGCCGGCCTCGCCAAGCCCGGCGATCCCGGATCGGCCCTCTTTGCCTGGCCAGAGCGCGGGCGAGGCGAGGCTGCCTTGGCCCAGGAGCCGGCCGCTCTGCTGGCCGGCACGCTCAAGGTGCGCGCCGAACGCAGGGCAGCCGAAGGCCGCATCGCGGCCCTCGCGCATTCCACCTCCGCGCTCGCCGTGGCCAACGGGCTGCCGGACGGATCGCTGCTTGTCTGCGCAGTCAACTTTTCCGGACAGGACCAGGTGCAGACAATTGCCATTCCCCCCGCTTGCAAGGTACACAGAATTGAAACGCTCACGCCCGGCGCCACGGGCGCGGCGCGCCTTTCCGGGCGCGTCCTCACCATTTCCCTCAACGCCCGCCAGGCCGTCCACGTCCTTGTGGACGCCGGAAACGGCAGGAAAGGATTGTGACCATGGCAGACCCCAGCAGCCTACCAGAAGCCAGCGGACCAGGCGCCGCCGATGCCGCGCCAGGCCCTGCAGAAGGCGCCATTGCGATGCCGGCATCGCAGGAGGAACTCTCCCAGCCTGCGGAAGCCCTTCCCGGCAAAAGCGAAGCCGGCGAGGCCTGCGGGCAGCCCGGCGGACAGCCTGCCGACACGCCGTCCAGTCAGCCTGCCGGCGAGCTCTTTGCCATGGACAATGCTCCCGGCAAGGACGGCTTGGCGGATCCCTCCGGCGCATCGGGCGCCGATGAACTCTTTGCCATGGACGAAGGGGCGCCGAAGCCCGCCGAGGCCGAGGCCGACGAAGGCCCGCTGGCGCCCGAAGACGCCAAGACCCACAATCCCCTCTTCCGGGGGCTGGCCTTCGCAACGCCCCTGGTCCTGCTGGCCGCCATGGCGGCCTGCTGCTGGCCGCCCTTCTACATCGGCGACCTCTACTGCCCCCAGGAAGTCCTGCACTGGAAGTTCATCCAGTCCCTCGGCACCTCGCCCCTGCTGCCAAGCGCCGACGGCGCCTGCTGCATGCCCCTCTTCCCCTGGCTTGCCCACTTCATCTCCCTGGCGCTCGGCGGATCATCCCTCGCCCTGCCGCTGGCCAGCTTCGCCGGCGCCTGCGTCGCCATGCTCGGCCTCTGGCTGCTCTGCCGGCTTGGGCGCTTAGGTCGCTACACCCCGATGGCCGCAGGCCTTGTCTTGCTCTGCATGCCGGCCTTTCTGGCACTTGCCCAGTTCCTCGGCCCTGTCGCGACGGCCACGGGCCTGACCCTCGCCTCGCTCGGCCTGCTGGCCCGCGCCTGGATGAAGGAGCGCGACTGGCCAGGCATGCTGCTCGGCCATCTGCTCGCCGTGCTGGCAGGACTGACCGGCGGCCTGCTCTACGCCCTCCTGCCTGTCCTCACCTGCTTCGTCTTCTGCCTGTGGCGCCTCGACTTCAGGCGCTCGCGCAGCCTCGACGCCGTGGCAGGCTTCGCCCTCTTCCTCTTCGGCCTCCTCGGCTGGGCAATGGCGGCCATACTCTTCACCGACAGCGTCACCTCCTCTGCCGTCATGGGCATGCTGGCCAAGATGCCCGACTTCAAGGGCCACTGGTGGATCCCCCTGGCCTGCTGGGCCGTCAGCACCCTGCCCTTCCTCTTCCTTCTCGTCTGCTGCTCCTGGACGAGGATACTGCGCAACAGCCTCCGCGACCTCAAGGCCAGCCGCCGCGAGAGCGCCGGCGCCGTCCTCTACATCGGCACCGTGCTGGCCCTCGTCCTTGCCCTCTTCTCCCCGCACGCGGCGGACTGCTTCCCCGCCGTGGCGCTCACGGCCGCCATTGCCGGCCGCGCCATGCTCCGCCTCGGCAAGACGGGCCTGCGGCTCTTCTTCATCCTGGCAGGCCTGCTGCTCGTTGCCGTCGGTCTCGCCTTCCTCGCCGCAACGGTGCCCGGCGTCCAGAGCTTCGTCCTCGAAACCGCCGGCATCCCGCTTCCCCGCTCCTTCCTGAAGCTGGCAAGCGAGCTGACCGTCACCGGCATTGCCGCCACCCTGGCCCTCACGGTGCTGCCCATCTTCAGCGCGGCGGCCATACTGCACGTGGCCTGGCGCAGCCGCACGGCCGCGGCCCCTCTGCTGACAATGGCGGCCATGGTGGCCCTCATGGCCCAGCCCACCGGCATCATGCTGGCTCCCGCCTTTGCCGACATGCCCTCGCTCAAGCTCAAGAACTTCAGCCAGCTCACCGGCCAGGCACCCTCCATGCGCGCGCCGACCAGACCTGGGGCGCAGTCCCAGCCCGCGCCCCAGAGCGGTTCTGCCGTCCAGACAGCCCCGAAACCCGGTTCCGCCTACAGCACGGCAGCCGATCCTTCGGGTCCGCGCACCATCTCCGGCCAGCCGGCAAGCCCTGCCTCCGGCGCCAAGCCGGCCACGCCGGCCACGCATGAAGCCAAGCCGTCTGCGCCCAACGCCACGCCGGCCACGCCTGAAGCCAAGCCGTCTGCGCCCAACGCCACGCCGGCCACGCCTGAAGCCAAGCC
>JAEEGL013208761.1_pt1 | contig 14358 bp, 12 predicted proteins | sample 9134231 | NCBI WGS metagenome assembly JAEEGL01 (sample SAMN16246548, study PRJNA631951) | gut metagenome | biome: gut microbiome; feature: rumen; material: fiber-attached | host: Bos | place: Iran: Karaj | collected 2018-10
TCAGAAAGGAAAGAAAAACTATTATCTGCTCATCGCCGAATAAAGCGCAGCAGACAATCATCAACTCTCTACGGGGTCGATGCGGAAGAGCTTGTCACTGGGACGAATCTTCGCATCGACCCTGAATGATACATGGGCTCCTTTGTGCCCTGTGGGCACGGCAGCGTTCGTGTCGTCGTGCATCTCCTCAATCGTTCCGTAAAGGGCGCCCGTCGTGGGACCCGTGACGAGGAACTTGTCGCCCACGTGCAGCTCGCCGGCTTCCAGCAGGAACTCGCCAAGACCCAGCCGCGAATAATATTTCGTTCCGCGCCCTACATACACCTTGCGCTCGGTGGCCTGTGAGCCGTAGTTCTCGGTCCATTCGCCCAAACGCTGTCCCTGATAGTAGCCATCCCAGAAACCACGGTTGAAGACGGTTGCCAGGCGAGCGTCCCAGCCGTCCAACTGAGAGCTGTAATGGCTGAAGCCGAGAGCCTTCTCGCCGGCGCCTCCTTCCTGTTTCAGCCTTTCGATTTCCAGCTTCAAGTCCAACGCCTCGCGATAGCACTCCACCACCGTGCGCACGTACTCGGGTCCGCGCGCGCGTCCTTCAATCTTAAACACGCGCACGCCCGCGTCCACGAGCTGGTCCAGGAAGCGGATGGTCTTCAGGTCCTTGGGCGACATGATGTATTTGTTGTCCACCTCCAGCTCTATGTCGGTTTCCTTGTCCTTGACCACATAGCTGCGGCGGCAGATCTGCATACATTCGCCGCGGTTGGCTGAGCGCCCTGTGTTCTGCAGCGAGAGATAGCACTTGCCCGAGACAGCCATACACAGTGCCCCATGACAGAACATCTCGATGCGGATGAGCTGCCCCTTCGGGCCACAGATGCGCTCTGCCACGATGGCCTCGTGGATTTCCCGCACCTGATGGATGTTCAGCTCGCGTGCCAGCACCACCACGTCAGCGAACTGGGCATAGAAGCGCAGCGCCTCAATATTCGAGATATTCAGTTGCGTAGAGAGGTGCACCTCCACGCCAATCCGGTTGGCATAGGTCATCACGGCGATGTCCGAGGCAATCACGGCGCTGATTTCAGCCTCCTTGGCAGCATCCAGGATTTCCCGCATGAGGGGCAGGTCCTCGCCGTAGATGATCGTGTTCACCGTCAGATAGCTCTTCACCCCGTGCTCGCGGCATGTAGCAGCAATCTCTTTCAAATCGTTGATGGTGAAGGCAGATGCCGAGTGGGCGCGCATATTCAGGCGCTCAATGCCGAAATAGACACTGTCGGCGCCTGCCTGCAGGGCTGCCGCCAAGCTCTCCCGCGAGCCCACGGGAGCCATAATCTCAAAGTCTTCGCGTTTCATGGCCGCAAAAGTAATGTTTTTTGGTCAAACAGCGATGTCGTTTGCCTAAAAAACATTACTTTTGCCCCTGCAATGAAGATCGGACAATTGGATTTGGGCGAGAGGCCCGTGTTTTTGGCTCCCATGGAGGATGTGACGGACATCGGTTTCCGTCTGCTGTGCCGCCAGATGGGGGCTGCCATGGTGTATAGTGAGTTCGTGGCCGCTGACGCGCTGGTGCGCATGGTGAACAAAAGCCTGAAGAAGCTGGAGGTGTGCGAGCAAGAGCGCCCCGTGGCCATTCAGATCTATGGCAAGGAGCCGGAGCCGATGGCAGATGCCGCCCGCATCGTGGTGGAGCAGGCCCACCCCGACGTGCTGGACCTGAACTTCGGCTGCCCCGTGAAGAAGATAGCAGGCAAGGGAGCCGGCGCCGGGCTGCTGCAGAATCCCGAGAAGCTGCTGGCCATCACGCGCGCCGTGGTGGACGCTGTGGGCTCGCAGGTGCCCGTGACCGTGAAGACACGCCTCGGCTGGGACCATGAGCACAAGATCATCGTGGAGCTGGCCGAGCAGTTGCAGGACTGCGGTATCTCAGCCCTCACGATACACGGGCGCACCCGCTCGCAGATGTACACCGATCAGGCCGACTGGACGCTCATCGGCCAGGTGAAGCACAATCCGCGCATGAGAATCCCCATCATAGGCAACGGCGACATCACCAGTGCCGAGCAAGCCGTCGAAGCCTTTGAGCGCTGGGGCGTCGATGCCATCATGGTGGGGCGCGCCACCTTCGGGCGACCTTGGATTTTCAGGGAGATCACGGAGAAGTTGCGGACCGACGAACTGCCATCCCTCTCTCTCGACTGGAAGCTCGACATCCTGAAGGAACAGACGCTCACGTCTGTGGCTCGCCTGGGCGAGCTGAGCGGCATCCGCCATGTTCGTCGCCATCTGGCAGCCTCTCCGCTCTTCAAGGGCATCCCCGATTTCCGCCAGACGCGCATCCGTATGCTCCGCGCCGACACGGTCGAAGAACTCTTCGAGATCATGGAGCACACTCGCGAGCTGCTCAAATCATAAGCAAAAGCTCTTTATTCATTCTTCATTCCCCATTCTTCATTCCCCTCCCTACACTCCCCTTTAGGGGGCTTGGGGGCTTGGGGCTTGGGGGCTTTGGGCTTGGGGGCTTTTGTCTTAAGACCTGGGTCTTCGGGGCTTAAGACCTGGGTCTTCAGCCATTAAGACCTGTGTCTTCTGTCCCCTTTCGACGTTGCAAAGGTACGACATGGGCGTTGCGGTTTTCGAATGCTCTGAGAAAATATTTCAATTTTGTTTCAAGTTACTTGTTTTTGCTAGCAAAAAACATTGGGAGAGGGGCCTGTGCGGCGTTGTGCAATGTCGTAGGCGGCGAGTGATGTCAGGACAATGGCGGCAACGGCGATGCCGATGAGATGGGGGGCGGAGGGCAGCAGGTGGGGCAGGCGATGGAGAAAGCGCATGAGCTCGACCAATAGCTGGTCGGTGTCGATGGCCATGATGCTGGCGATGGTGCGCAGGAGGGCGTTTTGCATGACGTCGGCCAGCCGGTTGAAGATTCCGAGATAGAGCAGCAGCCCCACAGTAGCCGCCCCGGTCACGAGGTCCAGGCTACGCGACCAGAGCCGCAGCCGCACGTTCTCTGTCGGCAGGGCTTGGAGGACTCGCTCGGTGAAGCCGTCGTCGGCAATGCTTTCGGCGTGCTCGGCGAAGAAGCTGTTGAGCATGGCTTCCTCGGAGGGGGATAAGTTTTTATACGTTTCCATAATATCCGTTTCGTTTCAGGTAGTTGGCCAGATTCTTCTTGCCGCGCAAGAGGTGGCTCTTGACGGTGTTTTCCGGCATGGCGGTGATGGCTGCGATGTCCTTCATGCTCCGTCCCTCCATGCACTGCAGGACAATGCAGGTGCGCTCTGCCTCGGAAAGCGTGGCCAGCGCGAGGTCGAGGTCGTGGCGCATGGCGAAGGAAGAGGATTCCTGCTCTCGCCCTTCCAGATGGTCGGGCAGCGGGGCTTGGAGGAGCTGTTTCTTCTTCCGTTTCCTCTCGTCGTCGAGGAACACGCGGTAGGCGATGCGGAGCAGCCATGTCTCAAAGCCCGACAGCTGGCGGAAGCTGCCGATGGCCTGCCATGCGCGGATGAAGGTCTCCTGTGCCAGGTCGTCGGCACGCATCTCATCGCCTGCGGTCAAACGGCGCAGGAAGCGGCGTACCGCTTCCTGATGGCCGTGTACCAGTTGGGCAAAAGCGCGCTCGCTGCCCGTGGTGAGCACTTGGGCGATGAATGCTATGTCGGTGAGGCGCTGCATGTGGGGGTGCTGTTGTCCGTTGGACGATTACTTCTCGTAATTGTCAGAGGCTGCAGGGGCTTCCGTGGCGTCGGGTGTCGCTGGCGTTTCGGTGGCGGGTTCCACTGTGTCCTTGCGTTTTCCCTTGGTCGTTGAAACTATCACCAGCTTGGCTACGCCGATGCAGACGACGAGAGCGCCAAGGCCCCACAGATCTTCGGCGCCGATGGAACAGAAGAGGATGATGAGCCCTACGCCTACGCAGCTGTACATGACACCGCTCTTCCACATCTCGGTGTTCTCATCGGGGTAAGGCTGCACATATCCGGCTACATGCGTGGCCGTTGCCGACTGCGCCACGGTCTGGCTGCTGGCAGCAGTTGTTGCTGCGGTTCTGCCGGCATGAGCAGGGGTGGCGCCATTGTTCATCGGAGTGACAGAATGCGGTGCCGGACGAGAGCTTGTTCCACGTACGATGAGCCAGATGATGAGAGCCAGCAGCCAAATCGGCATGGTGAGTATGCCGAAGACAAGGACGACGGCCAAGCAGGCGAGAGTAACACCGAGTATCGCGCCCAGCAGGCCAAACGACCCACCGAGAAGACCTGCGAGGAAGCCGCGGAGGCCACCTCGCTCGCTCTCCTCTTCCAAGTAGGAGGAGAAGTCATCGAGGTCAGCGCCGGAGAGCTCGACCGCATCAGAGTCCTCGCCCTCGTAGAAGAAGGTGGTGTCCCTGCCCATCGATTCCAGGGAGTCGCCCAGGCGTTCCATACGGTCGCCGATAGCCTCCATCTCTTCAGCTATCTTCTCTGCCTTTTTCGGGTTTGTTGCTGCGTTCACGGCAAGCTTAGCACCTTTGGAGGCCAGCTTGAGGCCTTCGCGTGTCATCTCCTTGGCTACGGCTTTCTCCTTTGGCGTGGCAGGGCGGCCATTGACGGAAAGACCTTTTTTGGAGGAGGACACCTGTTGTTTCTGCGTCGATGTGGTGGTCTTCAGGGTATCGACGGTTTCGCCAGCTAACAGCGTGTGGCATGGCATGGCGGACAGCACGAGGACTGCCATTACTGCGGGAATTGTCATCATAGTTTTTGCTTTCTTTTAATCTGTTGTTTTGGAATTGTTTTCTATCCCTTAGACGCAGCAGGTGCAGAAGAAGTTGCAGCAATGTGTGTGTTTTTTTGAAGAATTTTACTGAAGAATCCCATTAGCGGGACAGCCGTGGACCGCCATTGGGCCACAGCCGCCCCACTAATGGGACTGCGAAAAGAGTGGATTCCTTACTTGGTCATGGAATAGACCACATCCATGATTTCCTTGCCGATGGCGTCGGCAGCTTCCATCGTGGCAGCCTCGGAATAGACGCGGATGATGGGCTCGGTGTTGGACTTGCGCAGGTGCACCCACTTGTCGGGGAAGTCAATCTTCACGCCGTCGATGTCGTTCACCTCCTCGTTCTTGTAGAGCTCCTTCACCTTGGCGAGAATCGCATCCACATCGGTGTCGGGTGTGAGGTCGATGCGGTTCTTGGCGATGCAGTAGGGAGGATAGGTGGCGCGGAGCTCGCTGGTCTTCATGCCACGCTTGGCCAGATAGGTCAGTATCAAGGCGATGCCCACGAGGGCGTCGCGGCCATAGTGGGCTGCGGGATAGATGACGCCGCCATTGCCCTCACCGCCGATGACGGCGTTGGTGGCTTTCATCTTGGTGACGACATTCACCTCGCCCACGGCGGCGGCATTGTACTCGCAGCCGTACTTACGTTGAATATCAGCCATCCTTTTTGACTTTCATGCCACAAAAGTAGGGATAACTCTTGACTCAACAAAGGATTTTGCTGAAAAAGTGAGAATTTGATTAAGGATTAAAGAAAAGCCTTTCCGACAATTCTATCGGAAAGGCTTGTATCTAAGCGGACGTTTCCTTCAAGCAGGTCTTAATCCTCTTTTTCTTGCTTTGCCTCGGCGCGCATCTCGGCTTCGATGGTTTTGATCTTGCTGGAGAGGAGGTCGAGCTCTTCGCGGAGCTTCTCCACCTTGCGATTCATCTCGGCTACGAGGCTGTTGCCGCTCTTGGACGTGGCGTTGAGGAAGTTGAGGTTGTTCTCGTAGGTCTGGAACTCGGCCTTGCGGGTTTCGAAGATCCGGAGCAGACGCTCGCGCTCGCGGCTGAGTGTACTCTCGCCCTTAGCCACGGCCTGGCGCACGCTCTTCTGGAAGCCTTCCAGACGGCGGCGAGCCTGGCTGGCACCGAACTGCTTGTAGAGCTCGTCGGCCACAGCACGGTATTCCTTGTAGAGGCGGTCCTTCTCGCGGAAGGGTACGTGACCGACTTCGTTCCATTCAGCCTGCAGCTCCTTCACCTTGTCGAGGGTGGCGTTGGCGGCATCGGCGGCGAGCGCCTTCAGCTGCTCGATGATGCCCTGCTTGGCCTCTAAGTTGGCTGTTTCCTCGGCGCGCTGGTCGGCATTGGCAGCGTTCTTGGCCTCGAAGAACTTATCGCAGGCGGCGGTGAAACGCTTCCACAGCTGTTCGCTGTACTTGCGGGGCACGGCACCGATGGTCTTCCACTGCTTCTGCAGCTCGATGAGGCGGTCGGTGGTCTTGCGCCATTCGGTGCTGTCCTGCAGCTCCTCGGCTTTCTCCACGAGGGCACGCTTGGCTTCGAGGTTCTCGTTCTGCTCGTCCTTGACATTCTTATAGTACTCGGCCTTGGCGGTGAAGAAGGCATCGCAGGCGGCGCGGAAACGGTCGAAGATGAGGGTGTTCTGCTTGTGGCTGGCGAAGCCGATGGTCTTCCACTCAGCCTGCAGGGCGATGACCTGCTTGGTCTTCTCCTCCCACTCGCTGAAGGACGTAATCTCGTCGGTCTTGATGTCCTCAACCTGCTCGCAGAGGGCAGTCTTCTTCTGGAGGTTCTCCTCCTCGCGGGCCTTGATGGCCTCGAAGTGCTCTTGGTGGCGCTTGTTGATGACGGTGCTGGCGGCCTTGAAGCGCTCCCACACCTGATCGCGCAGCTCCTTGGCTACGGGACCAATCTCCTTATATTCAGCGTGCAGGCCCTGAAGCTTGTTGAAAGCCTGGATGACATCCTCCTCGTCGGCCAATTTCTCGGCCAACTCGATGAGGCGCTCCTTGGCGCTGAGGTTTTTCTTGAAATCGTATTCGCGGGCCTCGCTGTTGAGCTTCAGCAGGTCGTAGAACTGCTCCACATAGAGCTGATAGTTCTTCCAGATCTCGGTGGCCTTCTCTGCGGGCACGGCACCGAGTTCCTTCCACTGAGCCTGCAGCTGCTTGAACTCGTCGAAGTGGGCATTGGCTTCCTCGGGCGAGGTTGCCAGCTCCTTGATGCGGTCGATGATAGCCTGTTTCTTCTCCAAATTCTCGGCTTTCTGCTTCTCCACCTGCTCGGCAATCTCGGCGCGGCGCTGGCGGATGCTGGCCATGATGGCCTTGAAGTTCTCCTCGGCACCGTCGATCTCTGCGCGCCAGTCCTCGGGAGCGCCGCCCTGCTCAATGAAGGCATTGCGGGCTGCCATCTGCGCTGCGCGGTGGAGCTTGTAGAACACCTGCTTCAGCAGGTCGAGCTCGTTCTTGTCGCCGCCGGTGTTCTCCTCCTGGATTTCCTTGAGGCGATCGACCACCTGCTCCTTGGTTTCATACTTCTCTACGGTCTGCGTCTCTTCTGCGGGCGCAGACGTCACTTGTGCTTCTGCAACCTCCACCTCGGGTGTGGGCTGCAGTTCGTTGGTTTCGCTCATTTTTGCTTACGGTTTAGTAGCTGATAGATATAGTTTAAGCCCTTAGGGCCTGCAAATAAACGGAAAATAATCGGTTCGGCCAAACAAATCGGAGAAAAATACTAAATCCATGCCTTCCGCTTTGCGTACCACCAGAACAGGAGGGTGAGCACGATGGAGAAAACCATGGCCAAGGGGAAGCCCCACAGGTTCGTCTCCATGCCGTTGAGCAGATTCATACCGAAAAGGCTGGCCACGAGGGTGGGCACCATCAGGAACATGGACACGAGGGTGAGAGTCTTCATCACGGTGGACATATTATTGTTGATGATGTTCGCGTAGGTGTCCATCGTGGATTCCAGGATGTTGGAGTAGATACCCGTGGTCTCGCGGGCCTGATTCATCTCAATGCTGACGTCCTCGATGAGGTCGGCGTCCAGTTCATCCACGGGCAGCTTGAACTTCAGTTTTGAGAGCAATGTCTCGTTGCCTCGGATGGAGGTGGCGAAATACGTGAGGCTGTCCTGCAGGCGTGCCAGCGCAATGAGGTCGGCATTATCCACCTTGCGGTCGAGGTGCTGCTTGGCGCCCTCGATGCGGGCGTTGATCTGCTTCAGGCGCTTCAGGAACCATACAGCCGTGGAGAGGAACAGGCGGAAAACCATATCCACGGAGTCGGTGAAGCCCACACCGCGCTTCTGCTGATAGGTGACGAAGTCTATCATCATGTTCGTCTCGAAGTTGCACACCGTGATGCAGATATCCCCCTTGAGAATGATACCCATCGGGATGGTCGTGAACGGAGTGCGCGACTTGACCTCCTTGACATAAGGGATGCGCAGGATGATGAGGATCCAGCCGTCGTCGTAGTCGTAGCGGGCACGCTCTTCCGTGTCGGCAATATCGTCGAGAAAGTAATCGGGGATGCCCAGCTCTTTCTGCAGGTATTCTGCATCGTCAGCGGTGGGGCAAGTCACTTGTACCCAGCAGTTGGGTTGCCATTGCTCTAATGTGCGTAGGCCGTGTTGAGTGTTCCAATAGGTTCGCATAGTCGTCGTTTAACGTTTAGCGTTTAACGTTGAAAAAAGGCGGGCGCGAAAGGCCCGAACATGTGATGCGAACCTCCGTCCCTTAATCGTTGTTTCGTTGATGATAATCGTCCATTTATGGATAAAAGGATGGTTTGAACGGCGGCAAAGGTAGGCAAAAATTACGATTCAGCCACCATAAAACACACTTTTTTCGCTCACAGGAACATTATTTTCTCATAGTTGCGCTTGTCCTACGCGGAGAAATAACTACTTTTGCCCAGTATATGAGGCTGAAGAACAATAATTCATGAACATTCTGCGGAAACTACGGCCCGAGACCTTGCACGCCAGATCGAGCGTGAGCATCATCGTGACCGTAGCCATACTGCTGGAACTCATCTCAACCCTGCAGCTCCAGTTTGCCCACAGGAGCATCCGCGAGGAAGTGCTCCACAGGGCCGAGGCGCTGACGGAGGACAACACCACCAACATGTTTGTGACCTTCTTCCTCGGGCTGGTTGATCTGACGACCGGGCACCTCCATTTCTGCAACGCCGGCCATAACCCGCCCGTCATCGGCACCGAGTTCCTAAAGACGCTCAACAATGTGCCCATAGGAGTCATGCCGGACTACAGCTTCCAGGGCGAGGAGGTCGATAGCATCAAGCAGAAGCCCCTCTTCGTCTATACCGACGGACTCACAGAAGCTGAGAACAAGGGGCACGAACTATTCGGCGAGGATCGTATGCTGGATATCCTCCGCGATGCCGGCGGAGAAGATGCCCGCCAGGTCATCGACACGATGGTAGCCGCCGTGGAGAAGCACCGCAACGGCGCAGAACCCAGCGATGACCTGACGATGCTTTACCTTCGCCTCTAAAACGGAACCACAAATCATATTATTATACTGGGATAGAGAATGAACAAGACACTGAAGAACAGCCTGCTGGTGGCTATCGCCGCCCTGATCTGCGGCACAGCCAGTGCGCAGCAAGACAGCATCAACATAGAAAACAACGTTGGCCGCAAGAAGGTGGGCGTCGTGCTCAGCGGCGGCGGCGCCAAGGGCATGGTGCACGTGGGTGTGCTGAAAGTGCTGGAGCGCGCCGGCATCCCCATCGACATAGTCACCGGCACCTCCATGGGCAGCATCGTCGGCGGACTCTATGCCATCGGCTACAATGCCCACTCGCTCGACTCGGTGGCGCGGGCACAGGACTGGGGCTATGTCATCACCGACCGCGAGGACCTGCGCCGCCAGAGTCTCAGCGACCGCGAGAAACAGAATACATACCTCTTCACCATGGGGCTGACCTTGGGCAAGCGCGACAAGACCGCCGGCGGCATCATCAAAGGCAGGAACCTGGCTGAACTGTTCGGACAGCTCTGCGTGGGATACACCGACTCGCTTGACTTCTCGCGCGATCTGCCTATCCCCTTTGCCTGTGTGGCCACGAACATTATCGACAACAGCGAAGTCGATTTCCACAGCGGACGCCTGCCGCAGGCCATGCGCGCCTCCATGGCGATCCCTGCTGCCTTCGCCCCCGTCAGAATGGGCGACAAGGTGCTGGTCGATGGCGGTCTGCGCAACAACTATCCCGTGGATGTAGCCCGCGAGATGGGCGCCGACATCGTCATCGGCGTGACGATGCAGGAACCGCCGAAGACGGCCGAGGACCTGGGCGGCACCATGAGCATCCTCGGGCAGGTCATCGACGTGAACTGTAAGAACAAGTTCGACGAAAACGTCGCCAACACCGACCTTCACATACGGGTCAATACGAAGGGCTACTCCGCTGCCAGCTTCTCCGCGGCTGCCGTTGACACGCTCATCCGCAAGGGAGAAGAGGAGGCCATGCGCCACTGGGATGAGATCATCGCCCTGAAAAAGCGAATCGGCATCGACGATTCGTTCCGCCCCACCATCCTGCATCCGCTGCGCCCGAATGTAAAGACCGAGAAGCAGCGTATCACCGGCTACACCTTCGAGAACATGACGCCGCAGGACGAGCGATTCCTCCGCCAGAAGTTCCATTTAAACAAGATCGACAGCATTGATGCCGACTTGAAACTCCACCTGACGACCTCCATGCGCATCGACCTGTTCTACCAGATGGCAGAATGTTATCTGGTGCCCGATGGCGACGGCGTACATGTTGTCCTGGCTGCCGGCAACCGCAAGTCGGTGCAGCTCCATACGGGTGTACGCTACGACACGGAGGAATACGCCGCCCTACAGCTCGGACTCGATATACCATTTAAGACAGCTATTCCCATCAGCGCCGACATCACGCTCCGCCTGGGCAAACGCCTGATGGCTCGCGGTAACCTCGTCATCCACCCCCGTAGCATCATACGCCCCATGCTCACGTATGCCTTCCACCGTAACGACGTGGACATCTATAATAAGGGCGAACGCGACTATAACATCCGATACAACCAGTTCCAGGCTGAAATCATTCCCATCAACCACGACCTACGCCACTTCAACATACAATACGGGTTGAGGTGGGACTACATGCACTATCGCAATATGCTCGGCACGGATACAAGCATACAGACGGCACTCAAGAACGAGCACTTCTATAGTTATCACGCCCGCGTTAACTACAACAGCGAGGACAACTGGTATTTCCCCACCCGTGGTGCCCGTTTCAGAGCCGAGTATTCCTACATGACCGATAACTTCACCGAGCTCGACGGCCAAACCGGATTACAGGACGTCAGTGCCCACTGGCGCATGTCGTTCACCATCGGCAAGCGCTTCACCATCCAACCGATGATCTACGGCCGCCTGCTCTTCGGCGATGTCGTGCCCCCCACCTTTGGCAACACCATCGGCGGCGACTGGTTCGGCCACTATATTGAACAGCAGATGCCCTTCGCCGGCATCGGCAACCTGGAATATGTCGATCACCATTTCGTGGCTGCTCAGCTGCAGCTCCAGCAGCGCATAGGCGGAAACAGCTTCGTGCAAGTCCGCGTAGCTGGCGCCCAGCAGTCCGAGCGCTTCCAGGACCTCTTCGAACACAGCACGCTCATCGGCGGCCAGATATCCTACTTCTACAACACCATTGCCGGCCCGATCGGCTTCTCCATCGGCGACAGCAACCGCACCAAGAAACCCTATTTCTTCTTCAACCTCGGATATGTTTTTTAGGGCTTACATAGCAGGGGCTGTAAAGCAGACATGGAGGATGCGAGTCCTCATGTGCGTCATGCTCTGTAATTTCCAATTCTCCATTCTCTATTTCCCCTTGTCCATTTTCAATTCTCAATTTTCAATTTTCAATTCTCTTCAGGCCCAAAGCCGCGACAAGCAAGTGCGGGCGCATGTAGATAGCACCCTCGCGGCACGCTATTTCCGCCAGGGCGACATCGACACAGCCTACATCACACGCCCACAGACCAAGTGGACCATCACGGCACGCCTGAACGTGTCGGGAGCGAAGATTAAGGCCGAGGGAATGGAGAACGACCTCTTTTTCAAGTCGGAAATGAAAGCCGACTACAAGTCCACCATCAGCGTAGGCGTGAGCTATCTCGGCTTCTCGCTCAGCGCATCGCTCAATCCCGCCAAGCTGATAGGCAAGTACCGCGACTACGAGCTCAACATCAACTCCTATGGCAAGCGCTTCGGCTTCGACATCATCTATCAGGATGCCCACAACTTCACCGGCTGGCACGAAACGGAAGGGACGGAGCGCATCGACCTGCCCGCAGACTTGCTATCTCTGAGGACGCTGAATGTGAATACCTATTACGCCTTCAACAGCCGTCGCTTCTCCTACCCTGCCGCCTTCTCGCAGAGCTATATCCAGCGTCGGTCTGCCGGCAGCTTCCTGCTCGCAGTATCCGGGCAGGGACAACACGGCACCGTCAGCGGCGAGCATGACATGCAGTTCAAGATGACGAACATCGGCATCGGCGCCGGCTACGGCTACAACTACGTGCCCTCGCAGGGATGGCTGCTGCACATCTCTGCCCTCCCCACCTTCATTGTCTATAGCAAGACCTCGATGACCATCAACGACACCCGCGTGCCCCTGCACTATCACTTCCCCGAGGTCATTATCACGGGTCGCGGAGCCGTCGTGCGACAATGGAGCAACAAGTTCATCGGCTTCTCCATGGTGTTCAACTTCACCAACATTGGCAACAAAGACAACTTGGCTGTGCACAACATCAAATGGCACACCCGCGCCTTCTTCGGCATCCGCCTATAGAATGTCTCCTTTACCGACGTTAACGAGCGTTCTGAAATTCGTATATACGAATTCGCAATCTCGTATATACGTGTCCCACATTTCGTATAGACCTTCTTCTAGAAGGCTAACAATAAGCAATAGACTTTACACAATAATTCACATCACCCTCACGTTTTTTTTATATAACGTCCATTCTTCATTTTCATGCCAACCAAAAGTCACCTTATAGCACTACGGTATCTATTCATTTTGTGTGCATTAACCTTCCCACTATCTGTTTTACCCAATACAGATGAACGTCTGGAAATTATATGCGAAGAAATTACTCATATAGGCTACGCGTCTGCATATCTTCCTTATACATTTGAGCTCTCACAAAAGGGAGAGGCAATGGCTGAATGGCAGTTTATACTCAGTCATATAGAAGGAAAAGAAATTTGCATAAAGAAACAAGAAGGAGGATCAACCTTCGCCATTGATCCATCCATAGACCAGGCTTTCATCAATGAAGCTGGTAAGATGGTCGGAAGAATACAATACACCTATGAAAAAAACGGAAACCTACAAACATTATCATACAAATTAACCTTAGATTGTGCTCCAAAGATTTTGGAGATCAGCGACACAGTTCGACATATCCCCCCCGAGTATGTCTCTCTATACGATTTCAGTTGTAATATCCATTATGTCGGCGCTTCAAGTGTAACTATTGGAGTAGAACAGGAGTATAGTTCTTTTTACGATGTAATTCATATCTATGAAGCGCCATTGGCTCATGTGGATATTCCATCCCTGAGCTTAGGGAACGATGTCTGGGTGGACATCACTGTCAACAACGAATATGGCGAAGACAAACAGACAATAAAGATTCCTGCTTACTTCCGGCTCTCTGCTGTGGAGTCACCCACCGACGAATCTACTTTCGACCATATTGATGTCTATTCATTAGACGGCAGATTTTTCGGCAGATTCCGAAAGTCCAATGAAATACCAAATCGGAAAGGAACCTTACTCCTTTTGCGATATTTTGATGCAGACAACCATTTACTACGAACAAAGAAAATCCTAAACCCATAACGACACGAACACTTCATTCTTCATTCATTGTGAATGACAAAGAAAGTGGCGGCTACCTTACCCACCTTTGCACTTAACGCCTTCTGCTGCGGCACTTCGCTCCACTCTGTGCCTTGCACAAGTCGAGTGCGGCACCCCTCCAGGGCGTTAACGACACTCAGTCGTTCCCGCCATGGAGTCCCCGTGGGAGAGCAGGTGCCTGCTTTTACAAAGAAAACCCCGACTCACGCAGTGTGAATCGGGGCTTCTTCGTAAAAGTGGCGGCTACCTACTCTCCCACGGGTGTGCAGTACCATCGGCGCAAGCGGGCTTAACTTCTCTGTTCGGGATGGGAAGAGGTGGGACCCCGCCGCTATAACCGCCTAGATTATAAGTCTGACATATCGGGAAGAAAAGCATGACCTTATGGACAGCTCAAAGCGTACTTCGAGCAAAAAGCATTCGGGCAATTAGTACAGCTCGGCTATGACGTCGCCGCCTTTACACCTGCTGCCTATCAACGTCCTCGTCTCGGACGACCCTCATGGAGATCTCATCTTGCGGCCGGCTTCGTGCTTAGATGCATTCAGCGCTTATCCGATCCGGACTTAGCTACCCTGCGGTGCACCTGGCGGTACAACAGGTAAACCAGCGGTCCGTCCAA
>JAEEGL014076884.1_pt1 | contig 14358 bp, 13 predicted proteins | sample 9134231 | NCBI WGS metagenome assembly JAEEGL01 (sample SAMN16246548, study PRJNA631951) | gut metagenome | biome: gut microbiome; feature: rumen; material: fiber-attached | host: Bos | place: Iran: Karaj | collected 2018-10
CTAAAACTATTCTTACGAAAGTAAAATATGGTAGTGATTGGTATGGAGTAGACTATAATATGAACTTGTATCGAGGTTGCTCTCATGGGTGTATTTATTGTGATAGTAGAAGTAATTGTTATCATATCGATAATTTTGATGTACCGAAAGGTAAAGAAAATGCTCTAGTTATCCTAGAAAAAGAATTGTCGAGGAAGCATGAGCATGGAGTAGTAGGTATTGGTTCAATGTCGGATACTTATAATCCACTTGAACTAAAGTTTGAGCAAACAAGAGGAGCTTTAAAACTACTTTCAAAATATAACTATGGAGTATCAATTGATACGAAAAGTGATTTAATATTAAGAGATATAGATTTATTAAAAGAAATAAATAGCAAAAATAATGTTATTATTAAGTTTACTATTACTACGCCAAATGATGAATTATCTAAAATAATCGAACCACGTGTATGTGTTTCATCCAAGAGATTTAAAGCTATTAAAAAACTTTCTGATAATGGAATATTTACGGGTATTATGATGAATCCCGTATTACCATTTATAACAGATAGTGAAGAAGATATAAAAAAGTTAGTAAGAATTGCTAATTTATGTGGAGCTAAGTTTATCCAAACATATATGGGAATGACTCTAAGGGAGAATCAAAGAAATTACTATTATCAAAAGTTAGATGAATATTTTCCTGGTTTAAAAGATAAATATATGAATTACTATAAAGAAAGTTATAATTGCCCAGTACCTAATTATAAAAGACTATACAAAGTATTTACCAATGAATGTGATAAATATGGAATACTATATAATATGAAAGATATTATAAAAGCTTATAAAAAGGAAATAAAAGATAATGAACAGATAAGATTGTTTTAGACAATCTTTTTTTGTTTATAAAATAATCTAATTGATTACAAAAATGTCATTACGGATATTATCCTTCTTATGTTACTATTGTTTTTGCACGGGAGGTTTGTAAATGAGAAAAGAAAGTGCAGAGGAAATGATTGAAAAATTTAGGTTAAGAAAGGAGGATAAAGAAAAACTATTTTTTATTAGTGATTATATTGAAAAAGCTAATGAACATAAAACTAATTATAATTTAGTTATTACTATTGATAATATGCCTTTAAGAGATATTGATAAATATCTTAATTATCTTACCAAAGTAACTGAAAAGAATGGTATTAGAATCATTAATTATTTTGAAAGACATAGAAGAGAAATACATCAAAAACAATTAGTATGGTATGAATATAATAGTGAAGATGTTCCATGGCATATGCAAAGAGATAGTGAAGATGTTATGAAAAGTATTTCTAAAATGTTATCTCATAATAACATTATTGTTATTACATCTTCAACATCTTTGGAAGAGGTAGATTCATTTCATGGTGATTTATTAAAATACTTACCACATGTATCTTTTCATGGTGAGTACATAGAAAGTGAAGAATATCGAAAACTAATTTATAAATATAAACATAATAATGTTTCTTATGATATAAAATTAGATGATTTTAATAAAGTAGTTAATAGTATTGGTGATAATGATTATGTTAAAAACTACCGTATATCTGATTATTTATATAATTATTCAACAATTAATTCTCTTAATAAAAATATAGTTAATGCTAATACCTTTGATGGACTATTAACGAAAGAAGATAATGAAAGTAGTAAAAATGATTCTAAAGAGAAAATAGATCTTAATGAATTAATTGGTTTACAAAATGTGAAAGATGAACTTAATAAATTGTTTCACTATGTAGAGTTTTTAAAAGAGCATAATATTAATCGTGATGGAACATATCTTAATATGTTTTTCTTAGGTAATCCTGGAACAGGTAAAACGATGATTGCCAATATTGTTGCCGATAAACTATATGAACTTGAATTTATTAAAGAAAATGAAGTAGTAAAGGTAATACCAACTGATTTAATCGGAGAATATGTTGGACAGACAAGAAGAAAAATACGAGATATTTTAGATAAAGCTAAGGGTAAATTATTATTTATTGATGAAGCTTATCTTCTTTATAATGGTGGCTATAAAAATGGTAATAATCCTTACATGCAAGAAGCAATAGTTGAATTATTAAAGTATTTAGAAGATGTTAATAATATAACTATCTTTGCAGGATATAAAGAAGAAATGATGAAGATTTATCAAACTAATCCTGGAATTAAATCAAGAATCTATAAAGATATTATTTTTGATGATTATAGTGTTGTTGAATTATACCATATTTTAGAGAAAGACCTAAATAAAAAAGGATTTAGTATTTCAGGAATACATAAACCATTTATTGAAAAATATATTAATAAAATGAAAGAAGATAAATCATTTGGTAACGCTAGAAGTATGAAACAATTAGCTCAAAAACTAATTATTAATCATGCCAATAATTATGCTAATAAAAATACTTTAGAAGAGTTAGTAATAACAAGAAGTGATATTCCAAATGATATTAAAGAAACTAAAGTAGAGATGGGATTTGGTGAATAATGGAAGATCGGTTATTAGAAAATAGAATTGTTTTTATTAATGGAGAAATTAATGATGAATTAGCTAATAAGGTAGTTAGTATTCTATTATATTTAGATTCAGTAAGTAATAAAGATATATCTCTTTATATTAATAGTCCAGGAGGCTTAGTAACGCAAGGATTAGCAATTATTGATACCATGAATTATATTAAGAGTAATGTAAGAACATATTGTCTTGGACAAGCTGCAAGTATGGCTGCAATAATTCTTGCTTGTGGTACGAAAGGAAAAAGATATATTTTAACTAATTCAGAAGTAATGATACATCAACCAAGTGGAGGAGCTTACGGAAAGAGTGATGATGTATTAATTAGCTCTCATGTCTTAAGTAAATGTAAGGATAAGTTAATTAATATTTTAACGATTACTACTAAAAAGAATAAAAGGGAAATAACCAAATATTTAAACAATGATTATTATATGGGAGCTAAGGAAGCAATTGAATTTGGTATAGTTGACAAAATAATTTTAAAATCATCTTGATTACAAAATGAATTTATGTTATCATATGTCCACGAAGGAGAGGTTTATGAAGATAACTAAAGTATTTAAAGAAATAATTACCGGATATAATTTAGCTAATTCGAAAGTCGATGATGAATTTTCTGAAAACTATAAAACATTACAAAAAGATAGTATACAGTACGCTAATATTATTGAAAAAAGATTAATTGATAAAACTTTTAGTTCAGATATTAAAGAGAAGTATTTTATGCATCCAAGAGATATTGTGATCTTTGTAAAAAAGCCTTATCGAGTAGGAACGTATCCTTTTAAAATTGATAATTTAAAGGTTGTTATTCCAAGTAACTTTATTATTTTAAGAGATATTAATATGGATTATTATAGTTATATCTTTGTAGCTAATTATTTAGAGAAAATAGGGATTAAAGAATTAGTAGAAAAAGAAAAAATTGATGGTAATTTAACTATAGGTGATATTATTAAGATTGATTTACCAAATATTCCTAAAGAAAAACAAATGTCTATTTCTAATCTCTTACAGGCAATTAATAGAAGAAGTGCTATTTATAGTAATATACTAGCTAATGATGAGAAAATAGTTATTGATGCAATAGAAAAGGTCATAGGTGATAATAGTGATTAATGATTTAAGAAACGATCTAAATAATATTTATCGAAGTAAAAAGAAATATTTAGGAATAAGAACTAAAGAAAGATTAATTATCTATGTAATTTATCTTAAATATTTATGTGAGACTAATGAGTTAAAGTATGAAGAAGTTATTAATAGTGATAAAGTCTATGATGAAAATGAAAGATTTATTAAATCATTTTCATTAATTAGGGAATATATGCTTAGTATTAACGCTTTGATTCGTAATTTTACTACGGTTACAGCTAAAGATATGTTAATGGAACTTATTAATGAAAAAGATGATAAATCTAATTTTTATTGTCAAAATAAAAAAAGGATAATATATGCTTATGGAGTTAGATATTATCTTGATAGTGATGATTTAGATATATATGATGTAACTGGTAATACAACTTATTTAATAATTAAGGATAAGAATGATGATTTGTTGGAATATTTTAAAATCTTTGATGAAATATTAGGAGTTAATAATAAATATCAAAGTGAAAGTGAAATAGACTTTAAAGAATATGATAATTTAAGTATCTTTGTATCAGGACCTAAATATGTTGATAATGATGACGCTAATTTATTTGGTTATATCAATAAATGTATTAGGGAGATTAATGTATCACTTTATTCGAAGTATTATAGATTTAGTAAATTTAGTAATGTTCCTGACTATATTAATAGAAGAATAGTTCGATATATTAAAACTATTTTAATTAAAGATAGTAATATGATAACTATGTTTAATAAGGATGCTTCTGAAATAAGTATTATTAACTGTAATAATAAAAATATGGATGAAATAGAAGAGATTATTAAGAAAAACAGAAAACAAAAAGATGTTTTGGTTAAAATTACTTATAGTGAAATAATAAATAATGGTATGAGAATAGGCTTTAATTTATATCAAAAGAAAAAAGATGATAATGAAATAGATATCAACAAAATTGTGGATGAAAATACACAGTATTTAAGACGATTAAATGATTTAAATGAAATAGTAGAAAGAGAAACAAATAAGATATTTAATTTATAAAGAGTACGGGGTGCTCTTTTTTTGTAATTTATTAGGAAACTATATGTTAGTTTATGATTCTATGATATATAACTAGCTTGATAGGCATAAAAACATATATGCTCTCTTCCTCATGGCGAGATAAAGATTTCGCTTGAAAATCTTTATCTATAAGGGTAGTTTTCTATTTTATATCCAGTATTAATATTATCTGTTAATACCATTGTCAGAAAACCTTTAGCTCTAAGAGATAAGTTTGGATCTTTTAAGAATTTATCAAATGCATTAAAGATATCGTATTTCTTCATTTTATCATCTCTTTCCATTTTGAACACAAATATCGTTTATACGCAATATAACATTCTCAAATGGTAAAGTCAATACTTCTTGAACGAATTTTACGTTCTTTTATTTACAAGTGTTTTTTTTCATGATAAAATGTATTTATAGGAGAGAATAGAAGAGTCCTATAAAGAGGTGTTGTTATGGCTATATCTGATTTTAAAGAAATGGTTGAAAATGCTAGAAAACTAAAAGGATATTCACAAAGAGAGTTAGCTAAAAAGATAGGATTAAGTCAAAGTACGTATAATGATACTATTAATGGTAAAATAAAAAAACCAGATATAGATATATTAAAAAAGATTGCAGAAGAATTGGACTTGTCACTGGATTTGGTGCTTAAAGAATCTGGTTATGGTGAATCATTTTGTCTTTACGGTTTAGATAGATATCAAAATAAATCTACAAAAGATTTAAAAAATTTAATTGACGAATATAAAATGTCAGAACTTGATTTACTAGAGTTTGATCTTCAAAAGAGAAATACTACTCGAAAGGTAAGACAAAAAATGTTTTCAACAATAGAAAATATGAAAACAATGAAAGAAGATAAAGATAGTTTATATACAATTGATAAAGCAATTGATGACGTTCAATCAGCTTATAATCAATTAAAAATGGTAGAAGAAAAATATGATTATGATAAACTACCAAAAGATGTTTAGTATGGGGGATAATTATGAAAAGTAGGAGAACATTTATTAAATGGGCAGGTGGCAAAGAAAAAGAATTACCAATAATATTAAAAAATTTACCTTCTAAGTTTGAGAGATATGTCGAGCCATTTGTTGGTGGAGGAGCAGTATATTTAAATATTAATTGTCCTAATTCAGTTATAAATGATAAAGCTGATGAATTAATGCTATTATATAAGATGATAAAAAATAAAAATCAATCTTTTATTGATTGTTTAAATGAGATAAATAAAAATTGGAATTCTTTGCAGAAGCTTGTTGAAAACAATACAGATGAATTATCAGACATTTATAATAAAATTAAAGTATCAAGTGGTAATACGACTGATTTAGTAGAAAAATTTGTTGAGAAACATTCAAGAGAGTTAAATAAATTGTTGGAAGAAGATTTTGATATTAATTTATATAATTTTATTAAAGAAATAAAAAAGAATCTCATTTCTAAATTAAATCGAATGAAGAAGATTGAATTAGAAAGAAATGAAATGGATGTTTCTGATATTATGAATAATATCGAATGTGCATTTAAGAGTGCATATTATATGTATTTTAGATATTTATATAATAATAAGAAAAAACTAAAACTTAGTGATGAATTTTATTGCGCTGTATTCTATTTTGTAAGAGATTACTGCTATGCGTCAATGTTTAGATATAATGCAAATGGTGAGTTTAATGTGCCATATGGCGGTATTAGTTATAATAGAAAAGATTTTTCTAAAAAAATTGAATATATTTCATCAGATGAATTGAGAAATTATTTGGGAAAAACTAAAATATATAGTTACGATTTTGAAGTGTTTTGTAATAAAGTGGATTTAAATGAAAATGATTTTATGTTTTTAGATCCGCCATATGACACAGAATTTTCTACATATGCAAAAAATGATTTTGATAAAGATGATCAAGTTCGATTAGCAAATTATTTATCAAATACGAGAGCAAAGTTTATGTTAATAATAAAAAATACCGATTTTATATATAATTTATACAAAGATAGAGGATTTAATATAAAATCATTTGATAAAAAATACTTAGTAAGTTTTATGAACCGCAATGATAAAGATGTAGAACATTTATTAATTACAAATTATGAGTTAGAAGGTGAAGACAATGGAAAAAAATAAAGAGCTTTTAATTAGAAAAGCAGTCGATGATAGGATTAAAGAGTTTTCCCATAATCTAGAAAGCAGATATATTAAAGAACTTAATGATCCATATGGTGTGATTAATTCTAAAAAAAATAATATTTTTATAAAAACGCTAGGTGATGAGTTTATTTTTAATTCAGCATTTTGTAGATCATTTGATTCAAGCTTTGGTAATGTATTGGAATTGCTTGCTAATGATATTGCTGAAATATCTTTTGATGTTATAACTGAAAATATATCATCATATTTGTTACCACAGCAAACGCAACATATTGATTATATTATGGCAGACTATGAAAAACATGCTAAGGATCCAGAAATATCAGATTATTCAAATTTTGATGCTTTTATTCCAAAAAATATATCAAGTTATACAAAAAGTCATGTAACGGACAATCATTTTTATAATCCGACAACAAAAGAACATTATATTATTGAATTAAAAGCTGGCGGCGATTTAGATAATAAGAAAGCTAAAAGTGAAAAGATGGAATTATTGAAAGAGTATTTTATTCTTAAAAATGAATTAGTTGGGACTAATGAAAGCGTTAGGATATTCTTCGCTACTGCATATAATAAAGACGGTGAAGATAAAGAATGGAAGCAAGAGAGAGTAAAGCAGTTTTTTGCGGAAGATGAATTACTAATAGGTAAGAAATATTGGAATTTTGTATGTGATGATGAAAATGGTTTCGATATTATATGTGACCAATATAAAGAAAGCAGTCATTATATTTTAGATTCTATAGAAAAGATTAAATCAATGTATTTTTAAAGAACTATATACGAGTTCTTTTTTACTATATTTTAAAAATGTAGATTATATTTATTTGAAATATACCATACTACATTTGACGAATATAGTATATAGGTGTATAATGTGTAATGAAAGCGGTGATATATAATGAAAAATGAAAGAATTAAAAGAGAAAGGTTTATTAAAATTGCAGAGAATAGAACAAATAAAATAATTGATATGGTTAAACTATTAGGTAATTGCTCTAATAAGAACAATTATATATATTCAGAAAGTGATGTTAAACAGATTTTTAATGCAATAGATGAAGAACTAAGACTTACTAAGGCAAGATTTAATGAAGCACAAAGTGATAAGAAGGAATTTAAGTTAAAATAGAAGTTAGTAGAAGTGTAGGTGTTAAATGATGGAAAATAGTAAACCAATATGGAGATTCCCAACTACTTTTGTCGGTGGTGGATTAGGTTTTAATGATGGTGGTACGCAAATTTTTAAAGATGATAGTATTCAGTCATTAGCGAGAGAAGTATGTCAAAATTCGATTGATGCAAAACGAAAAGGTAATGATGAACCAGTTGAGGTCGAATTTATTACATTTAATTTAAAAAAAGAAAGATTTCCAGGATATGATGAATTTAAGAAAATAATTCAAAAGGAGTTGGAAGATTGTAAATTATTTTATAAAAATAATAAAAAGGCAGTTAACTATTATCAGGATGCATTAAATACATTAAATCAAAATGAAATATTGTGTTTAAGAATTAGTGATTATAACACAACTGGATTAACAACTGGTGATAATTTGAGAAACAATAATTGGTTAAATTTAGTAGTTCATTCTGGTACAAATGATAAACCCGAAGAAGCTGGTGGATCATTTGGCTTGGGTAAAAATGCAATGTATGCATGTTCAAAGTTTGGGACGCTTTATTTTTCAACAAATAATGAAGAGAATAATAAAATGTCAGAATGTGTTTCAAAGCTATCTGAATTTCAATATGAAGATAATACGACAATTCATGGACTAGGATTTTATGGGATGTATAATGATTCTAAATCATATGAGAATGATAAGCCAATTATAAAATTATGTAATCTTGATGAAAAATTCACTAGAAGAGAAAATGAAACAGGTACAGATGTATATATACTTGGCTTTGAATTACCAGAATCAGATATCTTTTCAGATTCTATTGATTCTTATAGCAAGTTTGAAGCAGATATTTGTGCGGCCATAATAGATAATTATTTTCAATCTATATATGACAATAAATTGAATGTTAGAGTAAATGATATAACAATAAATAAAGATAATTTAAAAGAATTTTTTGATCAAATATACGGGTATAATCCAGGATTATTCGATATTAATACTAAAGATTATCTTGATGTTTTAACGGAAACAGATTCGGTATATGTTTATCCAATTTGTATAATGGATCCTGAACGTGAGGATGCTGAACTTAGAATTAAATTGGATTCTAAATTTCATAATAAGATTGCTATGATAAAGAATACCGGAATGAAAATTTTTGACAAAGGTAACTTTCCTCAAAAAACAATTTTTTCTGGGATGTTAACTTTAAAAACAAAAGAAGTTAATGGATATTTTAAACAGATGGAGAATCCTGCTCATGATGGATGGATGATTGATAGAATAAAAAATGATCCAACTGCTAAAAGCAAGTATGATAGAATGTTCAGTCAAATAAAAGATATTATTAAGCAATTAGCAAAAGAATCAACTCCAAAAAGTTTGGATGTGGCTGGTTTAGGAGAATATTTACCAGATGATATTAGTGAAGGTAGCGAAGAAAATAAAAAGGAAAATATTAATAATGATTATGCTGAGAAAATTGAAGTTATAGAGAAAATCCAATTACCGAATATAGATGATATTATAGATAGTCAAGGTGGTAATGATTTTTCACAAAATTCTGGCGGTGAACCTGATGTTGATGGACAATTTGAAACACATTATGGCGAAAATCCTGGAGATGGTCAAGCTGGTGGTATTAAAACATCCAAAAATTCAAAAGACGAAAAAGGGAAATTATTAGTAAGTAAAGAGAGTTTAGTTAAAAATGTAAAAAAAAGATGCTTTTATAATAATGGATATTACTCATTAATTATTCATTCTCCTGAAGAAATGAGTAATTGTAAGGTTGTTGTTCAATTTGCAGGTGAACAAGCAAATTATAATCCTACTATAATTAATGCCTTTAAGGATAGGGTTATGTTTGGCGAAAAACGATTATATTTTGCTGATAACGTTATACAGGTTGGAAAAGTTTCAAAAGGCGAAATTGTAAAAGTTTTTTTTAAATTGAATGATGACAATAATTGGTCTTTGGAGGTGGCAATTTATGAAAATTAGAAATTCAAGAATGTTTTCATACCCGGTTTTGTCAAATATGTATGATGATTATAAGCATTCTTCATTTACTATTAAAACTGAGGCACAAAAAACAAAGGATAAATTGATTATAACAATAACACCAATAATAGATTGTCAACCAATCATAGAACTTATATCAAACAATAAAGCAGAATTGGTTGTTCATTTTGAGTGTGGTTTAACTAGATATCGAAATATAGGGATAATGCATTTTGGAGCTAATAAATATGAATTTGCTGGTGAAAAATTAAATGGCAATTTGCAAATCGTAGTATTTATAGTAGCTAAAGAAACAATTAATAATTTTAATTGTAATTTATTAAATGATGAATATGGTAATAGTACATTTAATATAGAAAAAGGATCAATTATTGGAATATCTAATCAACCTGATGTTCCTGTTCCTAAAAATATATATGACTTATCAAATATTAATTCAATTATTTCAGTAATACCTGGTGATTCTGATGATACAAATATGGTAATTGAATACGATGATGTTAAAATTCGCGTTAAACTTCCAGATGAGGCATTTGTTTCTTATAGCCCTATAGGAAAAGAAGTGTCAGATTATACTCCAATATTACATACAATGGTGGTTATACCAGCATTAATACATGTTTTAGATTTACTGGCAATGGAAGATAACTGGGTGGATTTTGAAGAATATTTATGGTTTAAAGTAATTAGGAAAAAATGTGAAGAAAAGTATGGTGTCTTCGATCAAAAACTTATTAAAGAAAAGAAATCCGTTATTATTGCACAAGAATTAATTAACTCACCAATAATAGATGCAATGAATAATCTGATGGAAATGGGGGTATAAAATAATGAAAATAAATTTCATGAAAAATGATTCAGTTTATATTTTAAAGGAGTATATAAAGAAGAATAAAATATTAAACTATTATTCTAAGGATGATAATAATTGGATAAAAGATATAACTAAGAATGAAGAAAACTATGGTGTATTAAAAAAAGATTTTAATGATTTTAAATTAGTTATATCAGATAATCCAGAAAAAGATGATTTGGTTAATATTAAGATATTATATTCAAATCTTATGGGTATTACAGATAGTCAGGCTAGTGATGAAAGATTATGGGCTGGTTTGGCACATAGTACTTTTTGGAATTATATGCAGAAAAGATGGCCACTTCCAGAAAAAAAAGAAAAACAGGAAAGTTTTATTCTTCAACATTATTTCTTTAATAATGGTGCAAGATCAACGGTTTTGAATGGTATCGCAAGATTATGGTGGTATGGTAGATTGTTTTATGATGAAACAAATGAAAGTAATCCATTTGAATTGATTGAATATATTTCAAAAGATTTGAATGGTAAAGCATATATGCTGTTGGGAAGTAACTTTTCAAGTAATAGGAGACTGTCTAGAATATTCTTATATACTATAAAAAACTATATGGAGGATAATAATATTGTGCTTGATAGTAAAAGTGATAGATTTGTATTTAATGAATTAAGGAAAAAAATGGTATTGTGGAGTGGTAAGCTGGTTATAGATGCGTTAGACAAAGAAACATTGGAGAATATGTTAAGAGCTGAGCTGAAAAAAATATTGAATAGTAATTATATAGGAGGCGAAAATGAAAGCAACTGATTCAAAAATAAGATCGTTTATAGGAAATAGTGAAAGAGTATTTTTAATACCACCGTTTCAAAGAAATTATACGTGGTCTAATGAGCAATGTGAAGAATTATTTGATGATATTATTTCATCAGTAAAAAAACAAAAATCACATTACATAGGTAATATTGTATATTTTGTTGGAAAAGATAGTAGTGCGTCATTTTTACAATATATTTTAGTTGATGGACAACAAAGAATTACTTCGATATTACTGTTATTGAGTGCTATAAGAAATCATTTGCCAGAAAACGATTTCGATAAAATGGCAATTGATAAAAAATATTTGACCAATGAGTTTGGCACAGAAAAGTATAAAGTTAAATTAAAACAGACAGAGAGTGATGAAATAATATTTGATAAAATTCTTTTGGGAAGTCAATTAACTGAAGAAGAACAAAATAGTAATTTATACAAGAACTTTGAATATTTTAATGATAGATTAAACGATCTATCCAGTGAGGGAGTTGAAATTAAACAGTTTTATAATGCTGTTGGTGATTTAGATATAGTTGATTTAGATTTAAAAATTGAAGACAACTTAGAAGCTGTTCAAAAGATTTTTGAAAAAATAAATTCTACCGGAAAACCTTTGTCGCCTGCTGATTTGATTAGAAATTATCTTCTAATTGCCAATACAATAGAAAAGCAACAACAGTTATATGATAATTATTGGGTTAAAATAGAAGAATTGTATGATGATAAAAACAACATTTCGGATTTCGCAAAGCATTATTTAATTACAAAACGTGGTGACTGGGTCGAAGAAAATAAAATGTATTCAACATTTCGATCATATTTTTCGAATACTGGAGAAGATAAAGAAAAAATTTTATCAGAAATGTTGAGATTATCAAAATATTATAATTGGCTTAGAAACGCTAATACTGACATTTCTTCTTTAAATGTAATGATTAAAGAACTAAATATATTGAAATCTGATGATATGTATGGTTTGTTATTAATATTATTTGATAAATTATATGGTATTAATAATAACGAATTGTTAAGAATTATTGATTTGTTGGTTGATTTTATGCTTAGATATAGAATTGTTGGATTAAGCAATGGTAGTGCTGATTTGCGAAGTAGTCTTTATAATGTTTTATCTAAAATCACATCAGATGAAATTGAACCTAATTACGATAATATTAAGTATGAGTTGTCAAATAGTCCAACTCCTAATGGTAGATTTCCAAATGATGAAGAGTTTAAACTAGCATTACAAAGTAAAGTCAATGTATCGTATGCTAAGGCGTTACTTTATAAAATGGAATATAAAGAAACTCGAAACATATTTGTTGATATTAGTAAAATTACTATTGAACATATTTTGCCACAATCTCTTTCAAAAGAATGGGTAGAATATCTTGGTGGAGAAGAAGAAGCTGCAAAAATTCATAATACGTATTTAAATTGTATTGGTAATTTAGCAATGCTGTCAGGGCCATATAATTCTAGTAATTCTAATAAACAATGGCACTTCAAAAAGGATATATTAAATAAAGCACAGTTTATTCTTACGCGAAAAGTGTCTTCTAATAAAGAATGGAAGGAGCTTGAAATAAAGACAAGAAATATTGAATTGTCTGATTTGGCTGTAAAATATATTTCTGGACCACTGCCTCGTGAAAAGGAATATAAAACTGTGGAAACTATGGAAGAGTTTGTCCCAGGGTTATATGATATTTTCAATGATTCATTAAATGTAACAGGAACAAGCATTAATTCGTTAGTTATTAATAAAGAGGCTTATCCAATAAATGGATGGTTTGAATTAGTTTATCAATTGTGTGATATCCTTTATGATGATAATAAGATATTGTTTGATGATATAGTTCAAAATAATAAAGTACATAAAACTAGTTCAAAGAGATTATATGCCTTGGGTAAAGATCCAATATTCTCGACGGATAAAAGATATTTAGTCTCACCAGCATATTTTGAAAAAGGAAAGTTTTATGTTGAGCAATGTTTAAGTGCAGAACGTGCTAGAAATTATGCTAGGGATGTAATAAAGTATTTGAATTTAAATGCTGATATTAAAATTGATTTGCAGTAATAAAGAATATGTCACTTGTGTCACTTAAATATATATGGGTATCACATAATAAGTGTCATATGTGTCACAAACTTTCAAAATGGATTAGAATTTCTAATCTTTTTTGATACCATAAACATATGAATATTTAACTTGTTATATTTATGTATATGCATTTTTGTATAATTTAGGAAAAATGTAATATCATAATAATATACCGATAACGGTATAAAATATATTGACAAATACTACCGATAACGGTATAATGTAAGAGAGGTGAGAAACATGGAATTTATGACTACAAAAGAGGCTGTACAAAAATGGAATATTAGCGAAAGAAGAATAAGGCAATTATTGCAAGATGGAAGAATAGAAGGAGCTGTTAAAGTGGGTAATAATTGGAATATTCCTATTAATGCTAATAAACCAGCTGATAAAAGAAGCGTTAAATTAGATAATAATGAATTTAAATTTGATTTGCCTGATAATTATTTTGATAAAGTTGATGAATTAAATAAAAAATTAAATTCTAAAAGACCTATATCAAAAGAAACATTAAAATCATTAAAAGATTCTATTAATTTAGAGTGGACTTATAATAGTAACGGTATAGAAGGAAATACATTAACTTTAAGAGAAACACAAGTTGTTTTAGA
>JAEEGL014418547.1_pt1 | contig 14358 bp, 11 predicted proteins | sample 9134231 | NCBI WGS metagenome assembly JAEEGL01 (sample SAMN16246548, study PRJNA631951) | gut metagenome | biome: gut microbiome; feature: rumen; material: fiber-attached | host: Bos | place: Iran: Karaj | collected 2018-10
GCGGTCCTCGCGGCACTGGTATATCTGGCGACCGATTTCATAACGGACCTTCTGTGGTTCGGCGAGGTCGGCTATACCTCGGTATTCCTGACCAAGATAGTCTCGCAGATCAAGCTCGGCGTTCCGACCTTTGTCGTCATAACGCTGCTCTGCATGATACTTCTCACGAGCCTCAAGAAGGGCTATATGAAGAAGACGGGCATGGAGTTCAAGGAGGCCGAGGGCCCGAAGCGCATGAGGCTGGTAGGCTTCCTGCTCTCCGCGGTGTTCGGCGTGATCCTGAGCGCGACCGTCATCTCCGAGCTCTGGTTTGAGATACTCAAGTTCATCAACGCCTCGGAGTTCGGCATAGACGATCCGCTGTTCAGCAAGGACGTGGGCTTCTACATCTTCCAGCTCGACTTCCTCAAGGGCATAGCGAGCTGCGCGGTGATGATAATAATCGCGCTCTTCGTCGTCATAGCCATCTATTACGCCATACTCGCCGGGATGACCAAGCTTCCCGACGTCAGCGTCTACTCCTCGGTGGAAGAGGCTGAGAACGCCTTCGGCGGCACTCAGGAGACCGAAGCGGAGGGCGAGAAGAAGGGCCTCAAAAAGCTCTTCGGAGGCCTCAAGGGCAAGGTCAACATCGACACCTCCGGGATGAACAGCGCCAAGACCAAGGGCAAGGCTCTGCTCGACATAATGGGCAAGCAGATCATAGTGCTCGGCGTTCTGCTCTTCCTCTTCATCGCGGGCTACTTCTGGCTGATCAGATTCGACCTGCTCAACAACGGCACCGGCGTCGCCTACGGCGCGGGCTTCACCGACATAGTCGTGACGCTCAACGTCTATCACGTGCTGATGGTGCTCGCCGCGATCTCCGCGGTCATGCTCATAGTCGCGGTCTCCAGAAGGAAGATCGTGCTCGCCGTGATATTCCCGGTGCTCATGGCCGTCGTCTACTTCGGCGGAACTGCCGTCTCCGGAGTCGTCCAGAACCTCGTGGTATCCCCGGACGAGCTCAACAAGGAGAGCGAATACATACAGAACAGCATCACGTATACGAGGCTCGCCTACGACCTCGCGGACATCTCCGTCAAGGATTTTTCGCCCGCCAGCGACCTCACGAAGTATGACGTGCTGAACAACATGGAGACCTTCTCCAACATAAGGATCAACGACTTCGAGCCTGCGGCGCAGTTCTACAACTCCACGCAGTCGATCAGGTCCTACTACACCTTCAACGACGTCGACGTCGACCGCTATTTCGTAAACGGCGAGTACACGCAGGTCTTCCTCTGCGCCAGAGAGATCGACCAGAACCGCATAGACGATTCCTGGCTGATCAAGCACCTCAAGTACACCCACGGCTACGGACTCACTCTGTCGAGAGTCGACAAGGTCACCGTCACGGGCCAGCCCGACGTGCTGATCGACAGCATACCGCCGGTATCCGACGTTCCCGAGATCGACATCACGAGGCCCGAGATCTACTTCGGCGAGTCGACCGACACCTACGTTATCACCAACACCTCGGAAGCCGAGTTCGACTATCCGAGCGGCGAATCCAACGTATACTGCTCCTACGAGGGCGACGGCGGCATAAAGCTCAACCTGCTGAACCGCCTGCTCTTCTCGATCAGGGAGCGCAGCCTCAAGATCCTGATCTCGACCAACATCAAGAGCGATTCCAGGATCCTTATCTACAGGAACATTGCCGAGAGAGTGCAGAAGATCGCACCCTTCCTCGCCTATGACGACGATCCCTACGTGGTCACGGTCGGCGGCAGGGTCTACTGGATAGCCGACGGCTATACCACCAGCGCGAACTATCCGTACTCCGAGCCCTGGTCAAAGAGCTCCCCGATGAACTACATCAGGAACTCCGTCAAGATCGTGATCGACGCCTACAGCGGAACGGTCGACTTCTATATTGCTGACGAGACCGACCCGATAGTGAAGACCCTCGCGAAGATCTATCCCGACCTCTTCAAGCCGCTCAGCGCGATGCCCGAGGAGCTCAGGAGCCACATACAGTACCCGAACGCTCTGTTCAACATCCAGTCCGACGTTTACGAGAAGTATCACATGACCGACGTAGGCGTGTTCTATCAGAACGAGGACCTCTGGACCATATCCTCCGAGCAGTACGGACAGACCGAGACCCAGATGACTCCGAACTACTTCATCATGAAGCTGCCCGGAGAAAGCAGGGCCGAGTTCGTGAGCGCCATCCCGTATTCGCCCAACGGAAAGTCCAACATGATAGGCGTCATGATGGCCCGCTCCGACGGAGCGCATTACGGAGAGCTGGTCCTCTACAGGATGCCCAAGGACAGGGTCATACTGGGCGCCGCCCAGGTCGAGGCCCTGATCAACCAGGATGCCGAGATCTCCAAGGAATTCGCGCTCTGGAACAACTCCGGATCCACGTATTCCAGAGGAAACATGTTCGTGTTCCCGGTAGAGAATTCCCTGCTCTACGTAGAGCCGATCTACATAGTAGCGTCCTCCGAGAGCCTGCCCGAGGTCAAGAGGGTAATAGTTTACTACGACGGCAAGCTCGCCTATGAGGCGACTCTGGCCGAGGCCCTCGACGAGCTCTTCGGCAAGGGCACCGGAGATCCTCTGCGCACGGCTAACCCGATAGAGGAGGGCAAGGCAGCGGCAGCGGCCCTGATCAACGGAGGCACTCCCGACTACGAGCCCGTGGTCGACCCGGTGCCCGGCCCCGACGATCACAGCGGCACTCCCGACGTGAATCCGCCGGCACCGATCAGTCCGTCCGACGCTGACGATTACGCGGCTCTCGCCCAGCAGGCCCTCGCAAACGGCGACTGGACCAGCTACGGCAAGTATATGGACGAACTGCAGGATTATCTCGACAAGCTCAACGCGCCCGCTCCCGAGGAGAACCTGACCGAGGCTCCGGAGGCGGCGCCCGAAGGCGGAGAAGGCGCTGAAGCGGTGCAGATCTAAACAGACAGGCGAATATTGAACGTTAACATTCAAAGAGGCGGCCCCCTGCGGGAGCCGCCTCTTTCGTTTGGCGTCATCTATCTGTTCCGGTCTGTTTTCGCTCCTCTTCAAGGCGCTGCAGGTGGGCTTCGATGCGGGCCTTAAGCGGCTCTCCCGATCCGAAGGGAAGAAAGAAGCTGATCCTTTCTTTCGCCTCCTCCTGGTTCTCGCGGATGTGAGCCTTGAGCAGCTCGTATCTGAGAACGAGCTGTCTGTCCGAGGCGAAGCGCTTTATCTTCGCGACGAGATTTGCCGAATATACGGTATCGATGGTGAGAACGCCGAAGAAGTAGCCGACAATGAACGAAAAGCCGAGATTGTCCGTAAGCCATGCCGCGGCTCTGAGAGCGCGCGGGAACACCGCGAAGTAAAAGATCGCTCCCAGCACTCCCCAGGCGGCCGAGAACAGCGGACAGATCAGTCCCTGAAGGTTCCATTTTCTGTCGCTGTAGTCCCACAGCCTGAGACCGAAGAGTTTCAGGAGCGCCAGTCCCGTTAAGTATTCGAGGACGGTCATGCCGGCCGTCATGAGAAGGAGCATCAGCGCGGTGCCGGGTATGCTTTCGCTCAGCCTGCTGCCGGCGAAGGCCTGTGAAATGGCATAGGAGATGCATAGGCCGAAGCCGTAAAGCGGTACGTACGGACCGACGCAGAAGCCCGGATTTATCCACTTGTGCCCGGGGTTTGAGGCCGAAAGGAATTTTCTGAAGAACAGCTCGAGCACCCAGCCCCCGACCGATCCCAGGAAAAACAGAAATGCATATGTGAGGAAGGTCAGCATATATCTTCCCTCAGGAAACTCGTCTCATATGACGAAGCCTCCGCTCACGCCGAGCACCTGCCCGGTGATGAAGGCCGCGCCGCTTCCCGCGAGGAACAGCGCCGCCGAAGCGACGTCCCCGGGAGTTCCGAGCCTTCCCAGCGGGGTCTCTTCACAGATGGCCTTAAGGTCTTCTTCGGAGAGCTCCGCGTTCATCTCCGTGTCTATGCAGCCCGGGCTTATGCAGTTGACCCTGATGCCCGAGGGGGCCAGCTCCTTCGCCATGGCCTTGGTCATGGCTATCACGGCTCCCTTGGAGGCCGAGTAGGCGGTCTCGCAGGAGGCGCCGGTCTCTCCCCACACGGAAGAGATGTTGATCACGCAGCCGCTCTTCCTGTCTATCATGGACGGGAGGAACTCCCTCACGACGGCGTACGGAGCCCTGACGTTGACCGAAAGCACGCGCTCAAGGTCCTCGTCGGAGGTGTCCTGTATCATCCTCCTCAGGGCTATTCCGGCGTTGTTTATTATAACGTCCGGCTCAAAGCCGCGGGAGAGCAGGGCAGTTTTCATGTCCCTTACGCCTTCGGGCGAGGAGAGGTCCGCGCGCAGCGTGAAGAGCCTTCCGCCCTCTGCCGCCGCGGCCTTCTCCAGGGCGAGAGCCCTTTCTTCGTGCTTGTTGTATTGAGCGGCGACCTCGTAGCCGGCTTTCGCGAAGGCGAGGCTTACGGCCCTGCCTATGCCGCCCGAGGCGCCCGTGATCAGTGCTTTCTTCATATCCGCTAAGCCCGCAGCTTTACCGCGGTCATCAGAACAGTCCCGTGATCTTTCCGTTCTCGTCCACGTCTATCCTCTCGGCTGAGGGGGAGGCGGGAAGGCCCGGCATGGTCATTATGTCTCCGGTGAGGGCTACGAGGAAGCCCGCGCCCGCGCTGACCTTGAGGTTCCTGACGGTGATGTCGAAGCCCTTGGGGGCTCCGAGCAGGGTCTGATCGTCCGAGAACGAGTACTGGGTCTTTGCGCAGCAGATCGGCAGCTTGTCGAAGCCGAGGGCTTCGAGCTCGGCCATCTGCTTTCTGGCGTTCGCGGTGAGCACGGCCCTGTCGGCGTGGTATACCTTCTGAGCTATGTCGTTCAGCTTCTTTTCGATGCTGTCGTTCACGTCGTAGGCGAAGCGGAAGTCGGAGGGCTGCTCGCAGAGTCTTACGACCTCTTCCGCGAGAGCAAGGCCGCCTTCGCCGCCCTTTGCCCATACCTCGGAGAGCCTGGCGTTTACGCCGAGCTCCCTGCACTTGTCCTCGACGAGCCTGAGCTCGGCCTCGGTGTCGGTCGGGAAGGCGTTGATGGCGACGACGCAGGGCAGACCGAATACGTTCTTTATGTTGCTCACGTGCTGGAGCAGGTTGGGAAGACCCTTTTCGAGGGCCTCGAGATTTTCAGTATTGAGATCCTTCTTGGGCACTCCGCCGTGGTTCTTGAGCGCTCTTACGGTCGCGACCACGACTACCGCGTCGGGCTTTATGCCTGCCATGCGGCACTTGATGTCGAGGAACTTTTCGGCTCCGAGGTCGGCGCCGAAGCCTGCCTCAGTCACGGCGTAATCGCCGAGCCTTAGGGCCATCCTGGTGGCCATCACGGAGTTGCAGCCGTGAGCGATGTTGGCGAAGGGTCCGCCGTGCACGAAGGCGGGAGTTCCCTCGAGGGTCTGAACGAGATTGGGCTTGAGAGCGTCCTTGAGAAGGGCGGCCATGGCGCCCTGGGCCTTGAGGTCGGCCGCGGTGACGGGCTTTCCGTCGTAGGTGTAGGCCACGACTATGCGGGCGAGCCTTTCCTTCATGTCGCTTATATCCGAGGAGAGGCAGAGCACCGCCATGATCTCGCTGGCTACGGTGATGTCAAAGCCGTCCTCTCTGGGAACGCCCTGCATGCGGCCGCCGAGGCCGTCCACGATGTTCCTGAGCTGGCGGTCGTTCATGTCGACGCAGCGCTTCCATACGATCTTCTTTACGTCTATGCCCAGCTTGTTGCCCTGCTGGATGTGGTTGTCGAGCATGGCCGCGAGCAGGTTGTTGGCCGCGCCTATGGCGTGAAAGTCGCCGGTGAAGTGCAGGTTGATGTCCTCCATCGGGACTACCTGCGCGTATCCGCCGCCCGCGGCTCCGCCCTTGATGCCAAAGACCGGTCCGAGGGAGGGCTCCCTGAGGGCTACGACGACGTTCTTTCCGAGCCTTTTGAGCGCATCGGCAAGGCCGACGGTCGTGGTGGTCTTGCCTTCTCCCGCGGGAGTCGGGTTGATCGCAGTGACGAGGATGAGCTTGCCGTCCTTTCCGGGCTTTTCCCTGAGAAGTCTGTAATCGACCTTGGCCTTGTAATTGCCGTAGAGCTCGAGGTATTCCTCGTCTACTCCGGCGGCCGCGGCGATCTCGCCGATCTTCTTCAGCTTGCATTCCTGAGCGATCTCGATATCGGACTTGTACATTTTTTCCTCCTTGCTGACGCGTGGTCAAAAAAACGGCGGCCGCACGAATGCAGCCGCCGCAGTGTTACCTCTTTTTCTTCTTCGCCTTTTCGGCAGCCGCTCTCTTGGCCTTGTTCTTCCTTATGACGGACTTGGGCACTCTGCCTCCGGCGTCCTTGATCGAACGCGGGCCCTTGACCTGGAAGTTGTTGGCCTTTCTTCTCGCGGCCTCCTCGGCCTCGATGCGGGCTTCGACCGCTGCCATCTCGGCGGCCTTGGCTTCCTCGAGCTTCTTCTGCTCGGCCTCCTCCTTGGCGCGCTTTCTTTCTATCTTGGCCTTCTCTCTGTCGATCTGGGCCTGAGCCTCCTCGACGCTGATGCCCTTGGCCTTTGCGAGCTTATACGGATTCATGGCGTCGGCCTTGGCCTTTTCGGCCGCGACCTGGGCGGCCTGCTCCTTCCTCTGCGATATGACGGTCGCACCGAACATCAGTGCCATCATCGCGATCATCATGACCATCGAGAGGGTGGAGTCGGTCTTGAGGTTCCTGGTGATGAACGTGGAGCTCATTCCCTCCGAAAGCACGCTGCCGTTTTCGCTGACGACGCCGGGCTTTACGGTGAAGGTGTAGGTGGTGTTCGCGGCGAGGTTCTCGTCGAGCACGATCAGGAGCTGATCTGGATACTTTTCGGTGTTGACCAGAGTGTATGCGAACTCCTTGCCGTCGGGATCGGTGATGGTGAACTTGTCCTTGTTCTTTTCAAGCACCGTGTCTCCGAGCATGCTCTCGCTGAAGCTGACCTTGACGGCCATGTTCTGGGGCTGAAGGCCCTTCTTGCCGTCCTCGGGCGTAACGCCCGTGATGGAAAGCCCGGACGCAAAGGAAACGGCGGGCAGCGCCATCACAATGGTCAGTATTATGCACAGAGCGGCTATGACTCTCTTCATTTGATATCCTCCGGAAGTGTTTTTTTGTCTTTTCGCAGCTGTTTGAAGAATTCCTTCAGAAGGGCGCTGCACTCCTCCTTCATGACCCCCGTGAAAAGCTGCACCTGATGGTTGAGCCTCGTGTCGGTCACGATATTGTTCAGGGATACGCAGGCCCCGGCCTTCGGGTCGAGCGTTCCGATGTAAAGCTTTTCTATCCTCGCCAGAACTATCGCTCCGGCGCACATGGAGCAGGGCTCCGCGGTGACGTACATGTCGCAGCCGGGAAGCCTCCAGCCGCCAAGCCTTTTGCAGGCGTCCCTTATGGCCATGATCTCCGCGTGGCAGGTGGGATCCTTGCTCTTTTCCGCCGAATTCCTTCCGCGGCCCACGATCTCGCCGTCCTTTACTATCACGGCGCCTATCGGGACCTCACCTTCGGCGAAGGCCTTTTCCGCCTCGCCAAGGGCCTGTTTCATGTAGTATTCGGGCGTTTCCACGGCTTGTCACCTTAATAAAATCGTACTATTTACAATAACATAAAGGTTTCGCCTTTACAAGAATCAGCCCGATTTTTGTATTGACGAAACCGCGGTTTTAAGTGATAATGTCAATGTTGGATGTGCCCCTATAGTTAAACGGATATAACGGAGGTTTCCTAAACCTTTGTTCGTGGTTCGATTCCGCGTGGGGGTGCCATTTTATCGGTTCGCCACCGGCTTTACGCTGTGGCGAACTTTTGTTTTGCTCAGAACGACGTTGGTCTGGGTGCGCTTCACGTTGTGAATGCTTTTTATCTTGTTCATCAGGATCTCGAGGCTTGCCGTGTCCTCGGTCGCGGCGAAGAGCGAATAGTCGTACTCGCCGGTTATGGAATAGCAGCTGAGTATCTCGTCGCACTCGCTGACGAGCTTCAGGAACTCCTCCGTCTGGTTCGGGCTGTCGAGGCTGATGAGTATGAGAGCGGAAAGATTCTTGTTCATGGCCGGCTCGCTGAGTATGGCCGTGTACTGCTCTATAACGCGGCTTCCCTCGAGCTTTTTGAGCCTTTCGCTGACCGCGGATATCGAAAGATTGACGCGTTTTGAGAGCTCGGATATCGAAACTCTTGCGTTCTCCTGCAGGATCTCAAGTATCTTTACGTCTATGGCATCGAATGTCATTTTCTTTTCCTCCGTCGGGTCGGTGGACCCTTTTTTAAAGACTATCAAAAAGTCCGAAATAATTCAACAATCCTTTGCCGCCGGCACTAATATTTCAAAACTTGAAGGGGACTCCGCCGTATTGTATAATAACGGCGTTCAGACATGCGAAAATTTTCGGGAAGGAGAACCCCCATGGAAGGCAATTTCATCCATGACATCATAGACAAGGATCTCGAGAGCGGTAAGTATTCGAGGGAGATAACCACTCGTTTCCCGCCGGAGCCCAACGGCTACCTTCACATAGGACACGCCAAGTCGATTTGCCTCAACTTCGGGACCGCGGCCAAGTACGGCGGACACTGCAATCTGAGGTACGACGACACCAATCCCGTAAAGGAGGACGACGAGTACGTCGGCTCCATAGAGGAGGACGTGAGATGGCTGGGCTTTGAATGGAAGGAGCTCAACTACGCCTCCAACTACTTCGAGAAGATGTACGAATGCGCCAGGACCCTCATCTCCAAGGGCCTCGCCTACGCCTGCTCCATGACTCCCGAGCAGATCCACGACACCCGCGGAACTCTGACTCAGCCCGGCGTGAACGCCCCCGACAGGGACAGGGCGCCCGAGGAATCCCTTAAGATCTTCGAGGACATGAGGGCAGGAAAGTACGAGGACGGAGCCATGTGCATCAGAGCTAAGATCGACATGGCCTCCCCGAACATCAACATGAGGGATCCCGTCATATACAGGGTGCTGCACGCCTCTCACCACAACACGGGGGACAAGTGGTGCATCTACCCCATGTACGATTTCGCCCATCCTCTCGAGGACGCGATAGAGGGGATAACCCATTCGCTCTGCACCCTCGAATTCGAGGATCACAGGCCCTTCTACAACTGGGTGCTCGAATCTCTCGACTGGCCCGAGCCGCCTCAGCAGATAGAATTCGCCAAGCTCAACATCACCAACACGATAATGAGCAAGCGCAACATCAGGAAGCTCGTGGAGGAGGGCAGCGTCGAGGGCTGGGACGATCCCAGGCTCTGCACGATCGCGGGCATGCGCCGCAGGGGCTATACGCCCGAGGCTCTGCGCGCCTTCTGCGAGGCCATAGGCATCTCCAAGGCCAATAGCCTTATCGACATGTCCCAGCTCGAGGTCTTCGTAAGGGACGACATCAAGGACAAGGTCGAGAGCAGGTTCGTTATACTCGATCCGGTCAAGATCGTTATAGACAACTATCCGGAGGGCGTCACCGAGATGCTCACCGTCGAGAACAGCGCCTCAGTGCCCGGGATGGGAACGCGCGAAGTGCCTTTCTCGAGGGAGATATACATCGAAAGGGAGGACTTCATGGAGGTCCCGCCCAAGAAGTACTTCAGGCTCTTCCCCGGAAACGAGGTGCGTCTTAAGGGCGCGTATTTCGTTACCTGCACAGGCTTCGAGAAGGACGAGGCGGGCAACGTGACGCTGATCCACTGCACCTACGATCCCGCGACCAGGAGCGGCAGCGGCTTCGAGGAGAGAAAGCCCAAGGGAACGATACACTTCGTCGACGCCGGCTCCGCGGTGGATATCCCCGTGCGCCAGTACGGCTATCTGGCATATCCGAACGAGGAGACCGGAAGGAACGAGTTCGATCCGGACTCCAGAAAGGACGTCACCGCCAAGGCGGAGCCCTGCGTTAAGGACGCGAAGGCGGGCGAGAGGTTCCAGTTCTTCAGGAGCGGCTTCTACATCGCCGATACCGTGCTGAGCAGGGACGGAGCCCCGGTGTTCAACCAGATCGTCGGGCTCAAGAGCTCCTGGAAGAAATAGTTTTTCACGCGGCCGGACCGGGCGTAAGCGGGTCCGGGCCGCTTTTTATTAACACGCGTCAGCGTTCGTCACACAGGGAGAAAAACGGATGAAGAAGATGCTTTGTTTGGCGCTGGCCCTCGCGCTGGTGCTTTCACTTTCGGCATGCCTCGGCGGGAAAAAGGGCGGGGAGGACCCCGTTCCGGCGCCCCCGGCGCCCTCCGGACAGGGAGAGCAGGGAGGCCCTCAGGGTGAAGGCGGAGATCAGGCCGCGACGGAAGGCGGAACAGAAAAGGTCACCGTTTCCGACGACGGAAAGCTGGCGCCCGCGATGGAGCCGAGGACCGGCCTCTGGGGATACATCAGCCGGGACGGCGAGTGGGTCATAGAGCCGCAGTACAGCACTGCTTATTGCTTTACCGAGGATCTCGCCGCTGCTGCCGACAAGTACGGCGAATGGGCCTATATCGACCGCAGGGGAGTCGCCGTCATAGATTCCGTGGATAAGTTCAGCCTCGACGCCGCGGGTCATTTCAGCGGCGGCATAACGGCCGTGCTTCTCGAGAGATATTCCGAGGGGGAGCTGGTCGTCATAAACAAGGACGGAGAGATGATCAAGAGCGCCGCGTCCATTTCCAGGGAGATGCTGCCGCCGTCCGTCGAGAAGACCCCCTTCAAGGACGCCAACGGCTGCACCCTTATAATGCGCGACGGCTTCTACGGCCTCGCCGACGAGATGGGTGTGACCAGGCTCGAGTGCAAATACCGCAGGATAAGCCACTGCGAGGGAGATATATACGCCGTCTGCAGCCAGAACGGCTTCTGGGGCTTCGCTGATCTTTCCGGCAAGGAGATCGTGCCCTGCGAATACAGCGACGCCCTGCCGTTTTCCGAGGGAGTCGCGGCTGTCAAATACAACGGCTACTGGGGCTTCGTAGACGAATGGGGCGACTGGGTGATAGATCCGGTCTACACAGCCGTCAGAGGGCTCAAGGCCGAGGTCTCCGACGACTATTCGAACAGGGGGGCCTTCTGCGAGGGCCTTGCCGCCGTCAGGGATGAAGACGGCTGGAACCTGATAAATAAAAAAGGCGAGCCGCTGTTCGCGGACGCCTTCGCGCCTGTTGAGTTTTCTTCCGATGACTGCCCGTTCCGCTTCATATCGGACGGCATGATAGTCTGCGCCGAAAGGGACGCGGCTACCAAGGAGACTCTCTGCTGTCTATATACAACGGAGGGCGGCCTCGTCACGGATCCCGTCTTCTCAATGGTCCTGGAATTCCGCTGAGGCCGGCTCCTGCGCCTCGGGCTGCTTGATTATGCCCAGCCCGTACTTCTCGCAGACTCCGGACAGGGCGGCGTAGACCTCCTCCGCGGAAGTTGCGGCATCGGATGAATAAAGTATACCGACCTCCATGGAGCTCTTTTCGAGCTTCACGGAGGTTATTTTCATTTCGGGGAAGCCGCCCCCGCACATCAGCGCTATGAACTCCGCCGCGTCCTTTGCGTCCTCGGAGTTGAAGCTTATGCCCTTGGCGAATTCCGCGAGGGCCGGCAGTGCTCCGTAGAGCTCGTAGGAGCTTCCTCTCAGCCTTCCGTGGACGGCCGACTCTCCGGCCGCCGGAAGACCGTAGACGCTCTCCCTTATGCGGTCAAAGCCCGCCCTGCCTTCGGACGACGTGATTATCATCGAGGCGGGGGAGCCTTCCTCCGCGCGCAGGGTGCTCAGGCCCGTGCCTTTGGCCTTCTGCGCCGGTCTGTTTATCTTTTTCGCAATGGTGAATCTGAGTTCCATTACTGCTTCTTGATATATTCGTCGCCTATCAGGGCCGTTACGTTCGTCAGAGCGTTCTCGGCTCTCTGGGCGTGGCCCGAGGCCTTGAGCTCCGCGTTGTTCTTATAGTCTCCGATCAGGGGTATCACGTAATACGAGATCCTGCCGTTCTTGGAATACTTCTCGACCCAGGTCGGTATGCAGGAGATCTCGTTGTAGGTGATCTCCTTGCTTTCGACGCAGTAGGTCAGGTCGACCCAGGCTATCATGCCCTGCTCGGTGCGCCTCGCGGTCTTTTCGCCGTAGACGTCGCCCAGGGTCTCGTACCTCTGGTTCGAGATGAAATTGCCCATCGAATAGAAGACGGGCACGGTCTTGACCCAGGTCTCGGGCTTAGGAGGCTCGGGTTCGGGTTCGGGTTCCTCCTCGATGAGACCGAAGTGCTTTCTGAGCGTTATTATCCAGGGCTCCTTTTCCTCGGGCTCCTCTGGAACGGGCGGGTTGAGGTATTCCTCGGGATAGCGCACCGTAACCTCTATCACGTCCATGGGCTGGAGGATGTGGGGATGCGAGGCGAATATCATGTCCGCGCCGTTTTCGGCGACGAGCCTCGCGAGGTCCTTGTCCCTCTGGTTGGGCGTGAGGTCGTACTCGTCGCCCCAGTGGAAGTATACGGCGACTATGTCGGCGCCGTTTTCCCTGCACCACTTTATCTCGGAAAGTATCGCCTGGGCGTCCGCCTCGACCACGCTGTCGTTTCTCGCCCCGTTGGCGAGGTTCACGTATCTGAAGCTGTTGATGTACCTCGTGCCCTCATCCGAGAGCCTGTGGCCGTTGAGAGATCTCGCTCCGCTGCCCTGGGTCGACTCGTAGGTGAAGGACACCAGGCCTATCTTGAGGCCGTTCCTCTCGACCACGGCGGCTCTGGGCCTGGATTCGTCGTATCTCGTGCCGACGACGACGAGGCCCGCCTCCTCGAGTATCTGCGCGGAGCGCTTCGCTCCGGCAAGCCCGCTGTCGAGAGTGTGGTTGTTCGTGAGCAGGGCTACGTCGAAGCCGGCGGTCTTAAGGTCGGCCGCCATGGCGTCGGGCGAGTCGAAGCTCGGATAGCCTCCGTAGACTCCGTCGCCGCTGAAGGTGGTCTCGACGTTGGCCATGACGAGATCGCCTTTGTCAAACCACTCCTTCACATAGTCGTAGTTGCTCGCGAAATCAAAGCTCCCGTCGCTGCGCTTAGCGGCGTTCACCTGGGGCCCGTGAGCCATGATGTCGCCCACGCATTCGACCGTGAGGTTTATATAGGTCGGCTGGGGCTCGGGTTCGGGCTCCTCCTCCTTCTCGGGAAGAGGCACGAAAAGAAGGGCTGCAAATACTATGCCCGCCAGCACGAGTACCGACAGACACAGCCGCAGCCAATGGATCCTTACGCGTTTCCTGTTTCTTCTTCTCGCCATTTTACTGGACGCATTCCACGTAGGCTACCTCGGGGACGTTCTCCTTGAGAATGGCCTCGATGCCGTGGTGGATGGTGAGCTGGGCGTGGGGGCAGCCGTTGCAGTGTCCCTGAAGCCTTACCTTTACTACGTGATCGTCGGTGTAGTCGACGAATTCGACGTCTCCTCCGTCTCTCTGAAGGAAGGGGCGGATCTGCTCGAGGGTCTCTATGACTTTCTCTCTCATTGTTTTATCTCCTTTTTTAATCCGGTGTTACCGTATAGATGGGCCTTGTCTGGCCGTAGTTGAAGTATTCGATTATGACGTCCGTCTTCGGATCGCCGGTATCGTCCATGGTGATGAGGCCCGTCGCTCCCGGGAAGTTCGCGAGGCCCTTCAGCTTCGTCGCTATGAGGACTCCGCTGGTCTGAAGCTTGGCTCTTTCGAGGGCGTCTCTTGCGACCATGTAGGCGTCGAAGCCCAGAGCCGCGCTGTAGGTCGGATCGCTTCCGTACTTTTCTCTGTAGGCATTTTTGAATTCCGCGGAGAGCTCGGTCAGATCCTCCTTGTAGTCGTAGCCCGTGATGAAGGCGATGCCGTTCAGGTGCGCCGTGCTCTCTACGTCGGTGACGAAGAGGCTGTCCCACTGGCTGGAGCCGACCCAGCTGAAGACCAGGCCTTCGTTTTTCGCCTGGCGCAGCACCTCGTCGCCGAGCTCCGCCTTGCAGGGGAAGAATATCGCGCTTATGCCCGCGTCCTTTATGCCGTTCAGTATCCTGAGGTAGTTCGAGGTGCCCTCGGGTATGGTGTATACGGGAGCGCAGTCGTCTATCGTGTAGAGGAGCTCGCCGTCCTCGCCGTATTCCTCCTCGTAGAGGCTCTTCATGGTCTGGGTGAACTGCTCTGCCATGGAGGCGGAGTAGTCGTCGCCCTCGAACATCAGCACGGCGGCGCGGCCGGTATCGCAGCCGTTCTTCAGGTATTTCGCCGCGGATATGCCCTCGTAGGCGTCGATGTAGCAGACCCTGAAATAGAACTCGTTCGTCTTGGTTATCA